>Ga0315910_10001179_pt1 | contig 24387 bp, 25 predicted proteins | sample EdamamesoilMG_FD_204470 | JGI IMG/M metagenome (GOLD analysis project Ga0315910, IMG submission 204470) | Garden soil microbial communities collected in Santa Monica, California, United States - Edamame soil | ecosystem: Environmental > Terrestrial > Soil > Garden | place: USA: California... | reverse complement strand
CGCGGTGACCTCGATCGATTTCTACTTCAACGCGGGCGACCGCCTCGACGTTGCCTGCCGGCTGGCCGGCAAGGCGCTGCAGCAGAACAAGCGCGTGCTGATCTACGCGCCACAGCCGGAGGTGGCACAGCGGATCGACCGCATGCTGTGGACAGCGCAGGCTGTTTCCTTCATTCCGCACTGCGCCGCGCACGATGCGCTGGCGGCGGAAACGCCGGTGCTGATCGCGAGCGACGAATCGGCCCCCGTGCACGCCTGCGAGGTGCTGGTCAACCTGTCGGCCGAGTGCCCGCCGTTCTTCGAGCGCCACGAGCGCCTGCTCGAAATCGTGTCGCAGGCGGACGAAGAGCGCCAGGCCGGGCGCACGCGCTTCAAGTTCTACCGCGACCGCGGCTACGAGATCCGCAACCACGATCTCGCGAAGGCCGCCGCGTGAGCGACAAGCACGGCGGCGACGAGGCGAGCAGGGACCCGAACGCGCTGTTCTCGCGCGTCGACGCGCTGATGAAGCGCGCGCAGGAGGACACGCAGCGCGCGGTCGAGGAAGTGCCGCTGCTGACCGAGATCGTCGAGCAGGACCCGGCCGACGCGGCCGCCAAAGCGGCACGTGCAGCACGTGACGAAGCGCTGGCGACGGACATCGAACGGGTGCTGGTGGTGCGCCTGATCCCCGAACTCAACAAGCAGATCGCCGGCCTGCGCTCGGAACTCGAAAAGCAGTTGCGCCGCTCGGTGCGCGAGGCCGTCGAGCACGCCCTCGCCGCCCGCAAGGCGAACCCCAAGCCCTAGCCATGGCTCTGGGCAAGAGCTTCGATCCGAAGGCGGTCGAAAGCCGCTGGTACGCGCGCTGGGAATCGGGCGGCTGGTTCGCCCATCGTCCGGACGCGAAGGCGCCCGCCTACTGCATCCAGCTGCCGCCGCCCAACGTCACCGGCACGCTGCACATGGGGCACGCGTTCCAGCAGACGCTGATGGACGCGTTGATCCGTTACCACCGCATGCGCGGCTACGACACCAACTGGGTGGCCGGCACCGACCACGCCGGCATCGCCACCCAGATCGTCGTCGAGCGCCAGTTGCAGGAACAAGGCAAGACGCGCCACGACCTCGGCCGGGAAAACTTCCTGAAGCGCGTCTGGGCGTGGAAGCAGGAATCCGGCAACACCATCACGCGCCAGATGCGCCGCCTGGGCGCCTCCGCCAACTGGACGTTCGCCGACACCGAAGGCCAGAAAGCGGGCTACTTCACGATGGACGCGACGATGTCGAAGGCCGTGGTCGAGGTCTTCGTGCGCCTGCATGACGAGGGCCTCATCTACCGCGGCAAGCGCCTGGTCAACTGGGACCCGCAGCTCGGCACCGCCGTCTCCGACCTCGAGGTCGAGAGCGAGGAAGAAAGCGGCAAGATCTGGGAGATCCAGTATCCGGGCGAGGGTTTCAGCCTCACCGTCGCCACCACCCGGCCGGAAACCATGCTGGGCGACGTCGCGGTTGCCGTGAACCCGAAGGACGAACGGTACGCGGCCTGCGTCGGCAAGCAGGTCACGCTGCCGCTCACCGGAAGGAAGATTCCCGTCATCGCCGACGACTACGTCGACCGGGATTTCGGCACCGGCTGCGTGAAGATCACGCCCGCGCACGACTTCAACGACTACGCGGTGGCGCAGCGCCACAAGCTGCCCATGATCCAGATCCTGACACTGGAGGCAAAGGTCACCGGCGGCACGGCCTACGACGGCCTGGACAGGTTTGCTGCGCGCAAGAAAATCCTGTTGGATTTGGCAAGTCAAAATCTTCTCGTCTCTGAAAAACCGTACAAGCTCCGGGTTCCGCGCTCCGGCCGCACCGGGGTAGTCGTCGAGCCGATGCTTACCGATCAATGGTTCGTGAAGATGGAAGGCATGGCGAAGCGCGGGCTGGACGTCGTCAAGAGTGGCGAAGTGAAGTTCTTCCCCGAGCACTGGACCTCGACCTACAACCACTGGCTGGAAAACATCCAGGACTGGTGCATTTCGCGGCAACTGTGGTGGGGCCATCAGATTCCGGCCTGGTATGACGAGGATGGGAAGATTTACGTCGCCCACACGGAAGAAGAAGCAAGAAAGAAAGCGAACGGCAAGACTCTCAAACGGGACGAGGATGTCCTCGACACCTGGTTCTCCTCGCAGCTGGTGCCCTTCTCCTCGCTCGGCTGGCCGGAAAAGACCAGGGAACTCGAGACCTACCTGCCCTCCTCGGTGCTGGTCACCGGCTTCGACATCATCTTCTTCTGGGTCGCGCGCATGATCATGGCGAGCCTGCATTTCACCGGCAAGGTGCCGTTCCGCCACGTCTACATCAACGCCCTGGTGCGCGACGCCGAGGGCCAGAAGATGTCGAAATCGAAGGGCAACACCCTCGACCCGCTGGATCTCATCGACGGCATCGAATTCGATGCGCTGGTGGCGAAATCCACCAGCGGGTTGCTGCTCGCGGACCACAAGAGGAAGGCGGAAAGGTACGTCAAGAGCCATTATCCCAATGGCATTCCGGCGTTCGGCGCCGATGCGCTGCGCTTCACCTTCGCTTCGCTCGCGAACTTTTCGCGCACGCTCAACTTCGACCTCGGCCGCTGCGAAGGCTACCGCAACTTCTGCAACAAGCTGTGGAATGCCACGCGCTTCGTGCTGATGAATACCGAGGGCCAGGACTGCGGGACGGATGAAACCAGGCCGGTCGAGCTGTCCACCTGGGACAAGTGGATCATCAGTACCCTGCAGCGCACCGAGGCTGACGTGGAAACGGGTTTTGCCGACTATCGCTTCGACAACGCCGCCGGCGCAATCTACCGCTTCGTCTGGGACGAGTACTGCGACTGGTACCTGGAAATCGCCAAGGAACAGCTCGCCAGGGGAAATGACGCCCAGCAGCGCGGCACACGCCGCACGCTGGTGCGCGTGCTGGAGGCCTCGCTGCGCCTTGCGCACCCCATCATCCCGTTCATTACCGAAGAGCTCTGGCAGGACGTAAGAGCGCTTGCGGGCAAGAGCGGCGAAACCGTGATGCTTGCCCCCTACCCGAAGAGCCAGACGGAGAAGATCGACCCGGCAGCCGAAAAGGAAGTTGCGCTTGCCAAGGACGTGGTCAACGCCGCACGCAATCTTCGCAGCGAGGTCAAGGTCGCGCCGAAAGATCGCGTTCCGTTCTACATGACGGGACAGCCGGCTGCGGCGACCGCGATCGCGATGGTCACGCTCGCGCGCGCTTCGGAGATTCGCGTGGTGGACAACCTTCCCGGGTCCGACTCGCCGGTGGCGGTGGCCGGGCCGCACCGCCTGATGCCGCACATCGAAGTTGACCCGGCCGCCGAGAAGGAACGCCTGAAAAGGGAAATCGCGCGCCTGGAAGGAGAGATCGCGAAGGCGCACGGCAAGCTTGGCAACGCCTCGTTCGTCGACCGCGCACCGGCCAAGGTGGTGGAGCAGGAGCGCGCGCGCCTCGCAGGGTTCGAAGCGGCGCTCGCCAAACTGCGGCCGCAACTCGACAAACTGGTCGCGCGCGCATGACGGCGGACCTTAGCTGCGAAATCGATCGTTCGACCTGAAAATCAGTGGCGAGCAGCGCCGCTTAGCATCTACCTGCCCGACCTTGCCCGGTCCAATTCGCGGCGCGCGCTGTCGACGGACTCTTCGAGACTGCGCTGGCGCTCATAGTAGGCTTCGGTCAGGCGGGTCCTTCTGGCTTTGCCGGCGCTGACGATACCAATGCGCTCGCCCTCCAAGGGTTCCTTCCCGGCGTCGCGCGCGGCTTCCGCGTTTTTGAGCGCCTGTTCGGCCGCCGCCACCCTGTCCTGCTGGGCATTGCGCTCCAGCCGGTCCTTTTCCATGCTCTTCACCGCCTCCTTTTCGTGCGACGTCGTAACCCCGAGACCCCCCTTGGACGTGTCTGGCCGGATCTCGTCCACCTTCGCCGCGCCCGGCACGGGCTTGTCGCCGTAGACGACCTGCCCGTCCGGCATGGTCGATTTGTAGAGCGTCTGCGCCGCAACGGGTTGCAGCAGCAGGCCGCAAAGCGACGCGATGGCAACAGTCACGACGACACGGTAGCTTTTCATTCGCTCTCCACAGGTCTTGGACGCCTAGTAGCCCTGCCGCGGGACGCTGTCGCCCGGCCAGGGCGTGAAGGGCGGCCAGCGGCCGACCAGGTTCTCCAGCAGCGTCAGCTCGGCATCGCTGTGGTTGATGACCGGCGCGCCCATGATCATCTGCGGCGCGCCCGTCCCCATGATGTAGCGCGGCTGGTCGTGGTGCTGGGCGCGCACGGTCTCGCGCGCCGCCGGATCCATGCTGGAGGCGAGATCGGCCTCGCCATAGCAGATGCAGACGTAGGTGCGATCCGGGGCCGCTTCGACATACGCGCCGGTGCCGCGGATGCCGATGCTCGAAGTCGGCGTGACCAGTCGCTTGGGTTCGCCTGGCGCAAACACCGACAGCACGGCGCCAGTCGCCACCCGCAGCCCTGACGCGAGCAGCGCGCCGGCGACACCCTGCACTTCGACGCGCGAATTGGCGCGCACGAGGAAGGCATCCTTGCCGATCACGAACACCGCTTCGCCGCCGGCGCCCGTGGTGATGACGTCGCCGCCCTTCACATCCATGCCTTCCTTGGCGGGCTCGCCGTTGACGCGCACGTCGCCGCGCACCCGGTGCATGCCCTTCTCTACCGAGCCCGCGGCGAGCAGTTCGCGCAGCCCGGCCATCTGCACCGCGACCGCGGCGGCAAGCGCGCGGCCGATCAGGCGCCGCCGGCTAGCCCGCATGCGCGGATTCGGCGACCAGCGCCGCGGCGATCGCGTCGCGCTCGCGCTCCGAGGGCCAGGAATGGTCGAACTGCCAGCCGTACTGCACTTCGACCCGGCAGCGCAGCCGCTCCATGAAGTCCTCTCCCCAGGCGGCAAAATCCGCGACCACGACCGCGCTGGCGCCGATCCTGGACGCGCCGACGCCGCTGATCGGCTGGCCGCTCAGGCAGATCCGTTCGGCGTCGGTGTAGGCGCTGAGCCCGCACTGGCGGTAGGTCGCGACCAGGGGCGCGAGCAGCCAGGCGCGCCAGCGCGTATCGCGCCCGGGCAGGAACTTCAGCGGCGCGACGATGGCGAGCAGGCGCCGCGGGTCGCTGCCGCCGGCCCAGAGCACGGCGGGCGGGGCATCGGGCGCCTGCGCACGCGCGAAACCCGCGCAGACCGTCTGCAGCGTCGGTATGCCGGGCGGATGCAGACGGATCCAGCGGGCCATGATCGTCATGGCGAAAGCCTAGCAGAACGCCGGGCTCAATCCTCGCTGGAGATGCGCCAGTACTGATACTTCATGGCCGCCGCCGAGCCCGCGACGATCGACACGAACGTCAGGATCGAACCGAGCGCGAGCGTCGAAATGCCGGAGACCGCCTGGCCGATCGTGCAGCCGAGCGCCGTGATGCCGCCAAAGCCCATCAGCAGGCCGCCGACCATGTGATTGGCGGTGTCCTCGACGTCGCGAAAGCCCTCCCAGCGGAAGGTGCGCGTGGCGAGCGCGTAGGCCGCCGAACCGGCGATCACGCCGGCCGCCGAGGCGATGCCGTAGGTGATGATCTTCGACTTGTCGGTCCAGAGCATCAGGTATTCCAGGGTGTAAGCCAAAGGCGAGACGAACGAGAATGACTCCATGCGCCCGGAATTGGTGGCGACGAAGGCCTCTTGCAGGGTATTGGGGTCTTCCACTACGTGGCCCAGGTGCCCGCTGACGTACCAACCGCCCACCACCACCAGGCCGGTCACGATACCGCCCAGGCTGTAGTCGAAGTTGGCACGAAACTCCTTGCTGGCGTACGCGAACGCCAGCAATCCCCCGCCGATCAGCGCGGCCAGGATTGCGCGGCTCAGGCCCAGCAACGACGGAAGGTCCTGTCCCACCGAAAACGTGATCGCGGCCTTCTCCAGCACGCCGACCCGGAATGCGCCGGGCAGTCCGCGCAGCGTCATGTAGGCCGCGAGGCCAAGAAAGACGTAGACCACGAGCGACTTCAGATTGCCGGTGCCGATGCGGATCAGCGTCTTCGAGCCGCATCCGGAACCCAGGGTCATGCCCACGCCGAACAGGAACCCGCCGACGATGTAGCTCAGCCAGGTAAAGTGGGGTCCCGGGTAGATGGACTTGGACAGGTCGACGACGCCGGCGATTGCCAGCGCGCTCGACCCGAGCAGCGCCACCGCGATCGCCAGCAGCCACATGCGCATGCGGTTCAGATCGCCCATGTTGACCCAGTCGGACACGGCGCCCATGGTGCAGAAATTGGTCCTGTTGGCGACCGCGCCGAATATGAAAGCCAGCACGAACGCGCCCCCGGTGACGTAGGGCACGAGCTGCGCAGGGGTCAGGTCGCTCACGTCGGGTTGCTCACAGCAGGAAAATTCCTCGCCGCGGACGGGCGCCCGCCGCCGCTACTTGCGCTTCATGTAGAACGTGAACTCGCGCTCCGCTGCCGACTGGGAGAGCAGCTCGTTTCCGGTCTGCTTGCAGAACGTCTCGAAATCCTTCGCCGAACCCGGATCGGTGGCGACGATGCGCAGCACCTGTCCGGACTGCATGTCGTTGAGCGCTTTCTTCGCGCGCAGGACGGGCAGCGGGCAATTGAGGCCGCGCGCGTCCAGATCCTTGTCGAAGTTCATGGCGGATTCCAGTGGCGCAGTGTAATCGATTCAGCGTCCGGCTTCGAGCCCGTAGACGTGACCGGGCCCGGGCGCAACGCCGCCGCAGGATGTGCCGCCGCTCAGACCGGCGGCGGCAGCGTCTTGCACTCGGTGAACACGCGCATGCGGCACCTCGCGCAGACGCCGCGGTCGAGGCGCCCGAACAGCGCCGCGATCGACTCGGCCTTGGTCGTGAAGACGTCGCCGGACGCGAATTTTTCCGCGAACGCGGGTCCGGTGAGCATCTTCGCGGCCGATTCGCGCAGTCCGTAGAAGTACAGGCCGCCGCCGCGCGCGCGGCGCCGATCGGCTTCGCGCGCAAGCATTTCCGCTCCGGCGACATCGACGAAGTTCATGCTCTTGGAAAGCACCAGCAGGTGCTTTTGCTCCGGGCGCTGCTCCCAGATGCGCTGCAGGTAGTCGCCGACGTGGTCGACCGCGCCGAAATACAGCGAACCCTCGATGCGCAGCATGCGCAGCTGCGGGCATTCTGCCTCGCCCGGCCGCCGCTCGCGGAATTTGCGCGCCGGCGATTGCGCGTCCGGGATGATCGAACGCAGCGCCGGGCGCGAGGTGCGCTGCAGGTAGAGCGCCAGCGACAGGGCGATCCCGACCAGCACCGCGAATTCGAGGTGCAGAACGAGCGTGGCGGCAAACGTCGCCGCCAGCACCGCGCTCTCGGCCCGGCTCGCGCGCACGATGGTCGCGATGTGGTGAAGGTCGATGAGGCCCCAGGCGACCAGGAACAGGATCGCGGCCATCGACGCGATCGGAATGAACGCCGCGAGCGGAGCGACCCCGAGCACGATCAGCACCAGGATGCCGGCGGAGAACACGGCGGCCAGCGGCGTGCGGGCGCCCGCTTCGTAGTTCGCGCCCGAGCGGTTGAACGATCCGCTCGACGGATAGGCCGAGAAGAAGGCGCCGGCCAGATTGGACAGGCCCTGGCCGATGAACTCCTGGCTGCCGTCGATGCGCTGCCCCGACTTGAGGGCGATGGAGCGCGCGATCGACACGGCCTCGACGAGTCCGAGCACGGAAACCGCGATCGCCGCGCCGGTCAGGCTGCCGAGCGCGTCCAGGCTGAGGCTGGGCGCCGACAGTTCGGGCAGCGCCCCGGGTAGTGCCCCCAGCGTCCGGATGCCGGTGTGCTCCTGACCAAGCCAGCGGTTGAGGACGTAGCCGAGCGCGCCGCCCGCAACCATCGCCACGATCATGTACGGAACGCGCGGCAGCCAGCGCCGCGCGGCCATGCCCGCGGCCAGCGTCGCCGCGCCGACGAGCACGGCGTAGGGTTCGACCTGCGACAGGCCGGTCGCGAAGGCATGCAAGGTCTGGAAGAACGATGCGCCCGCCGGCACCGGCACGCCAAAGAAGTTGCGCACCTGGCTGGCGACGATGAGCATCGCTGCGCCGGCCGTGAAACCCACCACCACCGTGTGCGAGACGAAGTTGACCAGCACGCCAAAGCGCGCCAAGCCCATCACCAGCTGGATCAGGCCGACGACGAAGCTCAGCGTGATCACCAATGACACATATTGGCTGCTGCCCGGCTCGGCGATCTGCGCCATGGTCGCGAAGACGACCAGCGATATCGCATTCGTCGGACCGGACACCAGGTGCCAGCTCGAGCCCCACAGGGCCGCCACGACCGCAGGCACCATTGCTGCATACAGGCCGTACTGCGGCGGCAGGCCCGCGAGCGTCGCGAACGCCATGCCCTGTGGCAGCACCACGATCGCGCCGAGGGCGCCGGCCGCGAGGTCCGCGCGCAGGTTGTCGCGGTTGACGCGCGGCCACCAGTGCAACGCCGGCAGGAGACGCATTAGCCAGTTCATGCCGGCTCCGGGCCTCCAAACCCTTCGAACCATTTGAGCCGCTCGCGCAGACGCACCACTTCACCGACGATGATCAGCGTCGGCGCCTTGACGCCGCCACCGCGCACGAGTTCCGGCAGGCTGGCGAGATCGCCGGCCAGCACGCGCTGCTGCGCCGTGGTGCCCTGTTGTATGAGCGCCGCCGGGGTGGCCGCGGCCAGGCCGTGCGCGATCAGCTGTTTGCACAGCAGGTCTACACCGAGCAGGCCCATGTAGACCACGATGGTCTGGCGCGCCTGCGCCAGCACCTTCCAGTTCAGGTCCATGCTGCCGTCCCGCAGGTGTCCGGTGACGAAGACCACCGATTGGGCGTAGTCGCGGTGCGTTAGCGGAATGCCGGCGTAGGACGCGCAGCCGGCCGCCGCGGTGATACCGGGCACCACCTGGAACGGGACGCCGTCGGCGGCGAGGGTGCCGATCTCCTCCCCACCACGCCCAAAGATGAACGGATCGCCGCCCTTGAGGCGCACGACGCGCTTGCCTTCCCTGGCGAGGCGCACCAGCAGGTGGTTGATGTCTTCCTGCGGCAGCGTGTGCCGCGCGCTTTCCTTGCCGGCGTAGATGCGCTCGGCCTCCCGGCGCACCAGGTCGAGAATCGGCTGCGAGACCAGCCGGTCGTAGACCACGACGTCGGCCTGCTGCATCAGGCGCAGCGCGCGAAAGGTGAGCAGGTCGGGGTCGCCCGGGCCCGCCCCCACCAGCGCAACGTCGCCGCCGCTGTCTGCCAGACGCGAATCCTCGAGGGCCGCCCGCAGGCCTGCACGCGCTTCCGGTTCGCGCCCGTTGAATGCCAACTCAGCGATCGGCCCCTGCAGCACGCGCTCCCAGAAGCGCCGGCGTTCGGCCGGCTTGAAGCGCGCTTTCACCTGCTCGCGGAACGCCCCCGCAAGCGCGGCCAGCCGTCCGTAGCCCGCCGGGATGAAGCTCTCCAGCCGGGCCCGCAGCAGGCGCGTGAGCACCGGTGCGGCGCCGCTGCTCGACACCGCCACGATCACCGGCGCTCGATCGACGATGGCAGGCAGGATGAACGAGCACAGCGCGGGCTGGTCGACCACGTTCACCGGGATCTGCCGCGACTTGGCAGCCGCCGCAACCGCTCGATTCACAGCGTCGTCGCTGGTGGCGGCGATTGCGAGCGCCATTCCCTCCAGGTCCTGGCCGCTGAAGCGTTCCGCGCGATGCACGATGCGACCTGTTGCCAGTTCAGCGCCCAATGCGGTGCCCAGTTCCGGCGCCAGCACCGTCACGCGAGCGCCGGCGCGCAGCAACAGCGCCGCCTTGCGCGCCGCGACTTCGCCGCCGCCCACCACCAGGCAGGACTTGCCACGGATACTCAGGAAAATGGGTAGATAATCCATACGGCATGAAAGTATGCATTGTTTCCGACAGCCACGACCGCGCGGACGCGCTTGCGCAGGCGGTGCGCGAAGCGAAGGCGCAAGGCGCGTCCGCCGTGCTTCATTGCGGAGATGTCATCGGCGCACAAACGCTGCGCCCGGCGATGGCGCTGGGACTGCCGCTGCACGTCATCCATGGCAACAACCTCGGCGACACGATGATGCTGCACCGGATCGCGCACGACAGCGGCGGCCTGCTCCAGTATCACGGCGCCGATGCCCGCCTCGATCTCGGCGGGCGCAAGGTGTTCCTCGTGCACTACCCCGACTACGGCCATGCGATGGCCTGCACCGGCGACTGGGACCTGGTGTGCTGCGGGCATTCGCACCAGGCCGAGGCACGCAAGGTCGCAGGCGTGACGGGCAGGGAGACCTGGCTCGTCAATCCCGGAACCGTGGCGGGCCTCGCCGCGCCCGCGACCTGGACGCTGGCCGATCTTGCGGCCATGCGTTTCGAGACCCGGGAGCTCGGATCCCCGCGCCATTCACCGGCTTTATGAGCGCATAGCAAAGATTAGTGGCCGGCGCCCGGCGCGCGACACTTAGAATCGACAGGTCGATTGGCAGGGAGACTTGGGAGGGGTCGCGACGATGTTCACGAACAATCCGTTTGCCGACCTGTCGGCCATTGTGCCGCCCGCCGCCATGCAGGGCTACGTCGTCCTGATGGCGCTCCTTGTCGCTGCCGGGACGCTGTTCGACATCGTCCACAAGGGCAGCGCGAAGTACTTCTTTGCCAACTGGCGCAAGTCCCAGGGCAAGGGCACGCCGGTCGACGTCGCATCGATCGCGGTCAGGACCGCCATAGTCGACGTCCTCGCCTCGGGCGAATTCTGCAATACCCATCGACGGATCGCGCATCTGCTCGGTATGTACGGCTTCGTGATCTACGTCGTCGCCACCGTCGTGATGGTGTTCAATGCCTCGGCGGGCGCGATCTGGGCGCAACTCTGGTGGCTCGGCGGACTGATGGTCTGCGTCGGCGGCTACTGGTTCTGGTTCTTCATCCGCGTGGACGTCGCCGCCGAGGGCCAGTCGCCTTTGCGCGTGATGCGCGCCGACCTCTTCATCCTTTCGATGCTGGCCAGCGTGACGCTGGGCCTCATCTGGGCGGCGGCCGGCGGCGGCGCGGGCGTGCTGTTCGGCCTCTACATCATCGCCAACACAGTACTGTTCGGCGGCGTTCCCTGGTCCAAGTTTGCCCACATGTTCTTCAAGCCTGCCGCGGCTTTCGAAAAGCGGTTTTCCAGGGCCAACGGCACGTTCGAGAATCTGCCGACGCTCACCCGTGACGATCCAGAGCAACGGGAACGGCACTCCATGGAATTACTGAAGGGCGCACCCATGGACATGGGGCTTGGCATCAAGCGCGAACCACCCCGCCACTATTAGAAGAAGACCAGCTCATGCCTACTTTCGTATACATGACGAGGTGCGACGGATGCGGACATTGCGTCGACATCTGTCCCTCGGACATCATGCACATCGACAAGACCTATCGGCGCGCCTACAACATCGAGCCGAGCATGTGCTGGGAGTGCTACTCCTGCGTGAAAGCCTGCCCCCAGAATGCGATCGACATGCGCGGCTATGCCGACTTTGCCCCGCTGGGCCACAGCGTTCGCGTACAGCGCGACGAAAAAAAGGGCACCATCGCCTGGAAGATCAAATTCCGCAACGGCACGGAAAAGAACTTCCTGTCGCCGATCACCACCAAGCCCTGGGGAGAGTACATCCCCAAGCTCGCGGACGTTCCCGGGCCCAGCAGGGAAATGCGCGACGGCCAGTTGCTGTACAACGAGCCGAAATGGATCCGCATGGATGAAGGCGGCCTGCGCACGCTCGAGCAGGCAGGCCTCAAGCTGAAAAAAGGCATCCAATACTGATGGCCGACACGATCATCGAAGACGGCATCGACGTTCTGGTCGTCGGTGCGGGCCTTGGCGGCAGCGGTGCCGCATGGGAAGCGAGATTCTGGGGCCAGAAGAAGAAGATCGTCATAGCCGAGAAAGCCAATATCGACCGCTCGGGCGCGGTCGCCCAGGGCCTGTACGCCATCAACTGCTACATGGGCACACGCTGGGGCGAAAATAACCCGGAAGACCATGTGCGCTACGCCCGCATCGACCTGATGGGTCTGGTTCGGGAAGACCTGCTGTTCGACATGGCCCGCCACGTCGACTCCACGGTGCACCAGTTCGAGGAGTGGGGCCTGCCCATCATGAAGGACCCGAAAACCGGCCGCTACCTGCGCGAAGGGCGATGGCAGATCATGATTCACGGCGAGTCCTACAAGCCCATCGTGGCCGAGGCCGCCAAGAAATCGGCCGACAAGGTCTTCAACCGCATCTGCGTCACCCACCTGCTGATGGACGACAGCCGGGAGAACCGGGTTGCGGGCGCAGTGGGCTTCAACGTGCGCACCGGCAACTACCACGTCTTCAAGTCCAAGACCGTGATCTGCGGCGCGGGCGGCGCCTCCAACATCTTCAAGCCGCGTTCGGTGGGCGAAGGCTCGGGCCGGACCTGGTATGCACCCTGGTCGTCCGCGTCCGCCTACGGCCTCATGATCAATGCCGGCGCCAAGATGACGCAGATGGAAAATCGCATCGTATTGGCGCGTTTCAAGGACGGCTATGGCCCGGTCGGCGCCTACTTCCTGCACCTGAAGACCTATACGCAAAATTGCCTCGGCGAAGAGTACGAATCCAAGTGGTTTCCTGAGCTTCAGAAAATGGTCGGCAAGGAATACCTGGATCCGGAAGCTTCGCACCTGACGCACCGGCCGATCCCGACCTGCCTGCGCAACCATTGCATCATCAGTGAAGTGAATGCCGGCCGCGGCCCCATTCACATGGTGACCATGCGCGCCTTCCAGGATCCCCATCTGGAAGAGGTCGGCTGGGAAAACTTCCTCGGCATGACCGTCGGCCAGGCGGTGCTGTGGGCCGCAACCGATGTCGATCCCAAGAACGAGAATCCCGAGCTGACCACCTCCGAGCCCTACGTCATGGGTTCCCACGCAACCTGTTCGGGCGCCTGGTGCTCGGGCCCCGAGGACGTTTCGCCCCCCGAGTATTTCTGGGGCTACAACCGCATGACGACAATCGAAGGCCTGTTCGGCGCCGGCGACGCGGTCGGCGGCACGCCGCACGCCTTCTCGTCGGGGTCGTTCACCGAAGGCCGTCTCGCGGCGAAGGCCGCCTGCAAGTACATCGACGACGGCAAGGCCGAAGGCATCGTCGTATCCGATGCGCAGGTCGACCGGCGCAGGGCGGAGATTTTCAAGCCCCTGGAGCATTATCGGATCTACCGGAACGAAATCGTGGCGGGCGACGTCAACCCGCACTACATCAATCCCAAGCAGGGCCTGGAGCGCCTGCAAAAGCTGATGGACGAGTATTGCGGCGGCGTCACCGTCAGCTACATGACCAACGAAAAGCTGCTGAATATCGGGCTCAAGAAGCTCAAGATCATGGAGGAAGACCTCGAGAGCCTGGCCGCCAAGGACATTCACGAACTGCTGCGCGCCTGGGAATTGAAGCACCGTCATCGCGCCGCCGAATGCGTCACGCAGCACACGCTGTTCCGCAAGGAGACCCGCTGGCCGGGCTACTACTACCGCGGCGACGCCATGAAGGTGGACGACGCGAACTGGCACGTGCTGACGGTTTCGCGCCGCGACCCGGAGAGCGGCGAATACACCATGGAGAAGGCGCCGTGCTATCACCTCGTCGGGGATGAAAATCACTGAGAAAACGGATGACGAGATCCTGGCCATGGCGAAACCGCTGTGGCGCGAACTCGTCAAGTCCTCGAACGAAGGCAAGTACGGCGAGTTCGCGCGCAACTTCTCCAGCACCATGGCGCTGGCCATGAACCAGGTCGTTGCAGGCCACCAGTTCGCGAACAGCGAACTGGCGAGGAATCTGTCCGAAGACGTCGACTCGCTCGGCATCATCCGCCGCGGCGAGCATGTGACGGTTCTTTACCGTCAGCGGAGCACCCGGAAGCCAGGCGAGTGGCTCGGCAGGCTTGTCCTCGGCTATGAGGATGGAAAGGTCAGGATTTTCGGTGCGACCATCTTCTGAATTCATCGAGGACGGCAAGTTCGTCGAGCTGACCTACAAGGTGGCCGACCGGAAATCGGGACATGTCCTCACCAGGGTCGAATTCCCGCTGGGCTATGTTCACGGTCACAATGAAATCCTGGCCCCTTCGGTCCATAGGGCGCTCGCGGGCAAGGCCGCCGGCGACACCATCGAGGTGGCGATCGATGGCAATCAGATCTTCGGCCCCAGGGACGAGTCGCTGGTCTTTGCCGATGACATCGAGAACGTCCCCGAGGAGTATCGTCAGGTCGGCACCTCCATCCTCATGGAGAACGACAGAGGCCAGACCCGCAGTTTTCTCGTCACGCACCTGGACGACGAGACACTGACGGTCGATGGCAACAATCCGCTCTGCGGGAGGGAGGTCGTCTTCACGCTCGAGATACTGACCGTGCGCGACGCAACGAATGACGAGACAAGAGCGGGCGGGGCCATCCGAGCGGGCCCGGACATCGACCCGTCGCGCTTGAGACCGGTTTGAGTTCCAATTCACGGCAAGGAAAGTGACTTATGAGCGATGAGAAGCCGAAGCAGCCCCCCGCCAAGGTTCCTGACGGCCAAGCGCGTTACCTGACCACACGTCAGATGCCGCCAAACGAAAAGGGGTTCGTCGGATTCGAAACCGTCTGGGAACCGTTCCAGAAGGAAGTCGAATACAAGACGCCCAAGAAGCCGTAGGCGCTACCTGCGGCCGCATGGACTGCACAATCCGCCCAATGCGGCCCGCGGAAGTCGGGATCGCCATCGACTTCGCGGCGGCAGAAGGCTGGAACCCCGGCCTGCACGATGCAGCGTGCTTTCATGCCGCGGACCCGGGCGGCTTTCTGCTGGCTGAGCGCGATGGCAGGACGGTCGGCTGCATCAGCGCCGTGTCGTATGCCGGGCGCTTCGGATTCATCGGCCTGTACATCGTGGCGCCGGCGTGGCGCGCGCAGGGCATTGGGCGCCGGCTTTGGGCCGCGGGAATGGGACGTCTTGCGGGACACGTCGTCGGCCTCGATGGGGTTCCGGCCCAGCAGGCGTACTATCGCCGCAAGGGTTTCACACTCGCGTGGCAAAACGCGCGCTACGCCGGGGCCGCGCAGCCGAACCAGGGCAGCGAGCCGCGCCAGATCGTGTCTCTCCACGCAGTCGATCTTGCCGCATTGTGCGCCGACGACCTGCGCAGTTTCCCGGCCCCTCGCGACGCGTTCCTCCGCTGCTGGACCGCGATGCCCGAGGCTGCCGGCCTGGCCTGGCTGGACGACGGCCGGCTGCGCGGGTGGGGACTGATCCGCCGTTGCCGCAGCGGCCACAAGATCGCGCCTCTGGTGGCCGACAAACCTTCGATCGCGCATGCGTTGTTCGACGCGCTCTGCGCGAGGGTGCCGCGCGGCGACGGCGTGTACCTCGACGTGCCGTTGCCGAACGCAGACGCGGTTGCCTTGACGCGTGCGCGCGGGCTCGAAGCCGTATTCCAGACGGCGCGGATGTACGCGGGCGCCGCGCCGGCCATCGAATTGACGCGCGTCTACGGCGTGACCAGTTTCGAATTGGGATGACCGCGCCTGCATTCAGCGCACCATCGATTGACGGGGCGCTGCCGGGTCAAGGCTTTATCGCTTTTTCTCCTCCGCGATCCGGATGGTGCGCCGACCGGGGCTCAGCGGCGTTGCGCCGGCGCCCGCGGACTGGCCGCGCAGCCGCCGCAACCAAGGCCAGCGGTTCAGGATGCCCTTCTTCTTGGCATGCACCTTGACCTTGCAGTCGTCCGGTTCGTCAAAGCCGGCCAGGGATTTCTCCAGCCAGTCGTAATCGATCAGTTCTTCCGAAGTGCGGTCGATGGCCGCACGCCATCGCGCACGCGCCGGCAGCGTGTGCGCCTCCTGGATGCCGACCGTGCCGACGCAGTGCGTGCAGGCTGAAAGCGGCTGCGGCGAGTTGACGAAGGCCAGCAGCGCCGCCTGGAGCGCCGGTCCATCGACCAGGGCGATGCGGTCGCTCTCGGCGATCCCGCCCACCAGGCGGCCGGCGTACATGCTCTGCGGGCATTTGTAGAAATAGCCGTCCCTGACGCCGTGGCAGCCCCAGAAATTGGCGATCTTGCAGGACGCATACACCTTTCGCACCAGGGCCTGGTCGGCGGTTCCCTTCAGGCTGAAGGTCGCGCGGAACTGGCCATAGTGGTAGACGCTCAGGCGCTTGCCCATGGCCTTCATGCGTTCCCGCGCCAGGCGGATGTTGTCCTCGAGCCCCTGCACGCCCGGATAGACCGATATTTCGATTTCGTCGACAGCCTCCCAGACGGCATCGGGGGCGCGGTGCAGCAGCACGCCATTGGTGACCAGCATGAGTTTGCCGGCCATGCCGGCGGCGCGCACGGCGTCGAGCAGCAGTGCAAGATTCTTGTGCATGAGCGGTTCGCCGCCGAGCACCTTGAGGAAGGTCGGCCGGTAAACCTTGGCGAGCACCGAGAAGTCGCGGTACACCGCATCCGGGTCGGCAAACCAGGCAGGCATGGCGGGGGACGCATGGTTGCAGCCGCCGCAGGTGATATTGCAATGATCTACCGCGATCAGCTCGAGGTGCGAGGGCGGCACGATCAATCCGTCGACCAGGCGGCTGCGGCGCGCGTTGGCGACGACAGGCTGGAACATCTCGTCGGGTGCGCATGTGTTCATGGGGTATCCGAGATATCCGCTAGCGCGCCGCCGCGGCTGCCGGGGCCTGGTCCGTGTACTTCACGCGCCCATCGGCGCCATAGGTCGGATAGAGCGAGAACGGCACCGTCGTCACCGGGTCCTTGCCTGGTTGCGTGACATGCACGACGAGGCGCTCGTTGGCGGCGGGCTGGCCGACCATCCGCGGCTTGCCGGGGTCGAACACCGCACCCGCCGCGCGCGGTCCACCAAAGGCGCGGTCCGCGCCCATCGAACCCCATGCCGTACCCGGAATCTGGTCTGCGGACAGCGTGCCGCCGCCGAGGAGCCGCGTGCCGCTGCCCCAGTCCTTCCAGCCGCTGTCGTGCGTCCTGCGCCAGGGCCCGCCGTCGACGCTCTCGTAGCGCTGGATGCGGATCTTCGCCCACCAGTCTTCCCAGATCGCGTAGTGCAGCCATTCGACTGGCTCGGCGATTTGCCGGCCGCAGCTGCCGTCCGCAAGCGGCTGCATTCGTTCCATCGCTGCCTGATGTACGACGCCCTTGTCCTTCGCGCTGTCGACGTCAACGCTGACGACGAGTTTGCCGTCCGGGCGGTACTGGCCGCCGACCTTGATCACGGTCCCGGTGGCCGCGTCGGTGAACGCCTGCTTGTCGCGCACAGGGTCATGGGCAAGCCGGGGCGCCGCGGCAGCCGGCGGGCTGACAGCGGAGCCGCCGCCGCGGCCGCCGAGAAATCCGCCGATGAGGCCCATCGCCGCGCGGCCGACCTCCGCGCTCTTCTGATTCTCGCCGTAGCCGAACTTCTCGCGCGGACCGATGGTGACGGCCTGCGCTGCCGGAAACGCGCAGGCCGCCTGCGGCGGTTGCGCGGCCGCGCGCTTGCGGCACTTCTCCTCTACGCATTCACGCAGCGCCGCGCGCGCGTCGGCTTCGAGTTTGCGCTGCGTATCGCGGCCCTTCGAAGCGTAGTCGAGTTCGCCCGCGAGCTTGCCTTCCTCGGCTTTCAGCCGGGCGAGCTCCGCCTGCTCGCTTTCGAGCTGCTGGCGCAGCTTGGCGAGGTCGCGGCGCTGGCGCGTGTGCTCGCTCAGCAGCTTGCCGCTGCGGTCGCGTACCGTCACCCGCACCGAACCGTCCTTCTGGGTCATCGACTCGGTGGTCAGGCCGCTGTCCGGATCCGTGGCGCTGCCGCCTTCGCCCTCGCGGCCGCCGAGTTCCTTGTTCACCTGGTCGATGCGCTGTTGCGTCGCGCGCTGCCGCTCGCGGTTGACGCGCTGGCGCTCCTGCACCTGGCGCATCTCGGCCTCGAAGTCGAGCGCGCCGAGGCGGTGCTTCTCGGCGAGTTCGAGAAACGGCATGCACTCCGGGCAGGGATTGGCCTCGCTCCACAGCGGTTCGGCCGGCACCGGCGGCGGGGGCGGCGGCTTCGGAGTCTCGGGCGGTTGCGCGGGCGGATCGACCGGGTCGCGCACGAACCCCGAGAAGCCGCCATCGAGCCGGTAGTGCGTCACCGGTCCCTCGCCGCCCATGTTGCAGCACTTCACGCGGACGCGCGTTTCGCCGCTGGTGTCCGCGTCCCAGCCCGGTTGGTCGGCGCCCGCGCGCGCGTACCGCACCGGCACCCGGAAGTGCAGGTAGCCGAACTCAAGGTCGCTCGGCGCCCGGCAGGCGCACTCGGTGGCATTGATCTGGCCCGTAATGAAACCGCCTTCCGCACCAGGCGCACGGCGCTTGTTCCAATTCGCGGTGACCGAGATATTGCAGGTACCGCCCGCAGTCCAGTTGATCGTCTCCGAGGCTGACTGGTAGCTCTCCACCGCGTCACGCAGCGCGCCGAAGGCCTGGTCCCAGCCCGCGCCGGCAAGCGCGTTTTCCAGGCCATCGATCCCGGCCTTGTCCAGGCCCTTGCCGATCGCATAGCCGATCGCCTCGCCCGTTGCGCAACGCTTGAGCCCCTGCCAGTCGGCTTCCTGCATGTAGCAGCGCACGAGGCTGTAGGTGGAAACCAGCCCGCCGGGCACGCCAAGCGCGCCGGCGGCGATCTTTGCGCCGACCTCGAGCGGCCCGACGACCACGCGGTTCATCAGCTGCGTGAACTCGTTCGCCTGGATGCCCTGCGACGCCATGTCGAACATCTGCGGCGTGCATTGCGGGCCGCGCGCCATGCCCCGGGCGCCACCTTTGATTTCGGCCTTGATCTCGCCCATCATCTGAAGGAGTTCGGGCGACTGGGCGTGCGCCGGGTTTCCCGGCAGCAGGAGCAGGCCCACGACCGGCAGCAGCAGGCGACATACGCGCAGGAACGCAACCATGATCCCCTCGCAAATCTTGTTATTGGCGGCGCGACCCGCCTACTCTATAACGAGGCGCCCGAGTGGGGAAGTCAAAGCCTGCCTCGCGCCACCAGGGTTTGCTACCCTAGCGCTTTCGGATCCATGTAGGGAGTGCGATGGCCGATCGTCGCCTGCAGGTCTTCCACGCCGTGGCGAAGCATCTGTCCTTCACCAAGGCGGCGGAGACGCTGTTCATGACCCAGCCCGCGGTCACTTTCCAGATCAAGCAGCTGGAAGAGCATTTGGGCACCCGCCTCTTCGACCGCGCGCAAGGCCGCATCTCGCTCACCCCGGCAGGCATCGTCGCGCTCGAGTACGCCGAGCGCATTCTCGGGCTGTCGGAAGAACTCGACCGGCGCCTGAAGGAGATGGGCGGACACGCCGCCGGGCCGCTGCTCATCGGCGCGAGCATGACCATCGGCGAGTACGTCCTGCCGCAGCTCATCGGCAAATTCAAGGCGCGCTTCCCGGCCGTGATGCCGACGCTTTTCGTCGGCAACTCCGAGGCGGTGCAGGACCGCGTCGCCGAGCGCAGCCTCGATCTCGGGTTCATCGAGGGCGACTCACACCGCTCAACGCTGCTCTCGGAGCTCTGCTGCGAAGATGAACTGCAGGTCGTGTGCGCGCCCTCGCACCCGCTGGCGAATGAAGCCTTCGCCCTGCCTTCTTCGCTCATGCAGCATCCCTATATCAATCGCGAAGCGGGCTCGGGCACGCGCGAGGTGATCGACCACTACCTGCAGAAAGCGGGCGTCACGCCGGAATCCCTCAATGCGGTCGTCGAGCTCGGCAGCCCCGAGGCCATCAAGGGCCTGGTGGCCACCGGCCTGGGCTTCGCCATCATGTCGCGCGTCATCGCGGCGAAAGAGCTGCAGCTCGGGCAGCTGGCGCAGATCCCGCTGCAGCCGCGCCTTCTGCGCAACTTCTCGGTGGTCTACCTGAAGGAAAGGTTCCACTCCCGGCTGGCGGCCGGATTCCTCGCCTTCGCGAAGGAGCAGCTCGCCGCGGCTCAGCGCCTCGCCGCGTAGTACTCGCGCAGGATCGCCAGCACCTCCGGCCGGGAAAATTCCGCCGGTACGTCGCCGCCCTGTTCCAGCCATTGCCTGAGCTGCGTGCCCGACACCTGAAGCCGCTCGGCGTCGCCGTGCGGGCAGGTGCGGTCGGAGGCCATCCCCGCGCAGCGATGGCACCAGAACGTGACGCCGATCCTGAGCGGCTGCGTCTGGAGCGCGTCCCGCGGAATTTCGTCGAAGATGCGGTGCGCATCGAACGGGCCGTAGTAGCTGCCGACGCCCGCATGGTCACGCCCGACGATCAGGTGCGAGCAACCGTAGTTCTGCCGGAACAGCGCGTGCAGCAGCGCTTCGCGCGGGCCAGCGTAGCGCATGTCGAGCGGGTAGCCCGCCTGTACGACGGTGCCCGCACGGAAGTACTTGTCGATCAGCACCGAAATCACGCGCGTGCGCACCTCGGCGGGGATGTCGCCCGCCTTCAGGCTGCCGAGCAGGGAGTGCACCAGCACGCCGTCGCAGACCTCGATCGCAGTCTTGGCCAGATACTCGTGCGAGCGGTGCATCGGGTTGCGCGTCTGGAAGGCCGCGACGCGCGACCACCCCAGGCGCTCGAACTCGGCGCGCGTTTCGGCCGGCGTCATGAACAGCGTGCCGTACTTTTCCTTGAAGCCGCCGTCGGACAGCACCTTGACGGGTCCGGCGAGGTTCACTTCGGGCTGCCGCATCACCATCGCGACGCCGGGGTGGGCGGGGTCCGCCGTGCGGAATACCGCCTGGCATTCCCTCACCTTGTCGATCGCGTATCGCTCGTTCACCGTCATGGTCGCGAGCACCGCCCCATCGTCGGGGTCCGCCAACGCGATGTCCGAGCCGGGCCGGATGGCATCGGCCTGCGCGGCAGAGGCGGAAAGGGTGATCGGAATCGGCCAGAACAGGCCGCTGGCCGTGCGATGACCGTTGCAAACGCCCAGCCAGTCGGCGCGCGTCATGAAACCGTCCAGCGGCGTGAACCCGCCAATGCCGAGCATGATCAGGTCGCCTTTCTCGCGCGAACTGACGCGCACGACCGGCAGCCCCCTTGCCCGGACAAGCTCGGCGGCGAGCGCTGCGCCCGACAGCATCAGGGGCTTGAGGCCCTTCCCTCCATGCGGCGCCACCAGACCGGGCAAAATCATCCCCCTTCACTATGAATGGATACAGTTTATCCCCCCGGATGCGGCATGCTTTACTATCCGGACACCGACAGCCGGAGAAACGGGAATGAGCCAGCAACGCAGGCAATTTTTACAGAGGACCGGCATACTCGCGGCCGGAATCGTGGCCGGACTGTGCAAGCCCCTGCTCGCACTGGCCGCGACCTGGAACAAGGACGCGTTCGGCGCGAAGACCGTGGCCGATGCGCTCAAAGGCCTGGGCGCGATGGGTGCCGTGCCCAGCACGGCCATCGTAATCGAAGCGCCGCAGATCGCCGAAAACGGCGCCGTGGTGCCGGTCGAGGTCACGAGCAATCTGCCGGGAACCACGTCGATGGCGGTGCTGGTCGAGAAGAACCCGTTCCCCCTCGCCGGCAAATTCGACTTCAGGGAAGGCGCGCTGCCTTACGCGAAACTCAACGTCAAGATGGGCGAGACCGCGGATCTGCGCGTCATTGCGTGGGCGGGCGGCAAGACATTCGTGGCGACCAAGGAAGTCAAGGTCACCATCGGCGGTTGCGGCGGATAGGAGGAGAACATGGCAGCAGGCCCCATGAGGATGCGCGCGACCCAGGGCGCGGGATTCACCGACGTACGCGTACTGATGACGCACCCGATGGAAACCGGGCAGCGCAAGGACGCCGACGGCAAAATCGTCCCGCTCCACTTCATCCAGAACGTCACCGTCAAGCTGAACGGCAAGGTCGTGGTGGAGGCCGAGACCAGCCAGGCGGTATCCCGCAATCCGGTGTTTTCCTTCCGCATCAAGGGCGGCGCGAAGGGCGACAAGATCGAGGTGAGCTGGCTCGACAACAAGGGCGAATCCACCAGCATCGAATCCGCGGTTGCCTGACCGCGGCGGACTGTGGAGAGGGCGACGATGACATTCAAGTTGGGACTGGTGCTTGCGCTCGCGGCGGCGCCTGCGCTCGCGCAGCAGTCGCCGTACGCCGAATACCAGCGGATGGCGCTCGAGAACGCGCCCGTGGAGCTGTTCGAGCTGGGCGGCGAAGAACTCTGGAAGAAGCGGCAGGGTCCGAAGAACGCGTCGCTCGAGCGATGCGACCTCGGGCAGGGGCCGGGCGTGCTGAAGGGCGCCTATGCCGGGTTGCCGCGCCACTTTGCCGACACCGACCGTGTGATGGACCTCGAAGCGCGGCTCCTGCACTGCATGACGACCCTGCAGGGCCGCAGCCGCCAAGAAGCGACCAAGCGCGTCTTCGGCAACGCGGACAGGCCCTCCGAAATGGAGTATCTGTCGGCCTACGTTGCGCGGCAGTCCAACGGCATGAAGATCGCGCCGGGCAGGACGCACCCGAAGGAGCAGGAAGCCTACGATCTCGGCCGGAAGCTCTTTTTCCACCGCGCCGGGGCCTGGGATTTTTCATGCGCGTCCTGCCACGGCGAAGAAGGCAAGCGCATCCGCATGTCCGACCTGCCGGTGCTGAGCAATCCCCAGTTCGCCAGACCCCTGATGGCGACCTGGCCCGCGTACCGGGTGTCCACCAGCTCATTCGTGACCCTGCAATGGCGCATGAACGACTGCTACCGGCAGATGCGCATGCCCGAGCCGACGTTCGGCTCCGACACGACGATCGCTCTGATTGCATACATGATGGCCACGGCCGCGGGCGAGCCCTACCGCGGTCCGGCCATCAAGCGCTAGCGGGAGGCGACGATGCGACATTCCCTGCCGCTGTGCTTCGCCGCCATGCTCGCAGCCTGCGCGGCGCCCGCGACGATCGGCGAGCGGCCGGAGGTGACGACCGGCGACCTCGACAGGATCACGGCGGTGCTCAAGCGTGATTTCCACGAGCGCGGACAGGCGAAGATGGATCGGATCGAACTCGACGCGGTGCAGCGTCTTTGCAATCTGCATTCGGACAATCCTCCCGAGGCGCTCGCGAAACCGCTGGAGCAAGCGCAATTCAAGGCGATCCCGTTCCCCGAGGGCAACCTGATCGGCGACTGGAAGCGCGGCGAACGCGTCGCGCAAAGCGGCCGCGGCTCGATGTGGAGCGACAAGCCCGGCGTGCAGGACGGCGGCAGCTGCTACAACTGCCACCAGCTCTCGCCCAGGGAGCCGGCGCACGGCACGCTCGGTCCGAGCCTGGCCGGCTTCGGCAAGCTGCGCGGCACGAGCGCCGAGATGCAGAAGTACGCCTACGGCCGGATCTACAACTCCAAGGCCTACAACGTCTGCTCGCAGATGCCGCGCCTGGGCCACGCGGGAACGCTGAACGAGCAGCAGATCAAGGACCTCGTCGGGTTGCTGCTCGACCCGGCCTCGCCGGTCAATCAGTAGCTTGCAGCGGCGGGAATTTCTCCGTCTCGTCGGACTGGCCGCAGCGGCGGGCGCTTCCTTGCGGCCGGGGCTGGGCGCGGCCCAAGCCGCCGCCGAACTCTACGACCCGCCGCCGTTCGGCAACGTCAGCCTGCTGCACTTCACCGACTGCCATGCGCAGCTGCTGCCGATCCATTTCCGCGAGCCGAGCACCAATATCGGCATCGGCACGGCGGCCGGCCGCGCGCCGCACCTCGTGGGCGAAACCCTGCTGAAGCAGGCGGGACTGCGGCCGGGCACGATCCAGGCGCATGCTTTCACCTATCTCGACTTCGTGCATGCCGCGCGCACCTATGGCAAGGCCGGCGGTTTCGCGCACCTCGCGACCTTGATCCGCCGCCTGCGCGCTTCGCGCCCGCAGGCGTTGCTGCTCGACGGCGGCGATACCTGGCAAGGCTCCGCGGTATCGCTCTGGACGCGCGGGCAGGACATGATCGAGGCGCAGAAGCTGCTCGGCGTCGACATCATGACGGCGCATTGGGAGTTCACCTACGGGGCGAAGCGCGTCCAGGAGGTGGTCGAGCGCAATTTCGCCGGCAGCATCGAATTCCTCGCGCAGAACATCCGCACCGCCGACTTCGAAGATCCCGTGTTCAAGGGCTGGACGATGCGCGAGGTGAACGGCGTGCCGGTCGCGGTGATTGGCCAGGCCTTCCCCTACACCCCGATCGCCAACCCGCGGCATTTCGTCGCTGACTGGACCTTCGGCATCCGCGAGGCGGAACTGCAGAAGACTGTCAACGAAGCGATCGCGCGGGGCGCCCAGGCGGTGGT
>Ga0315910_10001178_pt1 | contig 24397 bp, 23 predicted proteins | sample EdamamesoilMG_FD_204470 | JGI IMG/M metagenome (GOLD analysis project Ga0315910, IMG submission 204470) | Garden soil microbial communities collected in Santa Monica, California, United States - Edamame soil | ecosystem: Environmental > Terrestrial > Soil > Garden | place: USA: California... | reverse complement strand
CGCGGTAGTGTCCCCGTCGAGCTCGATGACGGAATTGGTGATGATGTGACGTAGCGCCCCGAACGATCGTTCCCCTTCCTTCGCAGCGGCATTGAAGCGCTTGCGGTCATTGACGCCAATCGCGTGCAGCGCCTGGCGGCCCTTGGCCAGCAACCTACCCGTCGCATAGAGCTCGGCGTCCTCGGTGAAAGCCGACGCGTACATCGCCGGATCAGTCAAATCGTGCGCAAGAGCATAGCGAGACTGGAGCTCGTTGATGAGAAAACGGTCGAGCACTTCCTGCTGGCTTTGAGCACGGACTGCGTTTGCAGGCAGCAACACGACACTCACAAAAAGATATGCGAGGGTGCCGCGGGATAGTATCGCTCGCATGACAGCATTCTCCTTCTGACGAATCGGTTCGATAGGCTACTACAAGCAAAGGAATGAGTTTTTTCATGCGACTGGTATGCTGCGCCAAACGTTTCGCCGCACGTTAACTTCAAAGGGGGGGGGTGACGCATGCGAGTCAGCCGACGGCGTCTTCTCGGCATCGGGACTGGCGCAATAGCGTTCCTCTCGGTGCGCGCCGCAACGGCGCATCACTCGACGGCGGAGTTCGACTACACGAAGCAGATCACCATCGAGGGCACGGTGAAGGAAGTGCAGTGGACGAATCCACACTCCTATATTCAGCTGCTTGTCGACGACGCGGACGGACGGAAGGTGGAGTGGTCCGTGGAGATCGGTTCCCCAAGCCTGAACATCAACCTCGGATGGCGTAAGAACAGCGTCAAGGCGGGGGACGTGGTCACGATGCTCCTCTCGCCGGCCCGCAACGGTGAGCCCTATGGGACGCTGCGCGTGCTCACGTTCGAGGATGGTCGTCAGCTCGAAGGCGTCGCCGCGCGAGTCAGGGCCCTTCCGCCCCCGCCGGCGAACGGCCCGTGACGCACGAGTAGGAGAGCAAATGGGGACCATGCGCGTCGACGCCGGCTTCTTCAATCTGCGACGCCTGGGCGTGCTCGCTTGCGTTGCCGCAATGGCCGCTTGCAGTCCGAGATCCGACAACGCCAGTGTCGCGAGCGGACCCGACGCCGTGCTCGGCACCTGGGTGCCCGATGCTGCTCCGGAGCGGCTTCTCGCAGTGGACGGATCGCCGGCGCCACTCACGCCCGAGGCCGCCCGCGTGCATGCGGAGCGGCTGGAGCGCCTGCAATCCGGCGATCGTTCTTTCGACCAGACCACGTGGTGTGCTGGGCCCGGCATGCCTCGCGTGCTGACCATGCCCTATCCCTTCGAGATCCGCCGGGACGGTGACTACCTGGCCTTCATCCACGGCTGGTACCGTTGGCACCGTATCGTCGATCTGGCCGGCGGCGCGGTCGACGACCCGCCCCTGCCGCTTACGATGGGCTTCCCGGTGGGTCACTGGGAAGGCGATACGCTCGTGATCCGCACAGTCGGACTCAGCGACGTCACGGTGCTCGACGCGACGGGGCTGCCTCACTCCGATCAGTTGGTGCTGACCGAGCGCCTGCGCGTACTCTCGGACGGACGCCTCGAAGACCACCTCACGATCGAGGATCCGGACACCTACACGACACCCTGGGAAACCGTGCTGTACTTCCACCGAGACAGCACCGCGCGCGTCCTCGACGATATCTGTCCCGACAGGATTGCGGACGGTGAGCCAGCGGTGCGCACCGCACTACCCGCTCCGCTGGCCAATGCGCAGCCAGCGATCGAGCTCCCTACGGTGACGACCGATTCCGCGGCGACTGCGACACCGCGCTTGAGCGGCATGTGGGAACCGAAGACCTTTGGATTCATGGTGCCAGAGGCGCCGCTCTCGACGGCCGGCCGGACGCTGGTCGATCGCGGCGCCGCCGCGATGGCCGCGGGGCAGATCATGCACACGGCGTGGACATCGTGCCGCCCCGGCGCGGTCTCCACGATGACGATGCCGCGCGAGAAGATCGTTGTTCTGCAGTCCGCCGACGAGGTCACCCTCCTGTTCGAGATGCCGCGCATGGTGCGGCGTGTTCGGTTGGGCGCCGAACATCCCGCGAGCCTGCAGCAGAGCTACGTGGGCGATTCCGTCGGCCGCTGGGAAAACGGCACGCTGGTCATCGATACAGTGGGATTCAACGGCTACGCCGAGCTCGACGCGCGCGGGCAACCGACCAGCGCGAAGCTGCACACGGTCGAGCGACTGACGCTCTCGCCCGACAACCGCAGCATCGATATCGAGGTGACGATCACGGACCCCGAGTACTACGACGCCCCATTCACGATCAAGCGCAGTTGGAAAAAGAGCGACGCGCGGCACCCGTTCGAGTACGACTGTATGGAGAACCCGCGGCAGGAAGACTTCGAGGACGCGTACTACGTGCGCGAGCGCTATCGGCCGACTTGCATGCGCGTGGAAGGCGAAGGGATGGCGCTCTCGAGAGTGGTCTGCAATCGTCCGCAAGAGTAGGACTTCGAATCTAATTCACGTGCGAGCGACGGAGCAGACCCATGAACAAAATCGATCGACGTAGCGTTCTAACGGGGCTCGGCGCCGTCGGCGCGAGCGTCTGGCTACCGCCCTCCGCCGACGCCCTCGGTCTTGCCGACGACAAGATCAAGATCGTGCGTTACTTCAGCAACTCCGGCGACTCGCAGGGAAGGCGCGGACAGCCGATGGTCAACCAGTCGACGAACGTTGTAATGATCGAGACCGAAGGTGGCCTCGTCGGCATCGGCGAGGGCGGCGAGCCGACGTCGATGGACGAATGCGCGAGCATGCTGATCGGCCAGGATCCGTTCCGCATCGATCAGCATTGGCAACGCATGCTACGCGGCTACTTCTACCCCGCCGGACGCGAGAAGCTCCATTCGCTCGGCGCGCTCGACATGGCGCTGTGGGACCTAAAGGCGAAAGCACTCGACGTGCCGGTGTGGCAGCTGCTCGGCGGCAAGTCACGCGACCATCTCGAGCTCTATGCGACAGCATTCCCGCGCGGACCGAATGGCACGCTCGAGGACGCAGCCCGTGCGTGCATGGATGCCGGCTTCCGTTGCTATCGTCACGCCACGGACAACCCGCGTGAGCGCCTCGTCGACCGCTTCAAGCTCGTGCGGCAGATGCATGAAGACAGTATCGCGCTGCACAAGATCACCGGCGATGGCGGTTGGGCCATCGACTTCCACACGGAGCTCGACCCGCCCGACGCGATCAATCTCGCCGCGTTGCTCGAGCCACTGCACCCCTATTTCTGCGAAGACCTGATCCGCAGCGAGGGTGTCGATTCGTACGCGACGATGCGCGAACGCACGCGTATCCCGATCGCCGTCGGCGAGCAGTTCGGCTACAAATGGGACGTCAACACGCTGATCGAGCGCCAGCTCATCGACTACGCGCGAGTCACGCTGCCCAACGTCGGCGGCATCACCGAGTTCATGAAAATCCTCGCGCTCGCCGAGACGCACTATGTCGGCATGATCCCGCATTTCACAGGACCGATTTCCGAGGCCGCGCTCGTCCAGTGCCTCACGGCCACATCGGTCGTGGCACTCATGGAGATGCTCGGTGATGGCAGCCGCAGCTGGCCACACCTGCCGAAAGTCTACGATTTCAAAGAAGGCAAGTTATGGCCGAACGACCGGCCCGGGCTCGGCGTCGAGCTCGACGTGAGCAAGCTCACGCTGCTCGGCGAGTACGACACGTATCGCGCCGGCATGCTGCTGAATCACCGGCCCGACGGCTCGTACACGAACTGGTAGCCGGCCCGTGAGCAAGACGATCGTCGTCTGCGGCTATGGGCCCGGCATCTCGGCGGCCGTCGCGAGACGATTCGGTCGCGAGGAGTTTCAGGTCGCACTCGTTGCCCGCAACGCCGAGCGGCTCGCCGCGGGTGTCGCCGCACTCGAAGCAACCGGCGTTCGCGCCGCCGCGTTTCGCGCCGACTTGAGCCAAGAGGCCGAGGTCGAGCGCACGCTCGAATCGGTACGAGCGACGCTCGGCCCCGTCAACGTGCTGCACTGGAACGCGTATGCGACGAGCGCCGGGGATCTGCTCGCGGCAGACGCACGTGCCGCGCGTGCGATCTTCGACGTCCCGGTGATCGGGCTTCTCACGGCCGTAAAATACGCACTCCCCGACCTCGAGCGAGCGCAAGACGGCGCGGTTCTAGTCACGAACGGCGGGTTCGGGCTCAATGACCCGACGATCGACGAGCGCGCCGTCGCGTTCGGCGCGATGGGTCTCGCGCTCGCAAACGCGACCAAGCGCAAGCTCGTCGGACTACTCGCACACCAACTCAAGTCGCACGGCGTTTACATCGGCGAAGTCATGGTGCTCGGCTCGGTCAAGGGCTCGGCGTGGGACAACGGCGCGGCGACCCTCGAAGCCGCGACGGTCGCCGACGCGTTCTACGATCTCTATCTGTCGCGCAGCGAGCTGAGCCGCAACGTACGTTGAGTGTGACGCGTCCGCATCGCTACTTTTTTTGGGGGGACTGAAGATGATCGATTCGTTGAGAGTCCTCGGTGCCGGCACGCTCGTGCTCGCCGCTCTGGCGGTCGTGCAGCCCTCGGCAGCACAAACACGCGAGCGGGGGCCGTGGTGGCCGTCCGTGCATGGGCCCGAAGACCAAGCCGGTGCCTCGAACTACGTGACTGCGGCCAAGATCCTCGCGGCGCTCACGATTCCGAAGACGGGCCAGACCTATGAGCTCGGCCATCCGTATGAAGCCAGCATGCCGCAATACGGCTCGCGCCCATATTTCTTGAACGTGCTGACTCGCGCCGCAACACACGCGCCTGGCGATCCGATTGTCCACACCGAGTACTTCACCGGGTACATCGGGCAAATGGGCACGCAGTTCGATGCGCTCTCTCACCAAGGGCGTCATGTCCGAATGGCAGACGGCTCGGTCGAGGCCGTCTTCTACAACGGCTTCACGGATAGGGAGTTGATGGGGCCCACGCACGGGCTCGGCGGCGTCGCCGCACTCGGCGTCGAGCAGATGAAGCCCTTCATCACGCGCGGCGTGTTGCTCGACATCGCGGGCTTCAAGCAGGTGGCGACGCTACCGCCAGCCTATGAAGTCACGATGGCGGACGTGCGCGGTGCGCTGGCCCGGCAGCAGATGAGCGAGTCGAGCATCGCACAAGGCGACGCCGTGCTCTTCAATTACGGTTGGGCCGTCAACTGGACGAATCCATCGAAATACAACGATTCGTTCATCGGCACTGGCGAGAATCAAGGCTCACCCGGCATCGGCGTCGAGGTGGCCAATTGGCTCATCGAGCGGAACGTCGGGCTCGTCGGCGGCGACTCGTGCTGCGTGGAGGTTCGCGGGCCCGTGCCGAAGGAGAGCGTCCACCACCTGCTCTTCCTAAGCCACGGAATTCCGCTGCTCGAGAACCTCGATCTCGCCGAGCTCGCGCGCGACGAGGCAAACGAGTTCTTGTTCCTTGGGTTGCCGGAACGCATCCGCGGAGCCACGGGGTCGCCGATTCGCCCCATCGCTGTGCGATGACGTACTGACACGCTCAAAACGTCGCGATGGCGTTCACAACAGAACCGGTCGCGCCCGCGACAGGAATAGGCGCAACGTTCAACATGAATTGCCATCGATTGAGCCGTGCCGCCGTCGCGGCCAGTTCCTCGAGGTCCGCGTTGTCGATGATCAGAAGTCCCATGCTCGCGATCGCAACGGTATGCGTCGGGATGACAACACCCTCGACACCTGCGGGCACGACATCGAGACCGACATCGGTCCCGAGCACGGCCACATCGCGTTCGCGCAGCAGCGGCAGTGCCGAGACGTGAACGCCCGGCGATCCGCCCTGGAGGCTGAATGGACCCGTGGCGGAGCGCCGGCCCCAGCGTCCCGTGCGAATGAAAACGACGTCACCGGATTCGATCCTGACGCCGGCTTCGCGCTCCCACGCCTCGATATCACTCGCGAGAACCGGTGTGCCCGGTGCCAAATAGTCGACGCCCTTGAGCCGGGGCACGTCGATCAGTATCCCGCGCGAGAGCACACCGTCCTTGAGGTTCTCGATGCCCGACCGGGCGCAACCGCTCTCGGTAGCGTCGGTCTCAGCGAAGCCGTTGTACGCCTTGCCTTCGAAGCGCGCATGACAAAGCGCATCCATGTGCGCATACGTCAACCCATGGTAGAAGATGCGCCATTCGTCCATGGCGACCGGCGAGCCCGGTTGCGCCGTCATGATGAGTTGCATCGGCCTCGTGTTATCGACCGCCTGTTCCGTCGACAGATTCTGCGACAGCGACACCGAGATGCCCTCGCGCACGAGCGCAGCGGCCTGCCGGCGCTTGGCAGGCGTCACGAGATTCAGCGTTCCGCGCTGATCGTTCTCGCCCCAACGTCCCCAGTTCGAGAGCGCCTCGAACATCTCGCGTATCTCTGGGGCGCCCAGGGGCGGTGGCGCAGCCTCCGGCTGGGCGCTCGTCGTCGCGGACCAGCCGGCTGCGAGCGCCAGCAGCAAACCAGAAGTCGAGATCGTGGCAATCCTGTTGAACATCGGTCACTCCTTGCTCGGTGCCGTAGTGATTTGCGTTTCGTTGCGCTCGCTAGTTCGACGGATTCGCCGCATCGGCGCCCGGAGCCCGACTCGGCGCCGCGATCGACGTGCCCCCGACATCTTCGGTGTAGTGCAGATGATCGGTGTTGCCCTCGACGCAGGCGAACTCGAGGATTTCGGCATTTCGGTCGCCGCCGCGCGTCATTGGCGCGGCGATCGTCCAGGAAGCCGTATACGCTGCGGGATCGACGAATGTTGCTTCGTACTCGTAGCGGTCGTTACCGACCGGCGTGAATCGCTCCGTGACGACGAGCTGATCGGAGTGCCGATTGCCAACGGTGTCGAGCCAGGTCATGGCATTGTTGTTTCTGGTCTCGATGACGAGCGTGTCGCCTTCCCAGCGACCCAGGCCGTCGCCCATGAACAATCGGACGTCGGCCGGAATATGCTCGCGCCGCGTCAGCGACACGATGCGCCGCGAACCCTGAAACTCGTGCAGAAACACGACGAGCTCTTCGGTGTGCTGAATGACGAGGCCCGCACCGGAATATGCCTGACGCCAAAGATGGCTCGGCACGCCCGACATGTAGCAGTGCAGCTCCGGCTCCTCGAACATCCTACTGTCGGCTTCGGCACGGAGCTGTGCATACACCGGCGTGTAGGGAATGACGCGCTCTTCGCCGGCGACTGGCTTGCCGTCCACACGTACGATGTTTGCGGAGATATCCGAGATGCTGGCCGCGATGGTCCAGTTGCCGCTGAGGTCCGGCCGGCCGTTCGGCAAGCGTTCGAGCACGGTTTGCGCACTCGCCGACACCGGCGTCAGCACGAACGAAAGCATGAGCATCCGGAGGCCGGCGAAATGATTTTGGCGCGCTCGCATGCTGGTCACCGGCTTACGGCACGTCCGGCAATACGGGCGGCCCGAGTGCGTTTTCGGCGTAGGCATGACATTCGTATTCGAGAATCTGCTTCGCGGGATCCTTGTGGCGATGGAGATAAGTCTCGATCGTCCACGGGCGCGCGAAGTCCTCCGCATCGGTCAACGTCGCACGATACTGGATCGTATCCGCATCGATGAGCGTGAAACGCTCCTCGACCGTCAGCGTTGGGCCGCCCGCATGATTGCCGGAACGGTCGAGCCAAATGTCAGGATGAAAATTGAACACGTCCGTCACGAGCGAGTCACCGTCGAAGCGTCCGACCGAGTCGCCGTTCCACAGGTCGAGCTCGCCCTCGCCGAAATGGTCGCTGCGATTGAAAAAGATGAACCGCGTGTTGTGCATGTATTCGGACATGATCGTCAGGAAATTTTCCGACTGCACGATCTGCAACGGAAACGGCAGGTACATGAGGTGTGGCACGCCCGGCTTGTAGCAACGCGTGAACGGATCGGCCGCGCGGTTCGCACGATTCGTCTCCCGCCTGGCAAGCCCCGCCGCGGTGTACGGAATCCGGCCGTCGGCGGGATCCTTGACGATGCCGAGGCCCGCCGGCACGCCGTAGCTCGCGCCGTGCGGCTCGATGTTGAAATGCGGGGCGGGATCGAGAACCTGCCAGATGCCTTCGAAATCCGGCTGACCGTGGCGATTGCGCGCCGGCGTGAACTCCTGGGCGGCGGCCGACTCGGCGAGCACGGGCGTAACCGCGACGACGAAGGCGAGCGCCGCGGCGCGAATGCTCACGCGCGCACCTCGTAAGCGAACTGGCGATTCGCGGCCACGCTCAGTTCTGGCCCGGCAACACGCCGTCGGCCACGCCGGCTGGGTTCGGGTCGAGCAACGCAAGGACCGTCCGCGGTTCCGTCAGCGGCTCGCCGTTCCGCGCGACGATCTGAACATTCCGCGCCCAGAGGCGATACGTGCCGTTCTTGGCCGCGAAGCCGCGCACCACGATCTCGTCTCCGGGCTGGATGTCGCTGCGCCGCCAGCCCTGCCGGATGAGTTGATTCGGCGGCGGTGTTTCCGCGGCCCACGCTACCTTCGAGCCGTCTTCCATCGCGACTTCGAGGTGCACCCACGAGTGCGGGTTGATCCAGTCCATTTTCACGAAGTGGCCGCGCAGCTCCAGCGGACGGCCGTTGTCGAATTCTGCCCAGACCGAGTGGTGCGCGCGCGAGGCGGCGGTCGCCAACATCGATGCGAGCACGACGACCGACACCAGATGTCTTTTCATACAGTTTCCGAATCTACACCGGCCCGATACGTTTGCATCGGATGACAGCACGCACCACATGCTCTGTATAGCCCCATCGTTAGCCGAAATCCCGAAGCGACTGGAAAAGCCCCGAAAAACGACGAAGACACGTGTGCGGCCAGGCACCTGTGGCTAGGTTTCTCGTGGTGGTGGCGAGATATCGGGCTGCGGGGGTGTGTGTACGTGTGTGGCTCGGGAGGTCGTCAGGGCGGGCGACGATCCGCGACCGATCGTCAGGTCGGCGGACGATCGGCACGAAATCGTCAGCCGCCCTGACGACCCCGCGGAGGGATACACCACACTGCGCCCCTCACTGAGGGCCATTGCGAGACCAGTCTCATCGAAGAATCTCGAACGTTGATTGCTTCCAGCGGTCTGCCGAATAATCCGTCCATGCACAAGTCGATTTCGTGCGGCACTGCGCTGGCTGCATTCGGGCTGTTGGCGCTCCAGCCCGCGTTCGGCGCTGAAGCCGAGTCGCGCGCTACCTGCGAGGCGCTCGCAGCGCTCAACGCGGACGGTTTCCGCGTCGACTCGGCGGAGTGGATCGAGGCAACCGCAGCGCCCGCGGCTGGGCCGCCCCAAGCACGCACGCCGGCGCTCGCGCATTGCCTGTTCCGCGTCACGCTCGATGCCCGCCCCTCATCGATCGAAGGGGTGAGTCTCGGCATCGGCCTCGAGCTGCGCCTGCCGCTCGATTGGAACGGCCGCTTTCTCTTTCAGGGCGGCGGCGGCTTGAACGGCGCCCTGAACCCGGCTTTCGGCAATGTCTCGGGCGCTGCATCGGCGCTCGAGCGCGGCTTCGCCGTCGTCAGCACCGACGGCGGCCACCGCGGGCGCAGCATCGTCGACTCCAGCTTCGCCGCCGATCAGCAAGCCAAGCTCGACTTTGCCTACCAGGCCGTACAGCGGACGACTTACGAGGCGAAGTCCATCATCGATCGCTTTTACGGCAGGCGCCCCGAACACTCGTATTTCATCGGCTGCTCGACGGGCGGACGCGAGGGGATGCTCGCCGCGCAGCGCCTGCCGCTCGAATTCGACGGCGTCGTCGCGGGCGACCCCACCTTCAATCTGACGCGCATCGCGGCCAATCAGGTCTACAGCCTGCAGACGGTCACGCGGATCGCGCCGCCGGGACCCGACGTCCGACCCGACACGTCGGCCGCGTTTACCGATGCCGAGTTGCAAACGATCGCGAGCGCAGTGACTGCCGAGTGCGATGCACTCGACGGCCTCGCCGACGGCATGATCAACGACTTCGAGAGTTGCGGCTTCGATCCCAAGTCGCTGCAATGCGATGCCGCGGCCGGCTCCGGCGCGCAATGCCTATCCGCGCCGCAAGCCACGGCGCTCAGTGACATCTTCGCGGGCGCGCGCAACTCGGCCGGCGAATCGCTCTACGGCGCTTTCACCTTCGACACGGGCATCGCGAGTCCCGCCTGGCGTTCGATGCACCTGGGCAGCAACGGGCGACCGCCGGCGAATGCCTCGCTCGGGTCGGACACGCTGCGCCTGTTCGCGATGACGCCTGCGCGCCCCGATCTGGATCCGCTCGACTTCGATTTCGATCGCGACATGGCCCTGACCGCGGAGACTGCGGCCATCAACGACGCGATCGGCACGCTGCATTCGAGCTTCGCGGCACGCGGCGGCAAGCTCATCGTCTATCACGGCCTGTCGGATCAGAGCATGTCGGCGGGCGCGCTGACGGACTGGTACGCCGGACTCACACCGCGCGACGACAGCGGGCCGCAGGACTGGGCGCGTCTGTACTTCGTGCCCGGCATGCTGCACTGCGCCGGCGGTCAAGCCACCGACAGCTTCGACATGCTGACGGCGATCCAGGCATGGGTCGAGAACGACGTCGCGCCGGATCGCGTCCTTGCGTCGGGCCGCGCGCTGCCCGGCGTCACGCGCCCCCTCTGCCCGTATCCCAGCGTCGCGCGCTACGACGGCGGCGATCCCAACGACGCCGCGAGCTTCAGCTGCCGCTAGCGCGCCGGCGCGCATCACGGTCGGTCGACAGCGAGCGGATCAACGCGCGGGATCGACCGATGCGTCGGGCTTCGTTGCTGCATCCCAATGCTCGGCCAACCGGCCGTCGACGACGCGAAACATGTCGAACCAGGTGGTGGTGTAAGTGCGGCCGGCACGGCTTGGGTGCCGATGCTCGCGCATGGTCACGAGCACCACGAGATCGCCCTCCGCAACCAACGCAACGATCGGGGCCCGAATCGACGCCTCGACCGGCCTTGCGGTGCGTGCGGCGAAGTACTCCCTGAACCCTTCAGGCCCAGAAGCCGCAGCAGGATTGTGCTCGATGAAGCCCGCGTCGAGATAGCGCTCGACATCGTCCGCGCGACCGGCGTCGACGATCTCGCGCCAGGCGTCGAAAACCAGGCGCTTGTTCGCGGCGAGGCGTGAATCCGCGGACTCCAGCAGTGCGAGCTGCACCGCACCGGTGACACCCGTCACCGGCTGCGGACCGCCGTCCTCGGGCAACGGGACGTCGGAACCGGGCGGAGTCTGCACCGAATGCCAGTGCTCGGCGAGACGGCCCCCGTCGATGCGAAATAGGTTGAAGTGCGTCGTGGTATACGCGGCCGATCCCTCACGCGCGGGCATCGCTTCGAGGAGCGCCATCACGACCAAATTGCCTTCGGCAACGCTCGCGACCAGCGCAGGGGCGACGAGCTCCGGAACGTCGCCGCGGGGCACGACCGAAAAAATCTCTTTGAATGCAGTGCGACCCGTGCGCAGAACCGGGCTATGTTGGATATAGCCTTCTGTCAGAAGCTCGTCCGCGACTTCCACGCGGCCCGCGTTGACCACGCTCCGCCAAAAGTCGAACACCAGCCGCTTGTTCGCGGCAAGAGTCGGCTCGGTGCTTTCGAGCGCCGCGAGCGGATCGGGGTGAGCCACCACGGCCGCAGGCTGCATCGCGCGCCCCGGTGCTGCGGCTGCGGCACCCGCACCGCCATCGGCAGGCGTCGGACCGCTCTCGTTGCAGGCCGCAAGCAGCAACGCCGTGCCGAACAGCCATGACCTCGCGCCTGCCTTCGCGGTCGGCGCGAGCAACGCGAGCAACTCCAGCATCGATGCGAACATGGCGACTCGGCCATTCATGAGCGAGGGCGCCAGAATAACAGGCGTCGCCCGAGGGCGCGGGCCCTTGGCATGTAATCGGCTACGAGCGCCGGAACGCACTACTCGCAGCGTAGACGTTGCGCGACTCGACCGGCCGCGCGAACATGCGCTGCGAAGCCAGTCCGTGCACGTACGAGGTGAATCGTGAATCGGTCGCTCGCCTCTCTCGTCTTGTCGCTCGCGGGTATCTCCGCCTCGGCCATCTCTTTCGCACATCATTCAACATCCATGTTCGAGCCTGAGAAGCGCGTGACGCTGACCGGTAACGTCAAGGAATTCCAATGGACGAATCCACACGCGTGGATTCAGGTGACCGTCAAGACGCCGGACGGCGCGAGCACGGACTGGAGCTTCGAATGCGGCAGCCCGAACACGCTGTCTCGCCAAGGCTGGAAGCCGTCCACCTTGAAGCCGGGAGACGAGATCACCGTGGTTGCGAATCCCATGAAGGACGGCACGAGTGCCGGGCTGATGTATACAGTAGCGCTGGCCGATGGGCGCATGCTCGGACCGGGCGCGTTGGCGGCGCCATGAACGCGAGCGAGAACCGCGGCGCAACGGTGCGCGTGCTGTTGCTTGCCGGAACGCTGATGGGGTGCGCTCCAGGTGCAGTGGCACAGTCGTCCGAGCGCGCGGCCGCGCTGCCCGACTGGAGTGGCGCGTGGACGCGCGCCAGCGGCGGCTTTTGGGAGACGACGCCGGAGCAAGCCCTCGAGCCGCCACCGCCTCCCGATTCGCCGCGCCGCCACCCGCCGTACTCGCCGAAGTTCGAGGCGATTTATCGCGACAACCTAGCGCATATCGCAGCGGACCGCTTTCCGGATCCGATCTCGATTTGCGGCACACCGGCAGGCTGGCCGCGCATGCTCGCACTGCCGGACGCTTACGAGTTCGTCGTTCGCCCGGAGCAGACGTGGCTCCTGTCCGAGAACGGCCCGAACACCGTGCGCGTCTATACCGACGGCCGTGAGCATCCGGCGCCCGAGGACCTATGGGCCACCTACACCGGCAACAACGTCGGCCACTGGGAGAACGACACCCTGGTGTTCCACTCGGTCGGTTTGAAGGGCGTCGGCTCGACGATACTTGCTCGCAGCGGCGTCGTCATGAGCGACAAGCTCGAGACGACCACGCGCATACGCCTCGCCGCTCCCGACCGGCTCGTCGTGACTCTCGTGCTCGAGGATCCAGAAGCGCTCACGCGGCCTTGGCCCGTGGCGTTCACGTACACGCGCCTGCCCGCGGGCAGCACCGTGTACGACTACGCGTGCGCGGAGAACAATCGCAACCCGGTAACGAGCGACGGCCGAACGTTGACGCTCGACCCGAGCGGCCGGGTCATCGACAAGCTGCCGTAGGCAAGGCTCGAATCGACGACTTCGACAAACAGGGCATGACGATGAAGCGCTACCTGATCACGCTGCTGGCGATGGCCCCGTTCCTCGAGCCTTTGGCCGCGGCCGCTCAGATCGAAGGCGCCATCGACCTGCACGTGCATTCGGCGCCGGACAGCGTTCCGCGCGCGTTGACAGCCATCGAAACGGCGCAGATTGCACGGCGCTACGGCCTGCGTGCCGTGGTGTACAAGAGTCACTTTGTCGAGACGGCCTCGCTTGCGTACCTCGTCTCTCAGGTTGTCCCCGAAGTCGGTGCCTACGGCGGCATTGCTCTGAATCGCTCGGTCGGTGGCTTCAATGTCGAGGCGGTGAAACGAATGGCCGCGATGACAGGCGGTCACGGCCGCATCGTGTGGATGCCGACGGTCGACGCCGCGCAAGGTCCGTTTGCCGCCACGGTCGAAGCGGCGAATATTCTGCCCGTTTCCGCCAATGGCGAATTGCTGCCGGAGGTGATCGCGGTGCTCGAGACCATCGCGTCGCTCGATCTCGCGCTGGCAACCGGGCATTCGAGCTCGCAGGACAGTCTGCTGTTGGTGCGTGCTGCTCGCGGCCTTGGCATCGATCGAATCGTCATCACTCATCCGCTCGGTGACCTGAGCCTGCCTGAGCCGATTCAACGGGAGCTGATTGAGCTCGGTGCGTTGCTCGAGTTTCCATTCGGGATGATCGCGCCGATCGGCGCGACGTCACTCGATGAGCTCGTAACCCGCATACGCGCCGCCGGCGCGGAGCACGTCGTGCTCAGCACGGACCTGGGACAGCCGGGCAATCCCGTGCCGGCGGCTGGTTTTGCCGGTGGTGTTCAGCGGCTGCTCGATGCCGGTGTGACGCAGCGCGAGATCGACCTCATGATTCGTCGCAACCCCGCGCGGCTTTTGAACCTCGATCCATGAGCGCGGGCGCTTGGCGCATGGCCGGCAACGGGCAATCGACTTCGGAGCGACATTGAAAACTTCGGCCCTCATCGCGATCGCGTGTCTATCGGGGCTTCCCGCTTCGGCTCAGCCCGTCGCGCCTTCGCGTTCGGTTTGGATGGACGATTACACGCCAACGTCGCTCAGGGCTGCCGTCGCGTCCGGCAAAACGACGCTGATCTACAGCGGCGGCAGCTCGACCGCCGTGGCGAACCACGTCGAGGTCGCGCGTTACGTGGCGCGGCGCGTGGCCGAGGAGCTCGCCAACGCGCTGGTGCTGCCGATTCGCTCGGACGTATCGGCGTCGCCGGCATCCCGGCGGTCCGGGGCGCGTGACGAACCCGCGATTGCGTACGAAACCGTGAGCAACGCGATTCGTTCCGGTGGCTTCACCGACGTCGTGATCATCGCCGATGAAGGCGCCGGGCCCGATGACCGCACGCTGAGCGATCTGGCCGAGCGGCTCGAGGCGGAATGGCGCTCGTCCGGCGTACGCATTCTTCACGTCACCGCTCACGAGGGACGGCCGGGGCAGCAAATGACCTTGAACGCCGACTATCTGCGGCGTTGGGCCAGCCGAACGGTTCCTCCCGAACGCCGCAAGGACATCGAAGATCAGGCGGAGTTGCTGTTCGCGGATCCGGAGCACGAGTGGTTTCGGCCGGACATGATGACCGCGGACGACCGCGCCGTCGCGGTTCCGGCGCTCGGCAAGATACTGCTCGAGCAGCGGGTGAGCTCGGTCCTGCATCAGATCCGCAGTCAAGCGCTCTGGCAGGTGCCTACGCCGGTACCCGCCAGTCCGCAAAATCGCCTCTCGGCCATTCCCGACGCCCGCATGACGGAGCCGTTACGTAGGGCGCTCGCCGAATATCGCGAGGTGAGGCCAGACGGGCTCGGCGAGTTGGGCGGGGCCGGCGCGGCAGGTGAAGTCGGTGCCGGAGGTCCGAATCTGTGGACGGTCTATGTCCATCTGCCGGAGATCATGGGCCCGATCCGGGAGCTTCACGAGCAGGTGCATGTGAACCCGAGGATTAGCCAGAAGCTCGTGCACTTCATCATCATGATCGTCGCGCGACACTGGACCAACGACATCTGGACCGCCCATGAGGACGATTCGATCAAGGAGGGGCTCGGCCGCGATACCGTGACGGCGCTCGAGGAAGGCCGGTATCCGCCGAACATGGCGGAAGACGAGCGAGTCGCCTACGACTTCTGCATCGAGCTGCTCGAGAACAAACGCGTCAGCGACGCGACCTACGCGCGAGCCGTTGCGATTCTCGGCGAAGAGGGCGTCGTACAGACTGCCCTCACGGTGAGTCTCTACAGCTACCTCTCGCTCGCCGTGAACATGGCGTATCCGGAATCGGCAGCCGGCGGCCGACTTGCCCCGTTCCCACAGTTGTAAGGAGTCGAGGGTGAAAGCGAGCTTACGAGAAATCGTCGCCGTGGCCGCTCTCGGCATCGCCGCCGCAGGGGCTGCCCAGGAGCGCCTCGGGGCGATTCCGACCGAACGAATGACGGACGCGCAAAGGACCGCCTACGCAGAGTTCGTGCGGGTTCGCCAGGGTGAGCCATTCGGATTCTGGTGGGGCTACATGCGTGTGCCGGAAGTGCTGATACCGTTTCTCGAGATTCAGACCTACGTGCACGACGTCATCGAAACCGAGCAAAGCGCGATCGGCGAGAAGCTCACGCATTTCGCGATGATGATCGTGGCTCGCCACTGGACTCAGCAGGTCATCTGGGATCTGCACGACGAGGCAGCGCTCGAGTCCGGCCTGAAGCCGGAAGTGATCGACGGGCTCGCCTCCGGTCGACGCCCGCCGGGCATGACCGAGGACGAGGCGACCGTCTACGACTTCTGTATCGAGCTCCTTCGCAACCACAGCGTCAGTGACGCCACCTACGACCGGATGGTCGCGCAATTCGGCGAACGCGGCGTTGCCGAGGTCACGCTGCTGCAGGGTGAATACACGATGATGTCGATGTTCATGAACGTCGCACGCACGCCGCTCGATCCGGGCACCTCGCCGCCGCTGCGGCCGTTTCCGCGCTGAGTGGCCGCACGCCGCGCTCGCGCGTTTTGAGTCCGTTGTCACCCTGGGTGTAGCATCAAGCGTCGGGGGGCGCATGGCACATACGATCAGAATCAACGGCGAGAATCGCGTCGTCGACGTCGAGGACGACATGCCGCTCCTCTGGGTGTTGCGCGATGTGCTCGATATCAAGGGACCGAAGTTCGGTTGCGGCATTGCGCAGTGCGGCGCATGCACGGTGCACGCCGACGGCGTCGCAATCCGCTCCTGCGTCACGCCCGTCGCCGCGGTCGGCGAACGTGAGATCACCACGATCGAAGGCGTCGGCGGAACCGAGCTCGGCCGGCGCGTCCAAGCAGCCTGGAAGGATCTCGACGTACCGCAATGCGGCTACTGTCAAGCCGGGCAGATCATGTCTGCGACCGCGCTGCTGGCGCAGAACCCGTCGCCGAGCGATGCCGAGATCAATGCGGCCATGGCCGGCAACATTTGTCGTTGCGCGAGCTATCAACGCATCCGCGCCGCCATTCGCCAGGCTTCCGGACGCTCGCCCGCAGCGACGCGCGAGAGGACGGGTTGATCCATGGCAAAAGGCAGCAGGCCAATCGCGGATCACGACGTTCACGCCGCTGAACTGTCGCGCCGCAGCTTTCTGTCGGCCTCCGCTGTCGCAGGCGGCGGGCTCCTGCTGACGGTGACGCTACCCCACTTCGGCGACGCGCTTGCGCAAGAAGGTGCAACGAGCACGCTCACGGCCTACATCGCAATCGGCGCGGATGGCGCAGTGACGATCCAGGCGAAGAATCCCGAGGTCGGTCAGGGTATACGCACGTCGCTGCCGATGATCATCGCCGAAGAGCTCGACGTCGACTGGGCCGACGTCACCGTCGTCCAGGCCCCATTCAACGAGGCCGTCTACGGCGGACAATCGGCCGGCGGCAGCTTCTCCACGGTCTGGAACTTCACGCCGATGCGCCAGGCCGGCGCCGCGGGCCGGCAGATGCTCATCGCGGCTGCCGCTGCGCGTTGGAACGTACCGCCCGGCGAATGCACGACCGCCGCGGGCATCATCACGCATGAGCCGACGCGAAGCCGCCTCAGCTATGCCGAGGTCGCGGCCGCCGCGGCTCGCTTGCCGGTGCCAGACCCGGGGCAGGTGCCGCTCAAGGACCCGAGCCGGTTTCGCATCATCGGCACGGCCCGCAAGGACGTCGACATCGACCGGATCGTTCACGGGGAGCCGTTGTTCGGCATCGATGTAAACGTGCCCGGCATGTTGTACGCAGTGTTCGAGAAGTGCCCCACCTTCGGTGGCAAGGCTGTGAGCGCGAATCTCGACGAGATCCGGGCCCGGCGAGGCGTACACGCGGCCTTCATCGTCGACGGCGCCGACGCCGGGGGGCCGGGCCTGCTGAGCGGCAATGCCGAAAGACTGCTGAGCGGCGTCGCCATCGTTGCCGACAACTGGTGGCGCGCGAACAAGGCGCGCGAATCGCTGCGTGTCGTCTGGGACGAAGGCGCTACGGAAGGCCAGGACTCCGAGACCTTCGCGCGCCGCGCCCGGATTGCGGGACCGCAGCCGGGCGAGGAGCGCATCTACGCGCACGGCGACTTCGACGCAGCCTTCAAGAGTGCCGCTACGACCCTCGAGGCGGCCTACGACTATCCCTTCCTGAGCCACGCGACGCTCGAGCCGCAGAACACGACCGCGCACTTCCAAGGCGACAGCGTCGAGATCTGGTCACCCGCGCAGTGGCCGCGCATCGGGCAGAACCTCGTCGCACGCACCCTTGGGCTAGCGCCGGACAAGGTCAAGATCAACCTGATCCGCTGCGGCGGTGGTTTCGGCCGCCGACTCAAGAACGATTACATGGTCGAGGCGGCCTGGATCTCGAAGATCGTCGGCGCGCCGGTCAAGCTCGTCTGGTCGCGCGAGGACGACATGCGCCACGATTTCTATCGGACGGCATCGTTCCATCACTTCAGGGCCGGACTCGATGCCGGCGGGAAACTAATCGCCTACCGGAACCATACGGTCGGCTTCCACAATGCGGCCGGCGAACGGGCCTGGGGCGAGTTCACCGATCGCGAGTTCCCGGTGCAGGTCGTCGACAACGTGCTCTGCGAGCGCACGAGCATGCTGCTCACGATGCCGACGGGCTCGCTGCGCGCGCCGCATTCGAACGGCCTCGCCTTCATCAACCAGTGCTTCATCGACGAGCTCGCGCATGCGGCGCGGAAAGATCCGCTGGAATTCCAGCTCGCGCTGCTCGGCGAGCGGCGTTTCCTGCCCGTGCCGCCAAGCGGACCGTTCAATTTCGGCGGCAGCATACCGACGATTCCGGAGCTCCATACCGGGCGCATGCGCGACGTGCTCGAGCTCGCCGCCGAGAAAGCCGGTTGGGGCCGGAAGGACCTGCCGCCGCGCACGGGCCTCGGGATCGCGTGCTACTACTGCCACTACGCCTATGTCGCCGAGGTCGCGCAGGTCCGGGTCGCCGACGACGGACGGCCGACCGTCGAGAAGCTCTGGATCGCGGTCGACATCGGCGCGCACATCGTGAACCCGAGCCGCGCCGAGCAGGTTGCCGCGGGCGGCGCGCTCGACGGCATCGCTCACGTGATCGGGCCGAATCAGCGCATCACGCTCAAGAATGGGCGCGTCGAGCAAAGCAACTTTCACGACTACACGCCGCTTCGGATCGATCAGGCGCCGGACGTCGAGGTGCATTTCCTGCGCACCGATAACCAGACGACAGGTCTCGGCGAGCCGACGCTGCCGCCAGCCGTGCCGGCGGTCTGCAACGCGATCTTCGCGGCTACCGGCGTGCGCGTGCGCTCGCTGCCGGTCGATCCGCGCCTGCTCGCGATTTGACGCTCACATGAGCAGCGGTCCTTCCATGCGCGCGCTCACGGTCGCCGTCGTGCTGTCGCTCTGCGCCTGTCAGCCAGCGGTCGAACAACGCGATCGCGGTGCGACATCGAGCGGTGCTCGGGAAGCGGCGCTGACGCCGCCGCCCGGCCCGGTCGCGCCCGGCCAACCAGCCCCCGTCGTTGCGCATCCGGATCAGCTTTCACTGCTGCACAACGACAATCCCGGGCTCGCGGCGAACAAGCGCCTGCTGTTCGACATGTGGCGGACTGTGCTGAACGCAGGCCATCTCGAACGCGCCGACGAATTCGTCGCGGAGAACTACGTCCAGTACAGTCCGTTTCAGCGCAGCGGACGGCAGGCGCTCAAGGATGTCTTCTCCGTGATTCCGCGGCGCGACGAGATCCCTGCAGAGATGCGGCCGCCGCCGGTAACGATTTTGGCCGAGAACGATCTCGTCGTGTTCGTCGCCGTCGAGGCAATGGCCGAGCCCGACGCTTCGGGCAATTACACGACGACGCACTTCAATTTGTTCCGCGTCGCGAACGGGCAACTCGCCGCGCACTGGCATCCGGATCAGACGCCGCCCTGCCCCGACCTGCCGAGCGCGGCGGACGGTGGTCCGCAACCGGTAACGGGCGCAGCAGGCACGGCGCAGTACGCGCTGCTCGAAGCAGCAACGCCCGAGCTCGCGCGCAACAAGCGCCTCGTCTTCGACGCCTGGCGACAGCTCTTCGACGCGGGCCGCGAGGAGCTCGTCGAACTCTACCTGGCTCCGGACTACGTCGAGCACAACCCGAACGGGGCGAGCGGCCGCGCCGGTGCGCGAGCGTGGCTCGCGCACATCGAGGACCGCCCGATTGCCACGGCGCTCGATCGTGACCTCGTGGCCATGATCGCCGAGGGCGATCTCGTCGTGCAGGTGCGGAAGCTTACGCTGCCGAATCCCCGGCGCGCCGCAGACAGTTACACGACGACGCAGATCGACATGTTCCGGATTGCCGACGGGCGTCTCGCCGAACACTGGGATGCGTCAGTCAAACCCGGGACGATCGTGGAAGAGATGGGTGCGGAATGTGCCGCGCCGGCCGAATGAGCTCTCGGGGGTGCGCTGCGCCGCTGGCGAGCTACCGCTGCGTCGCCCGCTACTCGAGCGTCTTCGCAACCCGCAACGACAAGTAATTGCGCCCGCGCGTCGTCGGTACGTAGCCCGCGATTCTGTTGCCCGAGCGGTGCATGTGCGGATTGCTGATGAACGTGCCGGAGCGAAAGCCGCGTGTGGCGCACGACCCGTTCTTGTTCGCCGAGCCATCGCGTGGCCCGGTGCGCAAATCCTCGAGATAGCAGTCCTCGATCCACTCGAACGCATTGCCGTGCATGTCATGCAGGCCAAAGGCGTTCGCGGGAAACGACGCAACCGGCGCCGTCTCGCTCTCCCAAACATCGCGGCCGCCGACGAACGGGCCGAGCTCGTGGCCGTCCCGGCCGAAATTGCCGCGGTCGTGGTCGAGCTCGTCGCCCCATGGGAACACGGTCTGCGTTCCTGCGCGCGCCGCGTATTCCCACTCGGCTTCCGACGCGAGTCGATACGCGTCGTCGTTACCTGTCTTACGGTTCAGCCAACCGACGTAGTGCTGCGCGTCATACCAGCTCACGCCGACGACGGGACGATTGCCTCGTCCCCAGTCCTTGTAGTTCGGAGCCGGGTTGCCCTCGCCGTCCAGCCTAAGCGCAGCATCGACCGCGGCGCCATCGCAAGCGCCGTCCCGCACGCACGCCTCCCATTGATCCCAGGTGACCTCCGTCTTGCCGAGGGCGAACGCCTTGGCGATCGTAACCTCGTGCTGGTGCTCATCCTTCTCGTGGTCGCGCTGACCCTCCGGCGTGCCCATGACGAACTGGCCGGCCGGGATCACGACCATCTCGGGGCACGTGCGGCACTCTTGGAACGTCTCGCCGGGTTCGAGGCCCGGATCTTTCGGGGCGGCACCCGCCGTCCCTCGCAACGCGAGGTCCAAGCCAAATACGCCGAGCACCGCGACAGCGGTCCCTCCTGCAAGCAAGAGCCAGCGAGTCGTAATCATGATGGAGGCGTCTCCCCGCGTGGTCACCGCGTGCAGCGTAGCACCGGGGTTTGCAACTGCGAACCGCTCCGGCAGGTCAGCCGGCCTCTTCTCGGCGGCGTGCTACACCTAAGGTTCCCACCTCGTGTTCATGTCGGTGACCACGACACGCTTGCTGAAGAGCCACCGGCCGTCCTGCTTCACGAGCTCGTCCTCGTAGCGGCCCATCGCATGGATCGTCGGCGGTTTGCTGCCGGGCGGGATATTCGGCCCATTCGACACGACCTCGATGAAGAACGCGCGCACGGTCGCGGTTTCGCCACGCACGTCGATCTCGTAGTTCGTCGTGACATGACGCATCGGGCCGAAGGGACGTCGTCCGCTCGCATCGACCGCGCCGGCACCGTCGGGGAACCATTGCTTGCGCAACGCCTCGCGCCCTTTGAATGGCCCCAGGAACGGCGGCTCGTCGATTGCACGGCGGAGCTCGAATTCCGCATCAGGCGTGAACAGCGATACGTACGTGTCTGCGTCCCTGGTATTGAGCGCTGCGGCGTACCGCATGAGTAATTGCTCAATTCGAACGTGATCCTCGAGCGCTCGAAGGCGCGCCTCCGTCTCCGATGGCTCTGCGGCACCGCCGATCGACGGAACGGTCAGTGCGCCAAACGTCAGCAACCCGGCCAAAATGCCGAGCGCGCGCGGATGAGTCATACGGGTCTCCTCCAATGGATTGCGGGCCGCTGAGCAGCGTTCCGCTAGGGTCGGTTCGTCTCGGTTTGCTCCGCACCATCCTGCGTTCGCTCGAGATAACGCGCCGCAGAGAGCATGTTGGACATGCCGTGGTTCCCCTCGTGACACGCATACTCGTACACGCCTGCGTCGGCCGGTCGCGCTTTGAGGTCGACAGCGGCGGTCCACGGGCCGGTCCACGTATCCGGATCTACGAACGTCACCTCGTAATCGATCGCGCTCTCACTCGTGCGTGTGAATCGCTCGATGAGGCGCAACGCCGGCGAAGCGCCGCGTGTCGTCGCCTTGAGGTTGCGGGTTTCGACGACGAGGGTGCTTCCCTCCCAATGCCCGCGCGCGTCGCCCATATAGGTTCGAATCGCCGGTGACAGGCGCGGTTGCTCGCCGTCGAGCGGGATGATGCGCGTATCGTGAATGAGCTCGTAGGTGATCACGACGTACCCTGGGCTTTGCACGATGCGCAGGTTGGCGTTGTACACCGCCGGAAACATCGCATCCGGAAGGCCACCGCCGTGCACGATACAGCGCACACCCAAGTTGTAGTCCTTATATGAGTCGCAGGGCTCGCCACCCTGAAGGCTACCGCAGCGCTGAGGTACGGGCCACGGCGCGCTCTGCGGCGTCCGCGGCGGTAGGCGACCGTCCGGCGGATCGATCACGAGCGACGTGCGGCGCGAGTCGGTGTTGTATTCGCGCCAGTGCGGAATCGGCGCGTTCCGGCCTTCGACGTTCGCGGAGAGCACGTCGACCGGCGCGAGATCGCGCTCATCCCGTGCGCGCACGCCGTCGAGCCGCTTCGCATATTCCTCGTCGGTCAGGAAGCGCCGCGAGCCGAATTCCGGCGGCCGCTCGAAAGGCACGCCGAACTCGCCCTCGCTGGTCCACTCGCCTTCGAGGTCCGGATCACCCCAGGACTTGCGTTCGAGCCAGACTTGCTCGTTGCTCACAGCGCCGTCTCGGCTCGTCTGTGCCGCGAGTGGCGCCGCCATGATCGTCGCCATCATCGCCGTGCCGATAGCCAAAGTGTTCCAGCTCATCACTGCAAATCCTCGCCCCGCTATGGCGCCGGCACAATTACGATTCGGTTGCCACGAAACGAGCCCACCCAGAGCGTGTCGCCGACCTCGGCGAGCGCCGTGCCCGCGTTGAACTCGGGCGTATCCGCCTGAACGAGGACGTCGCGCACGGCGAGCGTGCCCGGGTCGATACTCACGACCTTCCAACCCTGCTGCGCCTGGCCGACCGCGAACAACGAGCCGTCGCGTGCCCAGTGGATGTTGTCGACGCGAAAACCGAGCGGGACTTCGTCGCGCTTCGGCGGCGTGGTCCCACGCGACAGGCGGAAGAACGACTGCGTTCCCCACGCCGCGACATAGAGCGTGCGGCCGTCCGCCGAGAGCTCGAGGCCGTTCGCGCCGGCCGCTTCGCTGCCCGGTACTTTCTGCCAGCCGGTCGCCGTGTGCCACTCCCAGAGCTCGCCGTTTTGTTCGCCCTCGCGCATGCGCTGCGTCGCAGCGGGCGAGGTGCCGCGCGGCAAGAAGTTAGTCGCGATGAAACCGCCGTCCGCCAGGCCGCGCACGGAGTTGAGCCCGATCGGATCCGGTGCGACTGCACAACCGAGCCACGTCGCGACAGGCGTCTCGCCGCGCGTGTCGAGCTCGAAAACTTCGATCGACTCGCGAGCGCCGTGCGCCACGACGAACAGCTTGTAGAGAGGACCCGTGCCGGGTTCGACGTAAAGACCGTGCGTCGTGAAGTTCTGTGTGTCCGGCGGCCCCGGGCAGTCGGGGTAGATTTGCCGGTCGTGCCGTGTGCGCGTCGTTGCCGCAGGGTACACCGTGAATGGTGTGCGGTCCCGAGTCCGCACGATCCTGACCCCACCCGGCGCCGCCATCGCGGACGCAGCCACCCAATCGGTGCCAATCGAGACGAGATCCTCCGGGCCCTGCTGCCCACACACGACGCTGTCGCCGGCGGCGCAAGGAGGCTGCGGAACTGCGGGCGGGGGCTGCGCGAACAGCGCACTCGCGAAGCATAGCCCTGCGAAGACCGTTATCGTCGCTCTGTTCACGTAAGTCCCCTCTCTCGCCTCTGCGTTACTCGGCCGGCTCGATGCGAAACACGACGCCGCTCGTGGTGTCGTTCGGATCCGGTTGGCCGCCCAGCGTGCGTTTCTCCGTCAACGCGTACAGGTAGCCGTCGGGCCCTTGCACCACGTGCCGCCAGCGGCGCCCGAGCGTGGTGAACAGCGAGTCGCGGCGCTCCGTTTGCGGCATCGGTTGATCGAACGCGACTCGCACCAACGCCTGGCCATTGAGCGCGCCGACGAACAGGTGCCCCTTCCACGGTGCGAGCTTGTCGCCCGTGTACCACGCGAGCGTCGAAGGGCTTATCGATGGAGTCCAGTACATGACCGGCATCTCCATTCCAGGAAGGTACCAGTGAGTGTCGCTGAGCTCTTTGCGGTTGTAGTTCTTGCCGAGCGAGA
>Ga0315910_10001177_pt1 | contig 24406 bp, 24 predicted proteins | sample EdamamesoilMG_FD_204470 | JGI IMG/M metagenome (GOLD analysis project Ga0315910, IMG submission 204470) | Garden soil microbial communities collected in Santa Monica, California, United States - Edamame soil | ecosystem: Environmental > Terrestrial > Soil > Garden | place: USA: California... | reverse complement strand
CTCGATTCTGGCGAATCGAGGTACTAGGGTTGGCGCCGCCCTATGGGAGCCGCCGAGGCACGTCTTTCCGTTCAAGATCAGCGTACTGTTCGCTTCCGTTGGCTATCCGGGCTGTTGGGTCTCCCCAGGAGCTGTGCGCCTCGGTCCGGCGTCGCTGTGCGCGCGGGGCGCTGGTTGGGAGGGGCTGGGGTGTGTCTGGCGCTGCTGGCCGCTGCTCCCGGCGTCCTTGCTGACACGCGCAAACGTGTGCAGCTGAGTCGGCTGGAAGCGAAACCTCACGCGGCGCCGCGGGTGTACACGCTTGCTGAGCTCTTGATGTTGGCCGAGACCAATTATCCCAAGGTCCGCGAGGCTCGAGCGCGGTTGGCCTTCAGAAAGGCTCAGCTGTGGGAAGCGCGCACCGCACCGTTCAGCGAGTTCAAGTTTGAGGGGGGCGTCGGCGTCGCCCCGACCCTCAGCGGTAACCCCGTCTACAGTCCGAGCACCGACGTGGCCCTCACCAAGAACCTCGCGCTGGCCTGGCAGTTCAGCATCGAAGGTGTAGTCCCGCTGTGGACGTTCGGGAAAATCACCAATCTGTGGGACGCAGCTGAAGCCAATCAGGAGCTGGGACGGCACGAGATCGACAAAGAGAAGAACACCATCCGCATGGACGTGCGGCGGGCGTATTACGGTGTTCTTCTGGCCAGAGACTCGCGGATCTTGCTCGATCGGGCGACCAAGAACCTCGACGACTACATCTCCAAGATGGAGCAACAGGTCGAGGCGGGCGAGGGCGACGAGATCGAGCTGCTCAAGATCAAGATCCAACGCGCGGAACTCACCGCGCGCGGGACGGATGCCGATAAAGGTGAGGCCGCCGCGCTGGCTGGCCTCCGGTTTTACGCAGGCGCGGATGCTCCGGTGGACGTCCCCGATGTGCCGCTCGAGGCCATCCAGCATTCGCTCGGTCCGGTCGTCAACTACTTGGAGGCGGCGCGCTTGCACCGACCCGAGATCAACATGGCCAGGGCGGGCGTTGCGGCGCGTCGTGCGCAGGTGGAGCTAGCCAAGGCAAAACTGTACCCGGATCTCGGCCTTGGCTTTCAGGGCGGCCTGGTGCGTGCTGCGGAAATCACCGACCAGCGCAACCCCTTCACCCGCGATCAAGGCAACCGCGCTTATTACGGTATGGGCTTCGTCTTGCGTTGGAAGCTTGATTTCTTGCCACAATCTGCGCGACTGGCTCAGGCGCGGGCTCAGCTCGAAGAGGTGCGTGCCACAGAGCGCTTCGCACTGGGTGGCATTGCCGCAGAGGTGGAGGTCAGTTACGCGGAGGCTACCGCGGCGCGGGTGCGCCTGGACGCTTGGACCGAGGCGACCAACTACGCCAAGCGCTGGCTCATCAAAGTCCAGCAAGGGATGGATTTGGGGCTCAGCGAGCAACAGGACTTGGTCGAACCCAGCAAGACCTATGCGCTGAAGAAGGCCAGTGAGATGGAGGCGCTCTACGACTTCAACATCGCGCTCGCCAAGCTCGCGCAGGCCACCGGCTGGGAAGACATGCTCAACTGACGCAAAACACCCGCGCGGCGTGAATGCCGGCGCGGGTGCTCGGGTGAACTGTCCACGGACGCTGCGTTCGCTTGGCGAAAGCGCCGTGAGCACGCCTTCGTCAAGCAGCCGACGCGAGGCCCTTCAGTGCTGCCCATCAGTTGGCAGCGTCGTTGGCTTCTTCTTCGTCGAGCACCTTCTCGATGCTCACCATGGCGTTGCGCATGGAGTCGCTGACCATCTGGACGATGGTGGGCAAGGACCCGCGCAGCGCGTCGTAGTAGCGCTGACGCTCGGTGGAATGAATGATGACCGGCGGTAACTTGGCGCGAATGAGCAGAATGTTCATGAGCAGCCGGGCCACCTTTCCGCTGTCCTCAGGGAAGGGGAAGGTCCGAAGCAGGTCATAGTGCAGGCGAGCCGCCACACGCACCGGGTCTTTGAGTTTGGGCGGCTCAGGGCCATGCAGCCACTCGAAGGCCTGGCGGATGCGCACCGCGATCTTGTCGGGCGCTGCATAGTCATGAAAATACAGGCGATGCTGGGGGATTTCTTTGCGGTACTTGACCGATTTGAGGTCGCCCTCTTCAGGATGGAGCAGTAGATACAACCGCTTCATGACCTCGGCGCTGAGGGGAGCGTCCTCATTGCCCAGCTCACGGGCCCACTCGATGGCAGCCTTGTGCCGCCGGATCTCCACGCACACCGGCTGCAAACTGGAGTCCGGCACGATCACGATGTTGGGGTCGACCGCAGTCTTCAGCTCTTGATAGGTGAACACCACGCCTTCGAGGGCGCTGTCGTGATGGATCCACGACATATCGAAGCTCTCCGCGTAATCGCGCTGAAAGCGCTCCGGCATCCGTGACAGCCGGCGCTGGATCTTGACCCAGCGTTCATCCAACGACGCGGGTGGCGGGTCGCGGGGCGGCGGTTGATTGCTAGGCGGTCGAGTGATGCTGCGCTGCTGAATGACAGCCACCGGACGGGGCAAATTGAGCCCTTCGCGCCGCGTTCCGTCCTGACTGGGGACCGCGTCGGGCCGATACACACGGGACGATGTGCCCCGAGCCGTACCAGCGATGCGCGCGGCGCGCCGCTGTTGTTGGGCGACCCTGCCTTCGAGGGCGCGCCGAGCTGCTTCCTTTTCCGAACGGACGCGCTCGCGCTCTGCGGCGCGTGCCTTCTTGTAGGCATCGAGCTCGCGCTCCTTACGGATGCGTTCCCGCTCCGCCTCTTTTTCCAGACGGATGCGCTCTTTTTCGGCCTCTTTTTCCAGACGGATGCGTTCCCGCTCCGCCTCTTTTTCCAGACGGATGCGCTCTTTTTCGGCCTCACGCTCCTGCCGGGCGCGTTCCTTCTCAGCGCTGGCTTGCTCGCGCTCGTGGGCCTTTTCGTTCTGGATGCGGGTCTTTTCCGCGAGTTTTTCCCGGTGCTGACGCTGCTTTTCGGCGATCTCAGCCGCTTTGCGCGCGGCTTTTTCCTTGGCGATGCGGGTTTTCTCGGCCGCTTTTTCCTTGAGTGCTTGGGACTTGGCCCGCGCCTTCTCCTTGAGTTCGGTGGCCTTTTCCTTGGCAATGCGCGCCTTTTCGGCGGCTTTTTCCTTGACCTGACGCGTCTTCTCGGCCTCTTTTTCCTTGGCGAGCCGCGCTCTCTCTTTCAGTGCAGCGGCCTTTTCTTTGGCCAGGCGGGCCTTCTCGGCCGCCTTCTGTTTGGCCAACTGCGCGGCGCTCAACTTGGCGGTCGTGGGTTTTTTTGCGCCCTTCTTCTTGGCGGTGCTCGTCTTTTTGCTGGAGACGACGGGGCGAGCTTTGTTGGAATGCGCCTTGTTGGCACGAGCTGAGCTGGGACGAGCCGCTTGCGCGGCTTTGCGCTTGGCCGTCGTGGCACGGGGGGCAGCGCCGCGCTGCGCAGAGGCCTTGGCCGACTTCTTAGCCGTGGAGGGCTTGCGCGCGGGGGCCTTCTTCTTCGCCGTGGTCTTGCGACTAGCCGGTGCCGGACGTCGGTCGGTCTTGGAGCCGGACTTCTTCACCGATCGGTTTTTGGCCGCAGCAACCCCGGACTTCTTATCCGCCTTGCCCTTGAGCGGTGCTTTTTTTGCGGTGGATTTGGTCTTTTTTTTGGAAGCCATTTGATTCCATCACCCGCCGCCGGTCCCGTCCCGCAGGGGTGCTTGAGAGGGCGCGCTCGCCCATTTGAGGCGACCCACGCAGAAAGCGACCTCACGCTAGTCGTTTCGTGACCAATTCGTCAACCAAATGTGCCTCCGCTCCCCGCTGATATTAGCGGGGCATTTGGTCCCGAGCTCAGCCGAGATGCGGCTGTACCAGGCACGCGGTCGCAGCTCAACCGCGAAAATAATCCGGGTAACGTTCGCTGTTGGTGAGCGTCTGGGAGCGTTTGGTGAGAACTTCGTGACCGTCTTCGGTCACCAGGATGGTGTGCTCAAATTGCGCAGACAGGCTGCCGTCCACGGTGATCGCCGTCCATTCGTCGTCCAGAATGCGGCACGCAAAACTGCCCACGTTGATCATCGGCTCGATGGTAAAAATCATGCCCGGCCGCATGCGCGGACCACGCCCACGTTGGCCTACATGCGACACCTGGGGTTCACAGTGGAAGGAGCGGCCGATGCCGTGCCCGACAAAATCGCGCACCACCGAGAGCCCACGCGGCTCGGCGAAGCTCTGGATGGCCGCGCCGATGTCGCCGATGCGCGCCCCAGGTTTGACCTCAGCGATGCCCAAGTCCAGGGCGCGGCGTGCGGTCTCGGTGACGTTCTTGGCCATCTCCGAGGGCTCGCCCACATAAAACGTGGCCGAGGTGTCGCCATGAAACCCCTTGTATTTGTGGGTTACGTCGACATTGATGATGTCTCCATCCTTGAGCACGTAGTCCCCCGGGATGCCATGACAGACCACGTCGTTCACCGACGTGCACACGCTCTTGGGATAGCCCTTGTAATTGAGCGGGGCCGGGATGGCCCCCCGGCGCACGGTGTCCTCATGTACAAACGTGTTGATTTCCTCGGTCGTAATGCCAGCTCGAATGAGCGCATCCACGAGCTCAAGGGTTTCGGCGGCCATTTTGCCCACCACGCGCATGGCCTCAATCTCTTGAGGGGTTTTGATCTCGATCGCGGAGCTTCTAAAGCGGAGCATGGTCAGTCCCTTGGGGTGTGGCGGAAATTTTGGTGGCGCCGTCCGGCAAAATGGCCCCTGAAGTCACGTCCACGCGCGCCCCGGGCAGCACAGCCCGCACCAAGGGGGTAATGATGTGCTCGGCCACTAGGCCGTTGCCTGGGCAGCCAGCAAACTTGCCACGGAGGTGCAAGACAATGTGTTGGTCAGTGGCGGAAACCAGGAACAATTCCCCTTTGTCCGATTCAATCATCGGGGCCAGGATGTTCTCCAACGTGGCTTTGAGTTCAGACGAGGGCACTTTTTTGAATTCTCTCTAGCGAATTTGCCACGGTTTCCCTTGACCGACCATAGGCGCTTCCGTAATTTCCGCCTCCCTCCGCGGCCTTGTGCGTGACCTGCGGCCAGCTGGGCATCGGTTCCGGCGGTGCTGGCCATCTGTTTCGATGGTGCTAGGGTCCGCGCCCCCTGGAGATATCCCCGACTAGACCATTAGACAATCCTGATTCCAAAATACTTCTGCCGCTGGCACGCGGATGCTTCTCGCACCAGGTGTCAATTCAGCGGGGCGTATCCCGACATCGTTACCCAGGGCACTTTCCTCGGCTCGGCGACGGGTGAGGAAAATCAAAAGATCACTCAAGAACGAATAACTATCATGGCTGTACATATCCGACTTGCTCGTCACGGTTCCAAGAAGCGTCCCTTTTATCGCGTTGTTGTCGCAGATCAGCGCAACTCACGCGATGGCCGTTTTCTTGAACACATCGGCTCCTTCGATCCCAACGTGGAGTCTGGCCTGTCTTTGGATCTTTCGCGCGTCAATCATTGGAAGAGCCAAGGCGCTCAGCCTTCTGATACCGTCGCTCGTTTGATCAAGAACGCCGAGAAGGCTCAAGCATCCGGCTGAACACATGGCATTGAAAGATCTCATTGCCACGATCGCCGAGGCGCTGGTCGACGATCCAGATTCAGTGGAAGTGGACGAGCTTGAGGACGACCGTGGTGTCATCGTTGAATTGCGCGTCGCGCGTGACGACATCGGCAAGGTGATCGGTAAGGACGGTCGCACGGCACAGAGCATTCGGGCATTGCTGAATGCTGCTGCAGCTAAGCAGGGGTGCCGCGCCCATCTGGACATCTTGGATTGAGGCTCGCTTTGGCTGTGGAGGAGCTGAAGCACACGCATCTGGAGATCGGCGTCATCGCTCGGCCGCACGGTGTGCGCGGTGAACTCAAGGTGCGGCTGCACCATGAGGAGAGTGAGGCGCTGTTTTCCGTCACGCAGGTCACCCTTGCGGCCAAAGGGCGCAGTCCACAGCCGTACGCGGTTGAATCGGTGCGCGGCAGCACCAAGTCGCCCATCTTGGCCCTCGCAGGCGTCGATAGCCGAGAGCTGGCTGACGGATTGCGAGGCTGCTCATTGCTCGTGGAGCGCTCACAACTGGCTCCGCTCGACGAGGGTGAATATTACTTGGTGGACTTGGTGGGCTGTCAGGTCGTGATGTCCGGACAGGTCATCGCCAAAGTGAGTGACGTGCGGCCAGATCCCAGTGTGGACACCATGATCTTGCGGATGAAGGACGGCCGCGCTGCGGAAGTTCCTATCGTGGAGGCCTGGGTGGGGCAGGTTGACCTTCAGCAAAAGACGGTTGAATTGCTGAGCCAAGACGGGGTCATTTTCGAGTGAGTGAACTGCTCGAGCTGGAGCACCCGCCAGCGAAAGGCCAGCTACAGGTTGCGGTGATCACGCTGTTTCCGGAGCTGTTTCAACAGTTTGAGCAGGTCAGCTTCGTCGGGCGGGCCCGAGAGGCACGGCTACTTGAGCTGCACCGGGTGCAGTTGCGCGATTTTGGTCTCGGCAAACACCGCAGCGTGGACGACACACCGTACGGCGGCGGAGCGGGCATGGTGATGCGCGTGGATTGTTTGGTGGCGGCCATCGAGGCTGCGGAGCTGGTCTTGGGTGGGCGTGCGCACCGCATCTTGATGACCCCCCAAGGGGTCCCGCACACGGCCAGCGTTGCTAAACAGCTCGCACGCTTCGAGCGTTTGTTATTGATTTGTGGGCGCTATGAGGGATTCGACGAACGAGTCCGTCACTATGTCGACCAAGAATTGTCGTTGGGTGATTTCGTGCTGACAGGCGGTGAAATCCCCGCCATGGCCGTGATTGAATCGACCATTCGTTTTGTTCCAGGCGTCCTCGGTTGTGAGGAGTCCGTGAACGAAGAATCGTTCAGTGACGCGCTTTCTGGGGGGCTAGAATACCCTCAATACACGCGACCCGCGGAGTTTCGTGGAGCGTCCGTGCCCGACGTTCTCAAATCGGGCGACCACGAGAAAATTGCGCAATTTCGCCGCGAAGCATCTCGTGCGCGCACAGAAGAGCGCCGCCCGGACCTCGTGGTCGGAGCGCATCGTGACGAAAAGGACCTATGAAGCGACCTCTGGCCATTGCGCTCGTGCACTACCCAGTCTTGGCAAAAGACGGCTCGCTCGTCACCACGTCGATCACCAATCTGGATATCCACGACATCGCGCGGAGCGCCCATACCTATGGCGTGGACGGATACTACTTGGTCCACCCTGTCGCCGCGCAGCGCGAATTAGCGTCGCGGGTGATCAAGCATTGGACCTTGGGCAGTGGCGCGGAGCGCATTCCTGATCGTCGCCCGCCGATGGAGAGCGTGCGCGTGGTCAATAGTCTAGAGGAAGCGACCATGGACGTCTCGGCGCGCTTCGAGACGCCGGCGCAAGTGTGGGTCACCAGTGCCCAGGCCATGCACGATGCGATTACGCACGAGCAGGCCCGCGCTGAGCTGCGTCAGGGCGGCGGCCCAGTCTTGTTGGTGTTCGGTACCGGCTGGGGGCTTGCCCCATCGCTCACCCGAGAGGCCGAGCGACGACTCTTGCCCATCGTTTCACCACGCCCAGATGGTTACAACCACCTGAGCGTGCGCGCGGCCGCTGCCATCTTATTGGACCGCCTGCTTGCGGAGAGCCCAGAAGGATGAACGCCGCGCGGCTGCGCGGTTGGGCGGCATGGGGCGCTCGACGTGGGCCAGACTGGTTCGTGCGCACAGCGCCGATAGTGATCGGTATCGTTGCCTACCTTGTGGCGGGGCGCGCACGGCGCGCGGTGTTGCGCAACCTACGCCTCATTTACGGGGAGCGTGACCCGCACGTCGAGCTGTTGCAATCGCTTCAAACCTTCACGGCATTTGCGCGCAATTTGACGGAGTCACTATGTCCTGCGCGATTCGTTCCCAAGGAGCGTGTGATCGTGCGCGGCAAGGCGCGCGTGCTCCGCTTGCTCGATGATGCAGGGCTGATCTTGGTCACCGCTCATGTTGGTCCATGGGACAGTTCAGCCATGACGCTCGAGGGTGATCTCAATCGTCCCGTGCTCATGCTGCTCGCGGAGGAAGCCGATGAACGGGCAGCTTCGATCCAAGATCAGGTGCGCGTGAGCACGAACGTGCAGGTGCTCCGTCTGGGACAGTCGCCGCTTTCCGGCTTGCCCGCGGCCGCGCATCTCGCGGCCGCGGGTGTCGTGGTCGCCCAAATGGATCGCTCGGTTGCCCCTCGCAGAAGTGTCCGAGGACAGCTGTTCGGCCAGCCTTTTGGCGTCTCCCTGGGGCTCATGCGGATGGCGGCGGCGTGCGGTTGTCCCCTTGTTCCCGTGTTTTCGGCACGCATGGATGGTGGAGCGCGCCTCGTGCAGGTGGGCGATCCGATCACAGTGCAATTGCATCCCCAGCCAGCGGACTTGCTGCGTGCGGCTCAGGCGTATCTGGATCAGTTGGAACAGCACCTGCGCCAGTTTCCCACCCAGTGGTTTCATTTTGTGAGCGAGCCGAGCGCGGAGCACCAGCCGCAACACGATTGAGGCCGCTGTCAGGCGATTCCCGCAAAATCGCCTGGCATGTGTCGGCTCAATTTGGCAAAAGCGGGACATGCAACTTCTTGTGGGGCTCGGCGCTCATCGTGGCGGGATCAACCGTTACCCGTTCGATATTTTGGAGCTCCCGATCAGTCCCAGTTTGCCCAAACCCAAGACGCTCAAGGAGATGCGGCAAGCACGACCTGCGCTGGTGTACTCGCTGCGCTTGCATCCGGATGTGGTCCAGACTGGCATCAGCCATCCTGACGTCGAGCGCACTTGCGTCGCGCGGGACGTGCTGGGGGCACGGGTTGTGGTCGTGCCCACTGGTCCGCGCTTCACTCCGACGGACGCCAACCGCAGTGGTTTGTCTGCATTGGCTGAGCGCTTGCGGCATGAAGGGTGCGACGTGGCATGGGAGCCGCGCGGGGTGTTTGCGCCGCGTGAGGCCGAACGCTGGGCGAGCGAGACGGGCGTGCTCTTGGTGCGTGATTTGACGCGCGAGGCGGCCTTTCACGATGGCGTGATCTACACCCGCTTGCCCGGCTTGGGGTTGTCGGCACGGATCTCGGAGGACTCGGCGGAACTCTTGGCGGGACAACTCGAGGGGGCGGAGCTAGCCATTGTGATCGTAGGGGGCGAGGGCGCCAAGTTGACCCGACAGCGCCTGCGCGATTTGCTCGAGATTGAGGAGCAGCCATGCGACGATACTTGAGCCTGGCGACCCAACAGGACGTGCAGGACAGCACACAACTGGCGCTCACTGCTCACGGTAACGCGTTGCTGGCGGTGTTGTGTGGCTTCTTCACCGCGGCGGGCGGACACCCCGGGGTCCTATTTTCACCTGTGAGTTTATTGGTAGGTGGGCTGGGGAGTGGCACATTTGCGTACGACGGCCGGGCTCGCCAACCGGGGCGCGAGGTCAAGCGTCCCCGCGGCTTCGAGGGGCTCCCACCCCGCTCGGCACAAATTGCCGTGCCGGGGTCCATCGCTGCGCTCGCCGTCGCTTGTGCGTTTCACCCCGGGACATCTTTGCTCGCGGCATCTCGGCCGGGCGTATCAGCGGCCAAGGCGGCGGGTGCGCGTACACGCGCCACATTGATTGATGCGGTGGCTGGGTTGGGAGCGCGCTTCCTCAGCGAGCCTCGGCTCAAACGCGAACTTTTGGCGCGCTTTGGCCCCGCCGAACAGGGCAATTGGGGTACGGCTGATCTGGTGGCAGCTTCGGACATTCAACGAGTGCCGCTGCCGAGCGCGCAGGGTGAGGGCGAGAGTCTGGGTTTACCCTGGCAAGTGGACGGAGCGCCGGAGGACACCTCCAGCGATGGAGCCATCCGGCGCGCTTGGGGGCGGGCACAGAACATCGTCGCGGTGGACGCCAGCGGGTTGTTCGTGGCCCTGGCTTACCGAGAATTGCCGGATCTGGGCTTCATGGAAGAGTTTGAGCTGAGCTTGCCGGCGTTTGCCGTCCCGGTATTGCGTGGGGTACCGCGCGTGACGCCCGGCGAGGCGCTGCCTACGGATGCCGATCTCTACCTCGATCGCGACGAATCGGGGGCGATCTGCGCAGCGCGCGCGCTCAGCTCGGCTGACGGCCCAGGGCTACGCATTGTGCGCGACACCGCCACTAAAGAAGCATTTGCTGGTTGAGCAGTTTCGACCACCACCTGCCGCGCCGAAAGCGGCGTCAGCGCCTGTCGAGCGACTGCGCCACGCCCGAGCGCGGCAGCACGTCTCAGCGACGGCAACAGCAGCCGGTCACGCCAAAAAGAGCAGCCGAGGTCCACTGCGCGGCAACAGCTGAAGTCCGCCGCGGTACTGCCGCTGAGGTGCACTGCGGGACTACCGCTGAAGGGCACTGCGGGACTACCGCCGAAGGGCACTGCGCGGTCACCGCAAAGGGCTCGCTGATCAGGCCAGCTTGTAACCGTGCTGCTTGGCGAACGCGAGCAGACCGATCTTGTCGATGGTGCGCAGGTCACTGGTGGCCAAGCGAATGGTCACGTAGCGATCAAGCTCAGGCACCCACAAGCGACGGCGCTGGACGTTGACGTGCTGCCAACGTGCGGTCTTGATGTTGGAGTGAGAAACGTTGCGAGCGCGCAGGCGGCGCTTTCCGGTGATTTGACTCTTGGCCATGGGGCGGCGAAAGCTAGCCGATCGTCCTTTGGCCTTCAACGCAATTTCAGTGGTGTCGTTGTAAAAAAGCACCGTTCTGGCGCCCAAAACCTTGAAATATCGTCCAAAATTTCAATGCTGGTTCAACCCCAGCTGCAACTCACCGAGTTGGCGCACCAATTCAGAACAGAAGTTCGCGCAGCGCTCAAAGGAGTCGCTGCGGCGTAGGGTGTTCTCGTCCATGTACAAGCGGCGCGAGAGCTCGATCTGCAGGGCGTGGACGTGTCCGGCGGGGCTTCCGTAGTGTTGTGTGGTGTAGCCACCGCGGTAGGGGGTGTCGTGGGCCAAGTCATAGCCGGCCCGCTCGCTCACCTCTTCAGTGGTTTGCAGCACCAGGGCATGAGCCGTCGTGCGGCCCTGGCTACCGGGTACCACATCCGCCCGCCGCTCACCCAGCCGTCCAAACGAGGGCATGGAGTGCCCACAGATCAGGATGACGAAGCCAAACCGCTGCCTTTTTTGGCTGACGAGCTGGGCCAGTCGCTCATGATAAGGATGGTAGATGAGGTTGAGGCGCCGTTCAATTTCAGCGGCGGGAACCGGCGCGAGCAGCGCGGCCCGACCATCCGTTGTCTTACGCCACACCAGCCCATGGGGTGACGAGGGAGATGCGCCGCTACTCGTGGTGCGTGTGTCGACATCGTGTGGTTCACGATTGAGATCACACACGTAGCGACTGAGGTGTGAATAGATGAGATGTGCCCCCAAAGCGGGGGCCGTGGAAAATAGCTCCGACACATAGAGGTCAGCGTCGGCCCCGATGCTGCGCGCAGGGGCGGTACACAGCGCCAATGACTCCGGATCGAGCGAGAGCCCAGCGTGCGGCACTTCGACGATCACAGGGATTTCTGTGCCCGTTGGTTCGCGGACTGTGAAGTGCGTGTTAGAGTTGCTCACAGGTGATACGGCTAGTTGTAGGGGCTCAGTAGTTTGCTTCGGTTAGGTTACGAGCGCAACAGTCGTGCCCTGGGATGGGCCCGTTCATGAACTTCCTGCACATGAGCGGGGGAAACGTGAGTATAGATTTCGGTCGTCGCGATGCTGACGTGACCGAGCAGCACCTGGACGCTGCGCAAATCGGCGCCCCCTTGGAGCAAATGGGTCGCAAACGAATGGCGCAGCGAGTGCGGGTGAAAATCCCCGGGAAGCCCAGCCAATTGCGCGTAGCGTTTCACCATCTTCCAAAACATGACGCGGCTGAGCGCTTTGCCGCTAGGTCCAGGGAACAACAACGAGGAAGCGCTGCTGGTGAGCCGGTGCGCGAGGTGCGCCTCCACGTGCTCGAGGGCTATTTGGCCCACAGGGACTAGACGTCGCTTTTCACCCTTGCCCAGCGTACTGACCACGCCACTTTTCCGGTCGAGATCACCGAGCGCCAGGTGAAGCAGCTCGCTCACGCGGAGGCCGGCGGCGTAGGTCAAACTGAGCATGGCTCGATCACGCGCGCCCCGGGCCGTGTTTGCGTCCGGCAAGGCCAAAAACTCAAGCAGCTTTTCAGGCGCAGCTGGACGGGGCAGGGTGCGTCCAAGCTTGGGCCCCACCACGTTTTCGCACGGGTTTTTGGCCAGATTTTGCTCATCGAGCAAATATCGACTGAAGGTCTTCAGGCTGGACAAGGTGCGCGCCACGGTGCGGGCCCGCGCGCCGCTGGCCGTCAGCTCTTGCAAATAGCTTCGCACCTGAGCTTCATCGAAAGCTTGAATATCCTGTTCATGAAGCCCAGTGCGCAAGCCCAAGAGCGACAGGTCCCGCCCGTAGGCGTGGAGTGTATTTTCCGATAGACCGCGCTCGACGCGGAGGTGCGTGAGAAATGAGTCGACGGCGGCATCGTAACGCACCTTGCAATTGTACTCGGCTTTTTGTAGCCGGGGCAATTGTTAGTGAGCCGCAAGTGGTGGAGCGCGGCAGTTGTTAAAGGGCAGCAGAGACGAGCTCGGCGAGCGTCTCCGCAGGATCGTCGCGGCGCATCAGGACTTCACCCATGAGCGCGGCATCCGCGCGGCCGGAAGCGATGCGACGCACGTCCTGTGGGCTCTTGACGCCGGACAAGTGGGCCACCACCACAGAGGGCGGCATCGACTCAATGATGCGCTCGGCGCGCTCGGCATCCATGTCCAAGCTATCCAAATCGCGAGCATTGACGCCAATGAACGTCGCGCCGCTGTCGAGCGCGAGCCGCGCCTCCTGCTCGGTGTACACCTCGACCAGCGGTGTGAGCTGTCGCTCATGTGCCGCGCTCATCAAGCGAGTGAGCAGAGTCGGGGACAAGCAGCGGGCAATCAACAGCACCGCGGAGGCACCAAAGGCGTAGGCTGCGTCGAGCTGACACTCATCTACCACGAACTCCTTACAGAGCAGGGGTAGCGCGCAGCCGCTGCGTGCCAAGCGCAGATGCTCGTAGCTTCCGTCAAAATACGCGGCGTCGCAGAGCACACTCACCATGTGCGCACCGTTTTGTTCGTAACTGCGTGCGCGCTCAGCCACGCTGAGCCTCGTGGAGAGCGGTCCGGCGGAGGGTGAACGGAGCTTGATCTCGCAAATGAAGTGCAAGGACTGCCCCGGCTGGCGTCGCAAATCGACGGCAGGAGGCCTGCCCGATGCAGGCGGCAACTTCAGCGCGCGCAGCGCGGGAAGCTCACTGCGTTTGTTGTTGATGATGTCATTGAGCACGCCCATCTCAGTCATTCCTCATGCTCGGCTGAGCCAATTCTGTAGCAGCTGCATGCCGCTTTCGGTGAGGATGGACTCCGGGTGAAATTGCACCCCTTCGACGTCGAATTCGCGATGGCGTACGCCCATGATCTCGCCGGTCTTGGCCACGGCTGTGACCTCCAAGCAAGCCGGGACCGTGTCAGGATCGATGACCAGCGAATGATAACGCGTGGCGATCATGGGCCTGGGCAGGCCGTGGAACACACCCTTGCCTTCGTGCAGGATTTCGCTCGTCTTGCCATGCATGAGCTCGGGCGCGCGCACCACGGCTGCCCCGTAGCTCTGCCCAATGCTTTGGTGTCCCAGGCACACACCGAGAATCGGAATTTTTCCGCCTGCCAAACGAATGGTATCCAGCGTGATCCCCGCGTCATCGGGCGTACCCGGTCCGGGTGAGAGCAAGAGCCCGTTCGGCTTTCGGTCGAGCACGTCCTGGGCGCTCTGGGCGTCGTTGAGCACCACCTCACAGGTCGCTCCCAAACTGCGCACGTACTGCACCAAGTTGTACGTGAATGAATCGTAATTATCGATGACGAGAATGTGAGACTTCATGGGAGAAGGGCCGGGCTTTCATCCTTGCAAACGGGACTTTGTTGGTCAAATCGCTTCAAGCGAGTAGGGGAGAGGAAGGGACGGCACGTTTGCGCTCGATGAAGGAAAGGACGCGCTCCGCGATCATTTGGGGAAATTCAGCTGGAGCGTAATGGGTGCCCCCAGGCAGCACAAACAGCTCAGCTTGGGGGATCGTTTGAGCGATCTTGCGCGCCAAGTGGGGGGGCGTAAGGACGTCTTTGGCTCCCGTGGTGACCAACGTGGGCACGCTGACACGGGGTAAGATCGCCTCCGCGTCGTGCTGGCCGAGCGCGTGAAGTTGGCGCACATAGGCCTTGAGATCCACTTGCTCAAAGTCACGGATCATCCGGTAGAAGTGCTCGCGATCGAGGCCCTTGGCCACGATGCCCAGCGCGCGCAGGGCGGGGTAGCTGAGCGGTGAACGCGTGATCGGAAACAAGAGGGCATTGCCCCAGGGTCCCCACCTTTGCACGCTGGGCAGCAGCGAGGGCAACGTCAGCTCCGCAAAGGGCAGGGGTAGACCGCGAAAGGGTCGACCGTAAGTTCCGTTGAGCAAGGTCAGGCTCGCCACGCGTTCGGGACAGCGGGAAAAGAACTCCAGCCCCACTTGGACGCCCATGCTCCAACCTACGAAGTGGACTTGATGGATGCCGGCTGAATTCAAAATGTCCGATAAATCTTCAGCGTGGGCAGATACGTGTACGCTGGCGTCGGGCCGAGACAGAAGCGAACCATAAAGTCCCCGGTAGTCCCAAGCCAGCACCCGATGCCTACCTCGGAACACATTGAGGTAAGGTAGCCAGGCTGAATGAGGTCCCCCCAAACCGTTAGCGAACACCAGGGGGATTGCCCCAAGTGCTGTGGGGGGCACAGACGGTTCTTCCCTCGATGAAACAGGCGGACCGGTATCGAAATAGCGCAGGCGTGAACCGTCGCCGGCGCGAGAAAAATAAGTGCGAAAGGAAATGGTTAGGGGACTCCGCCGATTTCATTCTTGCCCAGGCGGAATCACGAAGGTAGTGTCCGCCAGGCCTGACCAGCGTATTTACCGCTGGACGCCCGGCCAGGGAACCCCTCCCTGGCGACTCCAAACGAGATCTCGATGTCCGAACAACAGAACAAGCCAAAGATTGACCTGCGCGCCCGCCTGGGAAAAAAGACGGTGGGCACGGCTGGCCCCTCCATTCCTCCCCCCATGGCAACCGGTGCCAGCATCCCTGCACCTCCCTTTGTGGCCAAGTCGATCCCTCCCCAGGCGGTAGTGCAGCCTGAGGTTCCGCGTTACATCGAGCCGCAGGCCATCAAGATCGAGATGAGCGAAGAGATGGTCGAGGCCCAGAAGAAGGGCAAGAGCAAGATCATCACTTTGGCGGCGGTCGCTGCAGTTGTGGGCGCCGGCATCGGGTTTGCCTTGGGTTCTGGTGTAGAAAAGGGAAAGAAGCACACCATCGCGCTGCAAGGCGCTGAGCTCCTGGGCAAGGACGTGGACAAGGCCAACGCAGAAATCGACAAGATCGATGATCTGCTCAAGAAGATCAAACTGCGCCTCTCCGATGGTGAGTTTCCCGAAACCGAGATCGCCAGCCTCTCCGAGGTCAGCGTGCCGTTCGACACCTCGTACTTGCTGGGCAAGGGCACGAACTTGATGAGCGCCAAGGTCAACGACATGTTGCTCAGCTTTTCCTCACAATCCGTGGAGGCCAACGAGCTCAAAGACACGGTGCAGAGCAAGCTCAATTCATTGCGCAAGGACTTTGACCAGAGCGTCAAGGACAGCAAAAGCCCCCGCTTCTATTGGTCCATCTACGTGACCAATGGGCCTCACGGTCCGATGGCCAGCATGCAGAAGTTCACCACGCCTTTTGCGGTCAGCGACAAAGAGGCGAAGGACTACAAGTGGCCGGAAGAAGTTGAGGTGCCTGAGGGCGACAAGAAGGTCAAACTCAAACTGTACAAGGACGGCAACCCCATCAACTCCTCCCCGCTGTTGATCCCTGTCGATCCTGCGTCGCCTGGGACTGCGATGCTCAACGACTTCACGGTCAAGTACTACGAACTGCGTCAGGAGATCGACGACTTGGAGAAGGTGCTCAAGGGTGACCGCTCCGATCCCACGAACGAGAAGACCGGTTTGGTCGACTTGGGACGTGGTCTCATCGACGAACTCAAGCAGATTGGCATGGCGAGCTGAGGTTCGTCTCTGCTCGGTTGAACGTCACTGCTCGGTTGAACGTCACTGCTCGGTTGAACGTCACTGCTCGATTGAACGTCACTGCTCGATTGAAAAAGCAAGGCGCCCTACGGCGCCTTGTTCTGTTTTGTGGAAAAACCAGGTCGCCTGGGTGGCTCCCGGTGTTACACGTGAGCTCTTGGGCCCGGGCAAGGACTCACGCGGCGGTCGCTGGGGGCCGATTGGTGGGATTGCGGGGCGCACCGGGCACTTCGGACAACTCGACCTTGGAGACGTGTCGTTGGTCGCTGTCCAGGATCACCACCTTGAGCCCGAGCAGGCTGTGACTGGTCCCCTTGCGCGGCACTCGGCCGAGGTGCTCGATGATCAACCCGCCGAGAGAAACATAGTCGCCTTCGGGTAACTCGGTCCCGATGGTGCGATTGATGTCCGCGATCGGCGTGGAGGCGTCCACGCGCGCCGTGTGGGGGCTCACCATGACAATGCGAGCAGCGTCGTCTTGATCGTGTTCGTCCTGGATGTCACCCACGATTTCCTCGAGCAAATCCTCCAGCGTCAAGATCCCGGACACTCCACCAAATTCATCCAGTACCACGGCCATGTGGTGCCGCCCGGCGCGCATGTCGCGCAGTACGGAGCTAGCGAGTTGGCCTTCTGATACGAACGGCACAGGCTTTCGGGCGAGGTCGACGAGGCGTTTGTCTTGAGCGCCTTCGTGGACCATGGCGTGGAACAGATCTTTGACGTGCAAGATCCCCACCACGTTATCAATGGATTCGGCAAACACTGGGTAGCGAGAATGCTGGGTGCGCGTCGCCTCGCTCAACGCGTCGGTGATGGTGAGTTCCGCGGGCAAGGCGTCCATCTGGGTGCGCGGTACCATCACTTCCTCCGCGGTGACCTCGCCAAAGTCGAGCACGTTGCGGATCATCTCGGACTGATCATGATCCAAGGCGCCCGAGAGCTCACCTTCATTGACCAGCATCTCCACCTCGGTCTCGGTCAAGGTAGGACTGGGACCGCTGCGCGGCGCGCGATCAGAAAAACGCGTCACCACCCAGTACAGCGGGTCGGCGATCAGCGCCACCAGCCACTCCCCGGGGCGCGCCCAGGAGAGCAGGCGAGGAAAAATGTCCTCTGCGTGGGGGCGCAGGTAGTGACGCAGCACTTCCCCCGGAATGGCATAACAGGCCACCGAAACTACCCAGGCCACCAACCACCCGTACGTGAGTTGACCGACCAGCTGTGCTCCAAGCAGCGAGGCACTGGCCGCCACACCGCTGACCCTGAGCACCACCCAGCGGGTGTGGATTTTCTCCTGGTCGGCAAAGTAGCGATCGACGACGCGGGCGGCGGCACCGCTCAACGTGTCGTGGATGGCGGCCTGTCGGGACGACGAGAGACTGGTCACTGTGGCCGCGATCGCTGCAAACGGCGCGGCGAGCAGTGACGGGAGTACGGAGAGGGCGAGGAGAAGTTGAGGGTGTGGAGGTTCAGAGTCCAATGTCGTGTCGCGCCGAATTCGCGCTCCTTGGTCCGGGAGAATGGCTCAATGAGCCCTTCCCCCCAGAGACCCCACGTTTTAGTGGGACCCCCTGGGGCGCGCAAATCCGCACCACTTGGAGCCGGCAACATTTGGATTTTATTGATTAATTTAGGAATTTCCGGTGGCGCACATGCCGCGCAGCACCCGGAAAGTTTGGTCGGGAGCGGGTTCCACCAAGGCGATCAATTCTCCTTCGTGCAAAACCCCCCAGGGCTTGGTCGGGTCCGCGTTTTCGGTGACCAGCACCTCGCTGTGCTGCAGATGCTTGCCCTGTCGGACGCACAGTGCTCCGAGCGCGGTGACTTCCAACATCGGGATGCTGAGCCGCGCCGCCTCTGTGATGGGCATGAGAGGGGTGTCGCCGCTGAACGGGAACGGAAATGTTTGACTCACTTGAAACGGACCACTGCTGGTGCGCCGCAAGCTGCTCAAGTGGGCCACGGTACCCAAACGTTCCGCCAGGTCGCGTGCCAAGCTGCGCACATAGTACCCTTTGGAGACGGTCAAACGCACCTCGGCGCTGTCCGCAGTGAAACCCAACAAGCTCAATTCATGGACCTTCACGGCCCGCGGCACGAGATCAACTTCGATGCCACGACGCGCTTGGGCGTAGGCGCGCACGCCACCCACCTTGATGGCGCTCACCTGAGGCGGGACTTGGTCGCGCCGGGACTGCTCACCAAAAAGGGCCGTGCTCAGTTGGGCTTCGGTGAGCGGCTGGGGTAGGGGCAGCTTGCGCGTGACTGGGCCATCTTTGTCCAAGGTCCCGGTGGTCACCCCAAACTGGATGGTTGCTTCGTACGTCTTTTTGTCCGTTGTAAGTACGCTGGACAACTTGGTGGCCTCACCGAGCAGGACCACCAGGACTCCAGTGGCCATCGGATCGAGGGTACCAGCGTGTCCGACGCGCCGCGTGCCGTAGGCGCGACGCGCGGCCGCGACGACGTCAAAACTGGTCATTCCCCCGGGTTTGTCGACCAGGAGCACGCCATGGACCTGCCCGCTGGGGCGGGCACTGCGTTTACCGGACATCAGTCGCCCCGGGTGAGAATTAGCCGAGCCATACACTCTTACGGCGACGCAAGGCTGTTTCTAACATATTGCTAATAGTAGTGCGCACCTGCTCTGCGATGCGCCCAACCAACACGTGGTCGACGGCTGCTTCCGGTCCGTACTCTGCGACCGAGATGGGCTCACCAAAGATGATGCGCCACTTGGTGGGCGCCGGAACGAGCCCGAGCGGACCGAGCCAAGGAAACGTGGGGGTCACGGGCAAATAGTCGAGGCCGAGCAGCTTGGAGAGGTTGTCGAAGCGGTAGAGAATGGGGTTGGTCTCCTCCGCCCCGACGATCGCGCACGGCACGATGGGACTCTGGGTTTGCAGGCACAACCGGACGAATCCACCGCGCCCGAAGCGTTGTAGCCGATACCGGTTGCGAAACAGCTTCTTGGTGCCCTCTGCCCCTTCTGGAAAAACACCAATCAGGTGCTCGCGCTCCAGGAGGCGGCTGGCATTTTCAGGGCACGCGCGCACCGCGCCCATGCGATTGATGGCTACGCCCAAGAACGGCAAATAGAAACTGAAGTCCTCAGCCAACCAGCGGAAGTCCGTGCGCGTCTTGTGGCGGGTGCGGATCGCTTCGCGCAGCATTACGCCGTCCCAGGGCAGCGCGCCCGAATGGTTGGCCACGATCACGGCACGTCCCACGTCCGGTACGTTGCGGATGCCGTCCACCTCGACGCGGAAATAGCGCTTGAACAGGAACTCCACCGCCGGACGAACTTGCTCTTCGAAATCGGGGTCGAGACCGAAATCATCGACATCAAAGGTGCGCTGGCGGATTGCGTTTCTGCCCCAATTGCGCCGGTAATACTCGCTTTGCAAAACTTCGCGCGCGGAGTTCACTGGGGAGCTTTCGGGCGTCAAGTGCTGCGGCGAAGGTGGATGGGCGCTATCGAGGTTGTCCTCCGGCGCCCCCGCCATGAGCCCGTCCAGCCTCTCCTGCAATTCGCGGATACGTGCCTCCACGCTGGCGCTGTCGTCCCAGGACTCAGTCGGTCCGATATTTTCGAACAATTGGTCCTGGAACTCATTGTGTACTGACGGCGGAAAGATAGGTGACCCGATCCCCAGCATGCCCACGTCGTCGCTCGAGCCATCGTCCTGCTCGCTATCACTGTCCTCTTCCGATGCATCGGTGGGGGGAAAATCCAGGTCATCCATGGTGTGGTCTTCAGTGGTCACGAGTGTCGAGTCCTCGAGCGGCTCGCGATCGGAGCGCCGCTCCAGGTTGTTAGTCTTGCGGCGTGGGGCGCGCAGCAAACTGGGAGCATTTTTTTCTATACGCTTTCGGGATTGAGCGGGCGTCGAGGGTTCATGGGTGCGCGTGTCTCGGTCTGAAGGCTCCGAATTCTGCTTGCGCTGTTTCTTGTCCGTCAAGCGGGAGGACAGCTGACCTCGATCTCGAGGCTTCTTGGAGAGGCGGGTCGAAGCGCTGGGCCGAGGCGCCTGAGCGCTGGGGTGGGGCGCGGCACTTCTTGCTGAGGTTCGCTGGGAGGCGCGTCGTTCCGGTCGTTTGCCTGATTTCGATCGCTTGTCGTTCACGCGGGGATCTCCGACAACAAGTGGACTTCGCGGAGCTTCACGGCGGACGCAAAATCGATGATGGCCTCGCGGCTGGAATGTAGCGGCACGAACCCCAGGACGCTGCGGCAACGTTCGGTGTCGGCGACACAGGCGTATTGAATATAATTGAGGAATGTAGGCGGAATGGCTCCGCCACGGCCGACCCACATCGCGCCCAGGAGCAGATGTACCGCCGGCCGTGTCAAGGGAACCTTGGCCCGCCCGAGCAAGCGGATCGCCTTGCCCAAAGGGAGCACACCATCTCCAGCCACGTTGAATACCCCCGGCGCGTCCACGTCCAGCGCACGTTTGAAGGCGGCGACCGCGTCAGCTTCATGGAGAAACTGCCACAGCGGATCGAACCCGAGCACGGTGGGCACGTACGTTTGACGGAGGTAACGAGTGAAATAGTTGTCGACGTGGGGACCGACGATGGGACCGGTACGCAAAATGGTGGTGATCCGACCCCGGCCAGGCTGGCCAAATTCAAGGGCATCCCGTTCGGCCTGCATCTTGTCCCGAAAGAACGTCTCCCCCGTTTCCGCGCACAACGGATGTCGCTCATCCAAGTAGCAGGGGTTCTTGGGGCTTGCCCCATAGAGGCTCGTCTGACTCCACATGACGAACTTGAGCACCCCCGCACGGCGACATGCGTTGAGGACGCGCATGGTGCCGACGCTCTCCAGATCGTGGGCAGCGTCCGCGTTGTGGCTCGGCCGGTCGTGAAACGCGAGGTGTACGACAGTGGTCACCCGTTCAGACTTCAAGATCTCGCTGAGTTGATCTTCGGCATTGTGCCGGACCAAGTCGACGGAAAAGTGCCGTGTCTTCTCGCGCTTGGTGGAGGGCTCCTTGTGATCGATGCTCACGAGATGAGTCACCCGGGGCGCATCCTCGAGCAGCCCCACGAGATGGGAGCCTAGGAAGCTGGCGCTGCCTATGATGGCCACGGGGCCTAGGGTTGCACCAGCTTGTGTTTGGTGTTCTGCCATGTGTGGGTGCAATACCGCCGGTTGTGCCAAGACTGAAGCCCTGAGCGTGACAAATTGCCGAGCTTGGCTCACTCCAGCGCCCTGATTTCTGGAAGTTGCAGGGACAATCGCGGCCGAGAGCGCAGCTTTGACCTGGTCCTCGCCGGGGGGCGCCCACATTGTATGTGCATGGACGTGGGGTTCGCTCTCGCGCTGCCGGTTCAGGTGCTGGCCACGCCTGCGTGGCCGATGAGTTAGCTCAACTGCGCCATGCGCGCGGCTTGCCTCCGCCCATGTCAGCGGGATTGAAATCGCGCGCCCGCGCGCGTCCCCCACCTACCACACGCATGTGATACGATATCAAGCGCCCCAGCGCCTCGAGCACGTGACACGCGTCGCACTCCTCGCGCTCATGGTTGGGGGGGGGCGCCGCGTGGTTTGCTGGATGGAGCCAGAGGGACTACACGTCGACACAAGAGCGCGGCTCGGTTGCCTGGGTGTGCGCAGGTGCCACCGCAAAATCAGCAAAAACTCGCGGCGTTCAGGCGGTTTTCCGGTAGACTCGAGCCCAGTGACTCACGCTCTGCGAACACACACTTTGGGCGCCTTCCGCTTGGGGGACCGCTTGGGCTTGGGCGGGATGGCCGAGGTGTTTGCTGGCGAACATGATCGGCTGGGGCGTGTCGCGGTCAAACGCATTCTGCCGGGCTTGGCTGAAGATCCCGAGTTCTCGGACATGTTTTGGGACGAGGCGCGCATCACCAGCCGCCTCGATCATCCAAACATCGTTCGCGTTCTGGATTACGGCCGCACGGACGGTCAACTGTACATGGCGCTCGAGTTTGTCGACGGGCCGGCCTTGTCCAAAGTGCTGCGCAAAGCAGCCAAAATGAAGCATCCGCTCAGCTATCCGGCGCTCTTGACGGTCATGGCACAGGTGCTTGATGCCCTGCATTACGTCCACAACGCGACGGATGAGCGCGAGCGTCCCTTGCACATCGTGCATCGTGATGTTTCCCCGGGTAACATCATGCTCACCAAGTCCGGCCAAGCCAAGCTAGGTGACTTCGGGATCGTGCGCAGCCAAGCCCTGGTGCGTCGCACGCAGCCGGGAGAGCTCAAGGGTAAAGTCGGCTACATGTCGCCCGAACAAGCGATGGGCGATGCGGTCAATCGGCAGTCCGATATCTTCTCGGTGGGCATCATTTTGGCGGAGTTCTTGACGCTTCGTCCGCTGTTTCTGGGAAAAAATGAGCTCCAGACGCTCACCCGCACCGCCACCGTCGATCTCAGCACGTGGCACCGTTACAACGAAGACGTGCCCGTGGCGCTGCGCTCGATCGTGGAGCGCGCGCTGAGTCGTGACCTCACCGAGCGCTACAAGACCGCCGCCGAGATGCGTGACGCGTTGATCGAGCTGGCGCGTGGCCGCGGTTGGGTGCTCGATGCAAGTCTGCTGGTGGACGAGTTGTGCGAATTGGAGTTCGTGGAGCGGGAGACGGATCGCAGCGGCGAGCGGCGCATCGTCTCGCGTATTCCCAGGCGACTATTCATTGGCGAGCAGGCCGACCAGGAAGCGGAAGCGCCTCTGGTGGACGCGGTGGGTCAACCTAGAAGACCCCAGGGTAAACCGGTCTGGAACGTGGAATTTACCCAGGCAACGCTGCCTGGTCAGCTGTTCCTTGCCTTGCGTCGCGCGCGTACCGGCGCCATTGAGCTCAACGACGATGGCAGTCTGCTCGTTCTGGAGCTCAAAGACGGGGTCATCATTGCAAGCCACGACTCCACGGGCAGTTCAGTGCTCGGTACGCTGTTGGTCGAGGAGTCGCTCATCGGCTCGGCGGACCTCGTGTTAGCTATTGGTGAGAGTCGTCGCCAAGGTCTGCGCCTTGGCCAGTACCTGGTTCTGCATGGGGTGCTCAGGGAGTCGGTGCTCTCGCGGGTGCTCAAGAAACAGCTGGACAACCGTGTGCGCCCTTGGCTCAGCAAATCCAGAGGAAAACTGGCCGTGTACACCCGGGACGCATCCGGCGGCATTGGGGAGACGCCGCAGGCCCCGTCGAGCTTTGGACAAGTGGTCTCGGCGATGCGGCCTGCTTGGAGTGAGGCAGATTTGGAACGCATCTTACACGGCGTTCTGGATGCCATCGTCCTGCCCACGCACAACTCATCGGTGGTGGAGTTTGGCCTCACCGATCCCGAGGTGCGAGCACTCAACACGGTGATGGTGGGCGGTGCCTATGAAGGTCACTCGATTCGGCGCGTCGTGGACAGTGTGGCTGAGGAGCGCGTCGCACGCCGGCGCGACGCTCTGTTTGGGCTGTTGGTGGGCTTGTCTGCCGGGCTGGTGCAAGCCCCCGGCTTCGGACGCTGAGCCCCTGACCAGAGGTGGGCGCCTCAATCCGCCGTGGCGTTCGGCTTGCTGACTTGTGTCGCGTTGCGTTCCAAGATGGGGAGGAGATCGCCAACTGAGATGGGCTTGGCTAAGATTGGGCAACCGGCGTCGGCAAAGTACTGCGCGTCTTTGGAGCTCACCGGTGCGCCGCTCACGAACACGAATCGCGCAGCCACAGCGGGCTGACGGTCGCGGACCTTTTCGTGCAATGCCCTGCCGTTGGTGCCAGGCAGCCACAAATCGCAGATCACCAGGTCGGGCTCATCCCCCGCTTCCATCAGCGCGATCTCAGCGTCCGCGGCTGTTCCGCACACCCGCACGTCGTGTGGGCTGAGTGCGCGCCGCAAGGCGCGTGCAAACATTGGATCATCGTCCACGAGCAGGATGCGCCGGCTGGGTGGCGCAGCCGTGTGAGGGTGCTTGCTCGCTGGGGCAAGGTTGGGGAAGGAGACCTCCAGCACGCCCGGTGTAGCCGTCAGCTGTCCGCCATGCGCCTCCGCTATGCGCAAGCATGCCGCCGGCGGGGTTGGGGCAGGGTTTGCGGTCGGCGTGCGCGCGATGACCGAGATCACACAATGCGCGTCGGTGCACGTGAGCTGGATTTCGATCACTGGTCGACGCGCGGCTAGCTTTTCATCCCGACTGAAGGTGAACA
>Ga0315910_10001176_pt1 | contig 24412 bp, 21 predicted proteins | sample EdamamesoilMG_FD_204470 | JGI IMG/M metagenome (GOLD analysis project Ga0315910, IMG submission 204470) | Garden soil microbial communities collected in Santa Monica, California, United States - Edamame soil | ecosystem: Environmental > Terrestrial > Soil > Garden | place: USA: California... | reverse complement strand
GTGGGCGCGTTTGGTTGCCCCACCACCGTCAACAACGTGGAAACCATCGCCATCATGCCGAGCGTGTTCCAAATGGGCGGGGATGCGTTCTCCCAGCTGAGCACCTTGCATGGTCTCAACGACGGGGGAGCGCGTCTGTTTGGTGTCAGCGGCCACGTCAAGCGCCCGGGCATCTACGAATGTGCGGTGGGCCTTACCCTGCGCGATCTGATCTATGAGCTCGGTGGAGGCATTTTGGGTGATGGTCAGCTGCTCGCTTTCATTCCCGGCGGCTCCAGCTGCCCCGTGCACCTGGCCGATGAAGTCTTCACCTCGGCGGACCCGCGGTTTGCCGAGTACAATGGCAAGCCGCTGTTGGATCTTCCGCTCGGTGTCGACACGTTTCGCTCAGCGGGCAGCATGCTCGGCACCTGCTGTGCCATCGTGATGTCCGACAAAACTGATCCGGTGCTCGCGCTGCACAACGTGATGCGTTTTTACCGACATGAGTCGTGTGGGCAGTGCACCCCCTGCCGCGAGGGATGCGGGTGGATCGAGCGCATTTTGGACAAGATCGTGGCGGGCAAGGGCAGCATCGAGGAGCTGGATCAGCTCCATGAAATTGGCTCCAACATCACCGGTAACACCATCTGCGCTTTTGGTGACGGTGCGGCCCAACCGGCGTTGTCTTTTGTGCGCAAGTTCAGGCCCCAGCTCGAGGACTACATCAAAACGGGCGGCAAAGGGCAGACAAGGACGCTAGAAGTATGAGTGCAGGGGATCTCCTTTTTGGCATTTGCAGTGTGCTGTGCGTGACGGGCGCGCTGATCGTGGTCTTGGCAAAGAATCCCATCCGTGGCGCGATGGGCCTGCTCTCGACCATCATCGGCATCGCTGGGTTGTTCTTGCGACTGAATGCTCAGTTCCTCGCGGCCATGCAGTTGCTCGTTTACGCGGGCGCTGTGGTCATTTTGTTCGTGTTCGTGGTGATGCTCTTGGGCCCCAATGCCGCTGTGACCGATCGCGGTCAAAAGGGCGCCACCGCTTCACGCATGATTGGTGCGCTGTTGATCGGTTTGATCGGGGCTGGAGCACTGCGCCTGTTCACCGGTCTCGAGACGCACTCGTTCACCACCATTGGACCTGAGCACGGCAGCGTGGAAGCCGTGGGTGGCATGATTTTCAACGAGGCGCTTGTGCCTTTTGAGCTGGCCACCGTGCTGCTCATCGTAGCCGTGGTGGGAGCGATCGCTGTGGCGCGTACGGTGCCGAGCGCCAAAAAGAAGCCCGTGGTGGACAACCCCACGCTGCGTATGTTTCACGGTCCACTTCATCCGCGTGACGCGGAGCGTCCGCTCGACGGTCGGCTGCTCACCGAGATCGCAATCAACAAGGAGTCCGTGTGATGAATCTCAGCACGGTTATCGAGCACTATCTGTTCCTCTCCACGGTCGTGTTCACCATCGGCGCAATCGGGTTTTTGGTTCGTCGCAATATCCTGGTGCAGTTGATGAGCATCGAGTTGATGCTCAACAGCGTGAATCTCTTGCTGGTTGCGTTCAATCGACAGCACACCTCCAACATGAGCGGCCAAATGTTCGCGTTCTTCATCATCGCCGTAGCTGCAGCAGAAGTTGCAGTCGGCCTCGCCATCGTCCTGCAATTTTATCGTCTCCGGGCCACTGTAAACAGCGACAAGGCTACGGAGCTTCGCCACTAAGCAAGGGCTGAATCGACATGGAATTACTCAGTCAGATCTTTCCGGCACAGGATTTCAGCCTGCTGGGAGTGATTTTGGGGCTGCCCGCCATTGGTGCCTTAGTCAATGGTCTCTTTGGCAAGCGCCTGGGAAAAGAAGCGGTGACGCTCATGGCGCTCAGCGCCATTGGCGGGGCGTTCATCGCCGCCGTGACCTCGTTCTGCATGCTGCAACATGCAAGTGAGGGCGCTCACGAGCATGTTCGTTTTTACTACAAGGCGTGGGAGTGGCTGAGCCTGAAGGGTCAAGGGCCCGGCGTCGCCGATTTTCGCGATGTGCGGCTCGACGTGGCCTTTTCGCTCGACGCGCTCAACGCGACCATGTGCTTGGTCATCACCGGCATCGGGTTTCTCATTCACTTGTACTCCAGCAAGTACATGGAGCACGATCCGGGGTACTACCGCTTCTTCACGTACCTCAACCTGTTCGTGTTCTCGATGCTGGTGCTGGTGCTCGGCGACAGCTTGCCCATCTTGTTCGTCGGTTGGGAGGGCGTGGGCCTCTGCAGTTACTTGTTGATCGGGTTTTGGTTCTCCGAAGAGGCCAATGCTTCAGCGGGGAAGAAGGCCTTCATCACCAACCGCATCGGTGATTTTGGCTTGCTCGTGGCCATGGGCCTGTTGGCGTATTACGTCGGCGCGCTGGACTGGGTGGGCATCGATGAGGGCCGCGGGCAGTTGCTCAAAGCGGTCAAGATTTGGCCTGTGGGCGACCACGTACCCATCGCCAACTTGATGCCTGAGGGTGTCAAGGCCTCGCTCAATGAAGCGCGCTACGTGAGCCGCGCCACGTTGGTTGCGCTGGCTCTGTTCCTGGGAGCCATGGGCAAGAGCGCTCAGTTCATCCTCCACGTATGGCTCCCTGACGCCATGGCTGGTCCAACACCTGTCTCTGCCTTGATCCATGCGGCCACGATGGTGACCGCCGGTGTTTACCTGCTCTGCCGTCTGTCGGGCGTGATGGTGCTCAGCCCCACGGCCATGTTCATCGTTGCTGCGTTCGGCGCCTTTACGGCGTTTTTTGCAGCCACGGTGGCACTGGTCCAAAACGACATCAAGAAGGTGCTGGCGTACTCCACTGTGAGTCAGCTGGGTTACATGTTCTTGGGCGTGGGCGTGGGCGCGTTCACTGCCGGGTTCTTCCACGTGCTCACGCACGCCTTCTTCAAGGCCTGTTTGTTCTTGGGTGCAGGTTCAGTCATCCACGCCATGCACGCGCGTATCCACGACACTGATCAGTCGCAGGACATGCGCAACATGGGCGGCATGGCCAAATTCATGCCTGGCACCTTCATCACCTTCGTGGCGGCGTGGGCCGCCATCGTCGGTACGCCGCTCACCAGCGGATTCTTCTCCAAAGACGAGATCCTTTACAAAGCAAAGACGTCCTTCATCACCGGTCCCGATCAGATCCCCGTCGCCGAGATGCGTAGCCTTTCGATTGACAACTTCGTGTGGACGGAAAGCATGGGCACGGGCCTGTACCTGGTGGGTTGGGCCGCGGCCATCATGACCGCCTTTTACATGACCCGCTTGGTCATCGGCACATTCCTGGGCGATTTCAAGGGATGGAAGATTGTCGACGGATGGCAGGATCCCCATGCCCACGACGCGCACGGGCACGACGCGCACGATGTGCATGGTCATGACCATGACACGCATGGGCACGACCACGACGGTCATGCGGACGACGTTCCCCATCATCATCATGAAACCCCCGGTGTGGATCACATGGATGGTCCAGTGCCACACGAATCACCGTGGCAAATGACGCTGCCGCTGTGGATCTTGGGAGGCCTAGCGGCGTTTGCCGGCTTCTTCAACGCTGGCGCGCTGTACCACATCACTCATGCTGAATCGCTGATCTCCCTTGAACATTGGCTGCACCCGGTCTTTTCCTCGGCGTCGCAGGTGGTCCAAGAACGCGAGAGCGCGCATGGGTTTTTCTGGGTGGGTCTGAGTCTCGCGATCGTGGCTTGGCTTTCGGGCGTGTTGTTTGCTGGCTGGATGTACATCCAAAAGCAGGGTGTCCCCGCCGCGCAACTGCAGGCTCGGTTCCCCCAGGTGCATGCCTTCTTGTTCGACAAGTGGCGTGTGGACGAGTTCTATCAGGAGACGGTCATCGGAGCGCTCGATTCGCTCGCCGAGATCTGTGTCTGGTTTGATCGTTGGGTGGTCGACGGCATCCTGGCTCGTGCCTCGGCGTTTCTGATCTCGCTCGTGGGCGCACTTCTGCGGCAGTTTCAAAACGGCCGTGTCCAGACCTACAGCGCCTTCACGGCGTTTGGTCTGTTCTTGGTGGGCTGCTACGTGATCACGCCGCACGACGCTGCCCGGGTGACGAGCAACCATCTCACGGGTAAGTACGCCATCGCGGCTACACCCGGGTTTGGTTACTCCTACCGCTGGGACGCCGATGGTGACGAAAAGGGCGAGTGGGACAGCAAGAAGTTTGGCAGCCGTGCGGAGGTAGATTTTGACCTCGAGGTGAACGCCACGCGTGTTGTTCGCTTGCAGGTCATGAACGCTCTGGGAGCGGTGAACGAACAAAAGTTTGAAATCACCCGGCCCGCACCGAGCGCCGACGAGCAGCCCGCTCTTCGTCTGGAGATGACGGAGGAAGGCTTGAAACAAGCTCGACCGCGTGCGGCTGGCCGTGATGCTGCTCGCCCCGGCATCGGGCAACCCAGCGCTGGCCCTACCGGCCAAATGCGCCCCACTGCGCCGGGCAAACAACATCCGCCCACTTTAGACCGACGAGCCGCTCCTCACGGCGCTTCCCCCTCCCACGGAGCAGAGCACTGATATGAATGCCTTAGCACCTTTCTTCGAAGCCGCGCCGTTTCTCATCGCGACGGCCATTGGCATGGCGGTTCCCTCCGGGCGCAGCTGGATCGAACGCATCTGCGTGGGCTTGATCGTGGGGCTCTCAGTCGTGTTCCTGCACGGCATGTGGCCAGGCGCAGCGCCGGCGGCCGCGTCATCGTCCAAAGAGTGGCCCCACTTGCTCACGGCCATCGTGTTTGTCCCGCTGCTCGGTGCACTGGCGGTCATCTTCCTGCCCCGACAGGCGCCCAATTTCTTGCAGAAGTTCACGCTCGGCGTCATGGGCCTGGACTTTCTCCTTTCGCTCCAGCTTCTGGGGACGACCATGAGCAAAGGCTGGCACCACCAGTACGTTGCTGACTGGGTGCCGTCCTTGGGCATTCGGTATCACGTGGCGGTGGATGGTTTGAGCTTGTGGATGGTGCTGCTCAGCACCTTCACCATGCCCATCGCAGCGCTGGTCACCTTTGGGTCCATCAAGAAGCGCATCAAGGATTTGTGCATCGCGTTTTTGGTGCTGCACAGCGCCATGATTGGCTGCTTCGTGTCCTTGGACATGTTCTTGTTCTTCGTATTCTGGGAGCTGATGCTCCTGCCCATGCTGATCATGATCGGCGTGTACGGTGGCGTGGAGCGCATCAAAGCGGCGTACAAGTTCTTCCTGTACACCATGATCGGGTCCATGATGATGCTGGCGGCCATCTTGTACATGGTGTGGACGCACAAGCAGTTGGTCGGGTACATCACGTTTGACTACCTGGCGCTCTCGCGGGTGATGTTGTCCGAGAAAGCAGCTTGGCTGTGCTTTGCGGCGTTTGCGTTGGCTTTCTTGATCAAGGTCCCGGTCTTTCCCTTCCACACCTGGTTGCCCGATGCGCACGTCCAGGCGCCCACGGGAGGCTCGGTGATCTTGGCAGCGGTGCTGCTGAAGCTGGGGACGTACGGGTACATTCGCTTCTGCATGGGTCTGCTCGGCGGGCCAGCGGGGAGCGCGGCGGCTCCGGCGGCTTCGGTCGTGATCTTGCTCGGCATCGTGTACGGGGCCCTGATCGCTTGGAAGCAGGACGACGTGAAACGTCTGGTTGCCTACTCATCCGTCGCTCACATGGGCTTCGTGATGCTGGGGATCTTCGCCGCCAACGAAGCGGGTATGCAGGGGGCCATCCTGCAGATGATCAATCACGGCGTGTCCTCCGGCGCATTGTTCTTGCTGGTGGGCGTCATCTACGATCGTCGCCACACCCGGTTGGTGAAAGAGTTTGGGGGGCTGGCCAGTGTGATGCCGCTCTACACGGTCATTTTCATCGTCGTGACGATGTCGAGCATTGGCGTACCTGGCACCAACGGATTCGTGGGTGAGTTCATGGTGATCATGGGCACGTTCATGTCGCCCACACTGGGTAATTTCTCGCATCTGCAGGGTGTGCTGGCGGCATTCGGTGTCATTTTGGCCGCTGTGTACATGCTCACCGTGGTGCAGAAGGTCTTCTTCGGTCCGCTGAATAATGCCAAAAATAAGGGGCTATCGGACATCAATGTGCGCGAGGTGGTGGCTGTCACTCCTATGCTCGCCATGATCTTTGTCATCGGGTTCTTCCCGAAAATCTTCTTGGAGCCGATGGCGCCTACGGTTGAAGCGATCTTGGACCGCTTCGTCGAACATCGTCGCGGCTTTACCGATGCAGAGGCTGGGCGCGAGGCGCATTTCTTGGGTCGGCGTGGCGGCCCCTTGGACGCAGGGTACCCCAAAGATCCTCGAGCAGCGGTCGCTGCGCCGGATCCTGGTGCGGCGTTACCCGATGCAGAGGCCAAAGCTGAACCAGCCGCTCCCGGCGCTCAGGATGCTCAGAAGGAAGGCGCACAATGAACGTGTTTTTTGCGGTCTCGCCGCTGTTGGCAGTTGGTTTTGGTGGTCTGCTGCTGATGTTGGCAGAGGCTTTTGGCACTCCCGCCGTAGGTCTAGGGCGCAATGCTCAGGGCGAGGTGGTCGATGCCGGTGCCGGGCGCGGAGCCGAGCTCGCGCTGCTCGCCGCGGTGGTGCTTTTCTTCGGCGCGGCTGCCAGTTTAGCTGTGTGGCTGGTGGGTCCCGAGACGCTCGGCGCAGCGCAACTTGCTCCGTACCTCATCATCGATCGCTTCAGCGTCTTCTTCTTCATGGTGCTGTGCACCACGGGATTTTTGGTCGCGCTCTTGGGTGGGGCTTATCTTCCCGAGCACCGTATTGATCGTGGTGAGTTTTTCACGTTGGTCGTGTTTGCCACCGTAGGGGCCATGGCCCTCGCCGCGGCAGGGGACTTGTTGACGCTGTTTGTTGCCCTCGAGACGATGTCGCTCGGGGTTTACGCGATGATAGGTCTGCGCCGGAGCAGCAAGCGTTCGTCTGAGGCGGCCCTGAAGTACTTCCTGCTGGGCTCGTTTGCGGCAGCGATCATGATGTTTGCCGGTGCCCTTCTCTACGGGGCTACGGGCCACACGGACTTAGTGGGGATTGGTGAGAGCATCGCTGCCCTGCAAGGAAAGTCCCTAGAGGCGCGCGCGGGGCTCGTTTTGGTGGGCCTGGCGCTCATGCTCGGTGGCTTGGCCTTCAAGATCAGTGCCGTCCCGTTCCACATGTGGGCCCCGGATGCCTATGAAGGCGCTCCCACTCCAACCACGAGTTACATGGCCTCAGTGGTCAAGACGGCAGCGTTCGCGTTGCTGTTGCGTGTGCTGTTCCTCGCCTTCGGCGACGAGCGCCTTTCGAGCTGGGGCTCGGGCTGGCCGCCCGTCTTGGCCGCGCTGTCATTGCTCAGCATGTTCTCGGCCAATTTGATTGCCGGGCGCCAGGAGTCGGTCAAGCGCATGTTGGCGTACTCATCGATCGCCCACGCCGGATACGCGCTGGTGGGCGTGGTCGCGGCAAGCCGCGGGGCAGAGGCCCAGTCGACGGTCCTGTTCTATTTGTTTGGCTATGGTGTCTCCACCGTAGGCGCGTTTGGCGCACTCATCCTTGCGGGAAGCCACGGAAAAGAGGCCGTGAGCTTCGAGGACTTGGCTGGTCTGGGCCGACGTCATCCAACGGCAGCCTTGGCGCTCACGTTCTTCTTGATCTCGTTGGCCGGCGTGCCGCCGACCGCCGGGTTCTTTGGGAAGATGTATGTTTTCCAAGCGGCCATCGACTCGGAACTCTACGCGCTCGCGGTGCTCGGTCTCATCAACAGTGTCATCGGCGCCTACTACTACCTCAAAGTCATCGTCTACATGTACATGCGTGAACCCAAGCCCGGCGCGGATTTCGCGGTTCCGATGAAAAGTGGAATGGCAACAGCGGCTCTGCTGATCGCCGCGCTGCTCGTGCTCTTCCTCGGTGTTTTTCCCGAGCGGGCCCTCACGATGGCAAGCGCTGCGTCCGTTGGGCTGCCGTAGTCCGAGACGCCTACGGTTCCCTTTGGCTACCGCCCCTTCACGTCGACGATGCTTGTTTCATGGCGATGCTGGGGCGGACTAGGGCTCCGGGTTGCTTCGCGCGGGGACGAGAACCTGCGCTCTTACGGGCTGACGGCCAATGATGAAGGGCTCAAAGATCAGCTTGAGCGGTGGAGTGAGCGCGGGCAAGTCGAACACGACATGGCTCTGCATTTGCTCTCCGGGCTGGAGCTGGCGGGCCGCGAACGGGGCCTTGCAGCTGGCTAATGTGGGACGATGCAGCTGACCGTTCATCAGGAGAGAGAACAGCATTGGGCCGCTAGGTACCTGGCGTTGTGAGCGGGCGGAAATGCTGACAGGGATGGCAAAGCGCGAGTATCCCGCGTGGGGAGCCAGCACGCCCGTGGCCCGACAGGGTTCGGGCGGCCCTGCCCTGAGCTCGAGGTCCGCGTCTTGATAATTTGGACCCTGAGGTTCGGCCGCAGGAAGCTCCACGTCATAGTGGGCCGTGGCTTGAGAGGAACGAGCGGAGTCGCACGCGATGAGGCCGAAGGCCAGACATGCAACCATGACAATGCCCCGCTGCGCGGCACACCTTGTCCAGCGCTGGTGAGCAATTGCTCGGTCAACACGCACTGGCTCAGCAAACAGCAGGCCAGCTGTCACAACTCCCCCTCCGTTGGCTGTTGCCCGAGGGAGGGTAGCCCGTCGTCCAGCTGAGCTGTGTCCGTGTGTTCCAAGGCGATCTCCTCCACCGCCTGTCCATCTGGTAGGTGCATCAACACCGGAGAATAGACGAGCTTTTCCGGGATTTTGGAGAGCGGAATGGAAAAGTTCAAAAATCCTTCAGCTTGCTCCCCCGCCTGCAGTGGATCGGCTGCCAAGAGCGGGGCACAGCCATAAAAGTCGGATAGGTATCGCTCGCCATCGGTGGTGAGCAGCGTGGCGTAGAAATAATTGGCTGCAACGCCCGAGGCATGATGGGAGCTGAGCCGCACGCGGTAGCTGAGCAGGGCCACACTCTTGGGGTTGAGGTGGGCGGGGAGCGGGCAGCTCTCCGCTCCGAGCAAGCGGATCTCAAATGCGCGCGGAGGGGCACCGTGCTTGTGCCCGCGCAGTGGCTCGCAGGCCATGTAACTCAGCGTGCTCCAGGCCAAAAACCAGGACACCGCTAGCTTTTGCCTCTTTTTTGGACTTACTTGCAACGAACCTCTCCTGTGTCCTTTGGCCAAATTAGCATTTTCAGTGTCCTTGCGGGCCTGCTAGATCGGCCGTCATGTTTCGAGGCACTTCGACTATCACGTGCTGGGCCGCGCTGTTTTGCGCTGGGGCATTTGGCATCAGCGGCTGCAAGAACAAGGGCGCGGACGGTTCTGCTGCTGAGGCTGTGTTGTCCCCGTCTTCGGCCTCGACTGTCCTACCAGCTCCGGGATCAGCAAGCACGGCTGAGCAGCGTCCGACCGCCAAAGAGGCACGCGAAATCGCTGCGACCCTGCCCGCGACAGAGCGGGTGCAGGCCGTGGTCAACTCGAAGAAGCGTGCTGCGTACACTGGACCTGTCGGGGGGGTGCGGGGAGTGATCACCGTCAGCGGTGATCCTGCCCCCGATCTGCCCGAGGTGCTCGCGAAGATTGAGGACAGCTGCGCTGATTCACGGGGCATGTTTGGCAAGGTGTTTCGCGAAGGGCCGGGACGTTCGCTCGCGGACGTGCTGGTGGCTGTGACAGGTTACGACGGATACGTTACCAGCGACGAGACGGATGTCGTGGTGCGCGCCAAAGGCTGCGCCTTTCACACCCGAACCGTGGCGATGACGTTTGGCCAACGTGTGGTGATTCAGGGTGAGGACAATCGACCGTACGTACCTGAGATCTTGGGGCAGGTGCAGCCAGCCCAGTTGTTCGTGCTCCCGACGATGCCGCGCGTGTCGATTGCTCCCCAGAACCCAGGGCATTTCAAGCTGGTGGACAGCATGCGCTTATTCAACGTAGCAGAGCTGTATGTGTTGCCGTACCGTACGGTGTCGGTCACAGCTATCGACGGGCGCTTCGAGATCCAAGGTATTCCCGCGGGCAAAGCGCGCATTGACGCGCTCCTGCCGCAGACCTCTGGCGTGACCGGGCGCGATCTGACGATTGAGGCAGGCAAGACACTCGAAATCAACTTGGACATCCCCTTTGATCGAGCCGCGTGGGACAAGGCGCCCAAACCAGCACCGCTGGAAGGTCGCCCGGCACAATAGCTGAGGGGTCGTTCAGCGGCGTGCCTCGCGCAGCCAGCTTTCGAGCAACGGATCGTCCTTGCTCGGCTCCGCCGCAGCGACTTCATCCAGCAGGTGGCGGCTGGCGTCGGGCTGGATACCTCTGAGTTCAATTGCCAAAAAAACCAATCCCAAAACGGATAGGTCCGTGCGTGGGCTATTCAAAAGGTGCGTCAGTTGCTCCAGCTGTAAAGGTCGATGGCTGAGCATCAGGATGAGCCGGGCATCGGGCTGGTCGGGTTCATTGATCAATACCGCCTGGGCCATTTTGAGCGCTATCGGCGCACGGCCAAGCGCCCATGCCCGAGTGCTCAACTCACCCAACGTCAGTCGCCCGCTGGCTGTGTCTTGAGCGCGTGCGATGTCCCCACGTAAAAGCTCACGATCAATGGCGCTCAAGGTGGGGAGGCGCTCTGCTTCATCCACTTTGAGGTTGAAGCGTTGACCTGTGTAGAGCTCATAGCCGTCGCGTACGCGTCGAGCTTCTGCCGCCCTGCCTTGCGCGTCGAGCGACGCCTGCAGCGTCCAGCTAGCTTGTCTGAACAGCGGTTCAAATTGTAAGGCCTGCCGGCTCGCTCGTTCCGCGTCATGCGCGGCTGTCGATTGCGCGGAGGCTTTTTGCAATTTGCATTGCGCGTAGGCAACGAGAGGCAATGCTGGTCGGTCCGAGGAACGCACCGCAGCCGATAAGATGTCATCTACCTCTTTTGGGGGAAGGTCACAGGCGGTGCGCAACAGCCCGGCCCACACTGCGCCCCCTTGCGGATCAGCGCGCAGCGCCGCCAAAAACAGCCCGCGGGCCTCACCAGTTGCTTGTGCAGATTCGGCGCGCAACCCGCGCATGAAGTACGCGTAGGCCTCGGGCGCAATGGCGCGACCCAACTCAGTGGTAGCGCCACGTTTACGCAACACGGGCGTCACGGGGCTGCAGCTGAGAACGCTCAACCCCAAAGCCAGGCCCAGCCCGCGGGCGACGCCTGACCCAAGCGCGCGTCCCAGCCAGAACTGACCGCTCGGTTGGGAATGAGTGAGCAGCCGGTTAGATGACCTCAGCCATCGCGGCCAAGAACTGATCATTTTCCTCCGCCGTTCCAATGGTGGCGCGCAAGAAATGCTCCATTTTCCCACCCCGACCGTGAAAGCTCCTCACCAGCACGCCTTTCCTAGCAAGTGCTGCGTGTATCTCCGACGCCGGTCGGCTGACTTGAACCCACAAGAAATTAGCTTGGCTTGGTACAACCGTCACGCCGGCAATCCGCGCGAGCTCCAGCGCCACGCGCTCCCGTTCCTTGCGCACGTCACCGCACAGCTTCTGAATGTAGTCCAAATGATCGCCAAGCACGCACTGCGCTAGGTTCTGTGAGAGTGTCGGCATGTTGTACGGGAGGCGCACCTTGTCCAATTCTCGGATCAGCGACTCCTGGCCAACCATCCAGCCTACGCGCAGAGCCGCGAACCCCACCTTGGACAGCGTGCGCAAAATGGCCACGTTCTCATAGCGGGCGAGCAGTGAGCATTGATCGCGGTCGGCATAGTTGACGTACGCCTCGTCGACCACGACCAAACTGGAGGTCGCTTGCTGAATCAAACGCTCGAGCCGGTCCGGGCTCACCATCGTGCCGGTTGGGTTATTAGGACTCGCAATGAAGATCACGTTGGGCGCCGCCATTTCGATGGCTTTCGACATGGCCCTCTCATCGAGATCCCACGCTTGATCCAAGGGCACTTCCATCACACGTTGCCCGCGTATCCGCGCGCTGAGCCGGTACATGACGAACGTGGGCGTAGTCGTGAGCAACGTGGGCGCGGGCGCGCGGGACTTGAGTCGGGTCGCCGCGGTGAGCAGCATGGTGATGATCTCGTCGCTACCGACCCCGACGATCACCTGGCTTGATTTGACGCCATGCAACTTGGCGATGGTCTTCTTGAGCTGAGTGACACCGGAGTCTGGGTACTTGTGCCACAGCGTCTTACTGGCGACTTCAGTGAGATGCTTTTTGATGTCAGAAGGGACGGGACCTGGGGCCTCATTGGCGTCGAGACGGACATCATAGCTCCCGGATTCAGGGGCGTAAGCTTTAAGCTCGGCGAGTTCGTCTCGTAAAATGAGTTGGGGGTCGAAGCTGGGCATGACAAACCGAATACTAGCCTTGAGTTTTTCGCAGCTGGAGCAGTGCCTCTTGGGCAGCCGATAGGGTGACATTTTTTGCACCTGCGATCGACGCGGCCACGACACCGACTTCATCATCTTGCGCCCCAGCTGCGATCGCAACCGAACGCGCGTGCAGGGCCATGTGTCCACGTTGAATACCCTCTGTGGCCAGGGCTCGTAGCGCAGCTAGGTTGGAGGCGAGCCCAGCACACCCCGCGAGGAGCGCGAGATCGTCGGCCGACTTTGCCCCCGAGAGCGCCAAGCCCAGGCGCGCACCGGGATGCACGCGCAGCGTTCCACCTACGATCCCCAGCGCGAGCGGCATTTTCAGCCGTCCTACCAATTCGCTCCCTGCTCGCCGCCAAGTGGCGAGCGGCAGATAACGACCGGTGGTGGCCGCGTAGGCATGTGCCCCAGCCTCGACCGCGCGGTAGTCGTTGCCCGTGGCTATCACCACTGAATCTACGCCGTTCATCAGCCCCTTGTTGTGGGTGGCGGCGCGATAAGGATCCCGCTCGGCAAAGACAGAGGCTGCCTCGATCGCATCCAGAATCTCGGATTCGGTCAGCTCTTGGTGCCTGGTGAGGAGCGCATGCCCCGGGACGCGCGCCTCGATCTCGACCATGCGACGATCGGTCAGATTGGACAGAATGCGCAGACCGAGCTGCGCCCGTGCGATGGCCGCGCAGCGCGGCCCAATCGCCTCCGCAGCTCCATTGACCAAATTGGCGCCCATGGCGTCGCGACAATCCACCAGCAAGTGAACAACTAGGTGTCCCTGCGAAAGTTCGCGAATTTCCAGATCACGTGGGCCACCGCCCCGTCTGACCAAACCCGAGAGTGCGGCCCCAGCATCCTCGAGCAAGCTGGATTTGGCCGCGAGCAGTGCGAGTATGGCCGCGGCGTTGTCGGGCACGGAGCGCAGCTCGATCTGGGCGATCATGAGCGACTCCTGCATTTGAGCCAGGAATCCACCGCCTTGGCGTACCATCTTGCACGCGTTGGAGGCCGCGGCGACAACGCTTGGCTCTTCCACGACCATGGGGATCAAGCGGTCTTGCCCGTTGATGGTCGCGTTGAGCGCCACGCCGAACGGCAAGCTGTAGATGCCCAGTACGTTCTCTACGATCTGATCAGCGGCCAGGTCGCTGAGACCCCCGTGCTGCCAAACGTCATAAGCATCATCGGGCAGTTGGTTGTCCAACGCCTGCGTGATAGCCGCCCGCCGGCTGCTGAGGTCGAGCTTGAAGAATCCCTGAATTCGTGACTGGGTCATGAGTAAACGGTGAGACCTTGGTCGATGTCAATCGGGCAGGATGTGGACACCCTGCGCGCCAATGTGAAGTGGGATCAGGTGGAGGCCAAGAGCTTCTGCTTGCTGCCGAAAGCTGCGATCGCTGGGGGCGGTCGACACGTGGAGCATGACATCGCCACCACCCGCTCCGGAGGGGAGAAAACACGCGCCCTCTTTTACGCTGTCACACAGCGGGCGGTGCTCGGGCAGCACGATGGTGACCTGAGCGGCATCGCCCAGTGCCTCAAGCGCTGACAGCTGACGGCGCAGGGCTGCCACAAAGTGCGCGCTGCTGCCTTGCAAGAGCGCGGCATGAGCAGCGCGGCTCGCCTCGATTTGGGCGCCGAGCAGGTCGGTGAAGGTCGCTTCGGCTGACTTTTCCAGAGCAAAGACGCGGCGCACGAAGTCCGCCGTCGTGGCTGACAGCGGGGCGGACCAGGTTTCGATCACGAGGTCCTTGGGCAACGTGACCGGGCTGACCTGCAGTTGAAACTTTCCATCGGCCTGATCGAGTCGCGCCTCGAGTGTGCCACCAAAACAGGCTGCCGCTACGTCAACACCACTACCGCCGCCTTGGGCAGCACGGTGGGCGGACAGGGTGAGCTCGTAGATGCTCTGCCCCAACCTCGAATTCAGATCGGGGGGCAAGGATGGCAATGCGCGGGTATGAAGCAAAGCGACGCTGGCCGCGCAGATCGCGGCGCTCGACCCCAAGCCCAGTTTTCTTCCATCCTGGCGAAGCGCATCGGCAGAAAACCAGGGGTGCGGACCGGCAATACCGAGCAAGCGCAATGCAGCCTCCACCTCGGGTGTTTCAAAGTTAGCGACGAGGCCATCATCAGCGATGACATACCGATCCACAGCGGTCACCACGGCGGGGGCCCCGCGGAGCACCGCATAAGCGCCAGAGATCACCAACTTTCCGGGAGCGCGTGCCTTCATGGTCCTGCCCCCCGCGCGCCGGGTGTTGCCAAGGAAAATGCCGGCATCTGGACTTGGTCATCTCGAGCCGCCTCGAGCAGCGGGCCAGCCAGGGAGAGCGTCGATGCTCCGGGTCCGGGGCGACATACGATCACGTGCCCTACGCCCGGGGTGTCCTGCAGGAAGGCGACAGTGGCTTGTACGTGCGCTGCTTCAGTGAACACTTTTACGTTGGGACCTGCGTCCATGGTGTAGGCGACTGGTTCACCCTGGGCGCGGCGTCGCTGGATCTCGTGCATCAGTTCAACAGTGGGCCCTTTCAGATAGAGCACAGGAGGCAGTGAACTCAACATGGTGGCGTGCATCAAGCGTGTTGAGTGCTCCATGGCTTCGGCCACTTGGGTAAAATCGCGACGCTCGACGCCCTGCTTCACCTGCTCAAACACGCTTCGCGCGACGTTTTCCCAGGCGGGGTAGTACGGGCACGTGCGTTTGGTGTGCTCCATGCCGCCGGTAGAACCGATGGGCTTGGGGCCCGCGGTGATCACCGCCACGACCATGGCCACGTCCCAGTGCTCACGGGGCGCCAGGGCTTGGCTTTGATCCGTCTCCGCATCGAGGATGGCAAAGCCTTCAAATAAGCTGCGACCGGCTGATGCTGAGCTCTTGCGGGCCAACGAGGAGAGCTCGGCGCGGCTGAGTTCGAGGCCTGCCGCGCGGGCCGCCGCCGTCGCCAGGGCGGCAAAGCCGCTCGCACTGGAGGCGAGACCTGCGGCGGTGGGAAAATTGTTCTCGCTCGTGACCCGAGCGCGCAATTTGAACCCGGCGCGCTCTCGAATGCGATCGAGGTGAGCTGAAACGCGTTCGAGCGGACGGCCGCTGAGCTCTTCACCGCCCATGGTCACGACGTCGCGCTCTCGTTGCTCGTCGAACACCACCTCAGTCCTGGTCCGCAGAGCATCCAGTGAAAGCGAGAGGCTAGGCACCGCGGTCAAGTTGTCGCCTCGATCGGACTTGCCCCAGTACTTGGCAAGAGCGATGTTGGCGCAGGCTTCGGCCCTGCCGATGCGTTTTTTTGTGTCTATCGTCATGATCACTTACCGCGTCTCGTTGGACGGCGCTCCCACGCTGGCTGCAAATGCGAGCAGGGAGCTCTCCTGCAATGGTTTCAGTAACTCTGCCTGATGTGCTGGGCTTTCTGCGAGGGCGATCACGCACCCGCCGCCGCCAGCCCCTGTAAGCTTAGCGCCCAGCGCGCCGTGTGTTCGAGCCAAGTTGCACGCGCGCTCGATGTCTTGTGTCGAGAGCATCCACGCGGCCAGCAGCATGTGATTGAGGTCCATCAGCTTGCCCACGGCGGGCCAATCGCCTTGCCGCAATAACAACGTCGCGTTTTCCACTAGGGCCGTAATCGCTGCGAGGCTCTTGTCAAATTGCACTGGGTTGCGCGCCTTGTTCTTGGCGACGAGCTCCACCATCCGCTTGGTGCTCTCCGGAGGCCCCGCCTGAACCACCACCAGGTCCAGAGGCCTAGCCAGGACCAGCGGACTGGGCTCCTCACCCCGCACGAACCCGACCGTGGACCCTGATTGAGCGGCCGCGACATCCACACCAGACGGATTGCCATGGAATACCCCCTCCCAACTCTGGGCGGCCTGAAACAAGGCACGTTCGCTGAGGGTGAGGCCATGGCTGCGTACCAAGGCGCGCGCGGTGGCCACAGCCATGGCCGCCGACGAACCCAAACCGGACCCCTCCGGGATCTCCGAATGGAGGGAGAGCGCAACCGGACTTAGGTTGAGAAATTGACGCAGGGCCAAGAGGGCGGCGTACAGCCCATGGCTCCCGGGTAAAGTCTTATCGCCCACGACGATGCAATCCGACGCTGCGGGGGCTGTGTGTGCGCGCACGCCCCGGCTGATTCCCGCGGCGATGGCGCGTACACCGTGCACCACCGCGTGCTCGCCAAATAGGATCACCTTGCCGGAAGCTCGGCTCCAGGTTTCGTCCAGATGTGGCTCGGCCGCTGCCATCACATGGTCCTGTCAGCCAAGGCCGTCACCGCACCATGCAGGAGCGCCTTGGCGCGTACGCTGAGGACCTTGCCGTTGGCTCGACCTGTGGGGTTCAAGTAGCCCAAGGCCTCCTCTTTCAGCGCAGCGATGCGTTGCTCCATGGCATCACGCGCCCCACAATCTTCTAACAAACCGATGGCGCGGGCGACTTGGGCCTTGGTTGCCTTGCGGTTACCAAGTACCCCGGTCAATGGTGCGCGTTTGGTGCTGGGCACGCGCTCGATGGCCCAGCGCACGAGAGACGTGTTCTTGCCCTCCTTGAGGTCGCCACCTTGGGGTTTGCCCGTGTGCTCGGGCTGACCAAACACGCCGATCAAATCGTCGCGCAGCTGAAACGCGATGCCCGTGGGCAGGGAGTAGGCGTCGAGGACGGCTTTGGTTTTTTCCGAAGCACCGGCGATTTCTGCCCCTAAGAGCAAAGGTCCGCGCACGGTGTAGCTGGCGGTCTTCAGCTCGTAGGTGAGCTCGGGATTCTTGGTTTTTCCGATGATGTCCACCTGTTGACCCGCCACCGCCGCAATCTGCATTTCTGCGAATTGGGCAAAGACTTTCTGCAGACGCCCCTTGTCCATGTTCAAACTGGACAGCTGCATCGTTGATAGCGCGATGGCGTGGTCTCCGGCCAAAATCGCGCTTCGCTCACCAAGCGCCTGGGAGCGAAACTGCTTGCTCAAGGTCACGTGAGCGGTGGGTCCGCCGCGACGTTCGTCGTCCTGGTCCATCCAATCATCGTGGATCAGAAAGTAGGCTTGCAGTAGCTCGAGCGCCACGCCAGCTTCGACCGCCACATCGACGTCGGCCCGCTCGTCCTTGGCCAAGGCGCCCACCACACATAAGCCCGGGCGAAGACGTTTTCCTCCGCGCTTGCACAAGCTAGCTACCGCTTCGACCATGTGCACCACTTCAGGACCGTAGCTTGCGCTGCGCGCTAGGCTCGCTTGTAGGACACGATCGAGTTTTGGTTCGAGATCCGTGGACGTTTTCGCCAGCAGTGCCAGAAAGGGATTGGGGATCGAGCGGTTTTTCGGGGGGGCCATCGGCGGGCCGACGTAACAAGAGTGGGCCGCAAAGACAACGGCCTAGATTTCTGCCCACTGGGCCAAGTCGGGTCCGAGCCGAAGCTTGGTTTTCCGTAAATCGGACAAATTTGCGCTGCCAGTCAGCAACATGGCCACGCGCAAATCACGCTCCACCTGCTTGAGATAGCCGATGGCTCCCTCCACCTGCTCACTGGCGAGCGCCTTGAGAACGGGCCTTGCCATGGCAATTCCGTGCGCGCCCAGCGCGATGGCGCGCGCTGCATCCAAGCCCGTGCTCATACCCCCGGTAGCAATGACTGTCTTGAACTGGCCGCGCTGCACCTGCAGCAGTGAGGCTGCAGTGGGGATCCCCCAATCCCAAAACAGGTTGCCGGACTCCTTCTGTGCACCTTGAGCGCGGGCAGTTTCCACCGCGACCCAACTCGTTCCGCCAGCGCCAGACACATCCACGTGGCGTACGCCTACCTGAGCCAAGCGCTCAGCGACCGTGGCTGAAAGGCCACAACCCGTCTCCTTGACGATCACCGGAACACTCAATTCGCTCACAAGTCGGGCAATTCCATCTAGACAACCCCGAAAGTCTCGATCTCCTTCAGGCTGAATCATCTCTTGAGCCGGATTGAGGTGAACAAACAGCCCGTCGGCGCCGACGAACTGCACCATTTCTTCCACCAGCGCGGTGGGCGTCGCCTTGACCTGAACCGCCCCCAAATTGCCAAAGATGGCCACGGTGGGCGCGAGGTCGCGCATCTGAAAACTCTTACCGATGTCTCGGTCGAGTTTGCCGTTTTTGACCATGGGGCGTTGGGAGCCCAAGCCGATCGCGTAGCCACCGGCCTCGGCCACTTCGGCCAGCTGGCGGTTTACGTTCCCTGCTTCGCGCGTTCCCCCTGTCATGGATGCGATCATCAGTGGGGTGCGACATTTCTTCCCCGCGAGCTGGGTGGTCAGATCGATTTCATCCAAATCGAGTTCAGGAAGACTGTCGTGGATCAGCCCCACCTGCTCGAGCAGATTTGTCCGACGAAACCCTACATCGCCCGAGATGCACAGTTCCAGGTGGTCGGTCTTTCGGCTCCATTCTTCACTCATCTTGATCCGGAGCGGGCCAAATGTTGGTTCAAAAAGCAAGACAGCGGCCCTAGTAGGCTGAACAAGGGACTCTCGTTCATCAGCTCTGGGTCAGCCGGGTTTCTTTTGGTACCTTTGACTGAGGCGCCAATGGGGGCGCCTGGGGCCACCCAGGAGGCTCAGCATGGTCCCTGGGTGCCAAGCAAGGACTTCCAGTTAGCAATGGGCAACGCGATTAAGAGTACACCACCACCCGATCTGCTGAAGGAGCGCGATGAAGTTTTACAGAGCTTCAATCGTGGCGCGAAACTCACTGAGCAGTTCATGAACGAGTACACTCGCATGCGCGAACGCGTGATGAGTTTGGAGTCGGACAATCTTCGACTGCGCGCGCAGCTTGAAGCCGACGACGCCGTCGCGCGCTTGCTCACCAAGGTGGAAAAATTGGAGCGCGAGCGCAGTGATTTGATGACGCGCACTGAACGAGCGGAGCGCGCGCAGAACCAGGGCGATGAGCGCTATGCAGAAGTGGAGAGCGAAATCTCCTCGCTGGCCAACCTGTACGTTGCCAGCAACCAGCTTCATTCCAGCCTGACGCCCCGCGGCGTTGTGCGACGCATCAAGGAGATCTTGGCTCAACTCGTAGGTGCAGAATCGTACGCCGTGTACTTGCTCAGCACCGACGGTAAAGAACTGGTCCCCATCGCGTCTGAAGGCGTGCCGGGCAACAGCTTGGGCGCCATCTCGCTCGACAACTCAGCGGTAGGCAAGGTCGTGCAGGCGGGTAAATCTGCGATCGACGACGAGCGCGCGTCCAATGTGCTCGACCTCGACAACCCTACGGTCATTATTCCGTTAGTTATCGATGACAGCTCCGTCGGCGCCATCTCTATCTTTGCTACCCTCGACCAAAAGACTCGATTTGTCGGCACTGATTTTGAGTTGTTCAAATTGCTCGGCAATCACGCCGCTACGGCGCTGGTCGGCGCATCCCTTTTTGACCAAATGGGCCGCAAACTACCCGGAGCTGAGTCGTTTCGAGACCTCAGCGTGTAGTCGTGCAGGCTCCCTCGATGAATTTCCACTAAACCTAGCTCAAGCAACTTCCGCCCCAGATATTTGAACGATGTCAGAATTCTCCTGCCTTGTGGTTGAAGATTCCCCGATGATGCGACAGCTGCTCGTGTTTGCCCTGGCGCGCGTCAAGAACCTTCGTGTAACTGAAGCTGATGATGGGGTAGATGGACTTCGTAAGCTCGCGTCGGCGAGCTACGATATCATCCTCACCGACATCAACATGCCCATCATGGATGGGCTCAAGCTGGTCAAACGGGTACGGAGTGATCCCAACCACAAGGATACTCCGATCGTGATCATCACCACGGAGGGCGCCAATGAGGACCGGCAGCGCGCCTTGCAATTGGGTGCCAATGCCTACATCACCAAGCCCATTCAGGCTCCGCAAGTGATCGCCACGGTGAAGGAATTGCTCAAGATCGAATAGAGCCTCACACGAACAGTGCTAGTTTTCGGTCGAGGCCAAGCATCGTGGACACATGGGTGAAAATTTGTGGTGTGACCACCGGAGCGGATGCCGAGCTAGTGGCGCTCGCTGGCGCGAGCGCCATTGGGCTCAATTTCGTACCTAGCTCCAAACGCAAGGTGACGGTTGAGCGTGCGGCGTCCATTGTGAGCCGGGTGCGCGCTTTGGGTGCGGACGTGTCGTTCATTGGCGTTTTCGCCAACCAACCCCAAACCGAGGTGCTCGACGTGGTGCGGCGCGCAGGTATCGATGGGATTCAGCTGCACGGTGATGAGACGCCGGCCGATCTGGAGCGCTACTTGGCTGTCGGTGCAGCGGCGTTCAAAGCCGTGCGCATCGGTGGACCCGCTGACGTGGAGCTGGCGCGGGCCTTTGCTGGGCAATTTTTGCTCGTTGACGCCAAGGTAGGCGATGAGTTGGGCGGTACCGGTCATGTGTTCGATTGGACGTTGATTCGCGAGCTGGTCGCAGCGCGCCCGGTGCTGCTGGCTGGAGGTCTGCGTCCAGAAAACGTGCGGGCCGCGATCGCGCAGGTCAGGCCGTACGGCGTCGACACGGCGAGCGGTGTCGAGACCGCACCAGGAGTGAAAGACGAAAATTTGGTGCGTCGGTTCATCGAGCAAGCGCGGGCTTGAGGCGATGCCGCAGATTGGGCGCGGCGTCGGGATGAATCGAACGCAATAATTGCGTGATTTTGTGGCGTGGGGCGCAAGCGCAGGCCAGCTGGACGATTGTCTCACAGCGTGTGTTACGCTCCAGGGCATCTATGCTTCTGGCTTCGCTGCTCACCGCACCCAAGACCCTCCTGATCACTCAGCACGGATGGTTGATCCTTGCTTTCTTGGGGCTGCTGATGGGCTTGGCTGCCGTGCGCTGGAACTCCGTGCGGCACAGTATATTTTCGTTAGAAGACCCACGCACCTTTGCGATCCTACGCATCCTGTTTGCGGTGATGACCTTTTGGGTATTTTACAATCCCATCGAGTATTGGCGTGACTTCTACAGCGACGAAGGGTTTTACACCGCGTACGACGCCAAGTTTCAATTGGGGTCCGATGCGCTGGCCCAATGGAGCCCTGATCGGGGGTTTCAGTCGCTAGCGGGGGTGCTGCATTTTCTGTGGAACCGCGGGTCGTTACTCTATCTGTGGAGCAGTCCGCAGGCCGTGCACTACCACATGTGGGGGTTCTTCCTCGTGCTGTTGCTGTTTGCGGTGGGCTTTTGCACGCGCCTGATGGGGGTGTTGTCTTGGCTCTTGATGTTGAGCGTCTACAACCGCAATTCCGCGTATTTGGAAGGAACTGACTCGGTCTTCAAGTGCTTCTGGTTCCTTTTGATCTTTGCCAGGACCGGTCACGCCTGGAGCGTGGACAACTGGTGGCGCTGCCGGCGCCTGCGTAAAAAGGGCCTGCTCGATGTGGATGGGCATGGCGGGCTGGGGCTTGAGCCCGTCTATCGGCTCATTCCGGCATGGCCGCGCTACATGATCATCTTTCAGCTGGCGATCTTGTACGTGCGCACCGGCACGCTGAAATTTGGGGCCATCTGGAACGCGGGCGACTCGCTCTACTATGCGCTCAACAACACACATTTCTACCGTTTTGACGGCCTGACTCAGTACATGAGTTACTTGTTTGCCCCGAACGTGTTCAAGGTCAACACTTGGGTGACGCTGTGGTGGGAGCGCATGTTTTTCCTCATCCTCTTTGGGCTGGGGATGCAGTTCGTGGCTAAATACCGCGGAGAAGCCTGGCTCAAGGCTGAGTTCAGCGGTCGTCGCGGCCTCATTCAGCGTGCGATCTGGGTGTGCCTTTGGGCTGTGCTTTGGCGCGTGAACACGCTGGGTCTTACCCCCGACAAAGACTCGCACACCTACGGTGTCCCGCCCGCGCTGCACCTCGCGTACGGGTTAGGAGTGCCAGCGTGTTATCTGTTGTGGCGTGACGCCGGTGACCCGAGTGCGCCGCTCGTGCTTTTTGCCAAAGGCCTGAAGCTACCGCGGGGTCGGGTGCTCGGCCCCATCACGGTGACGCAGCCACTGCTCCGCAGCATCTTTCTCAGCCGGCGCACCATTTTGGGCCTCGGCCTGTTCTTTCATGGTTTTCTGTTCTTCTTCATGAATCTCGGGCTGTTTCCGTTGATCATGATGGCCGTCTATCCTGCGTTTTTTACCGGTGAACAATGGTGTGGAGCGCTTCTGGCAGTGGGGCGACGCCTGCTCGGCACTGGAGCGTGGGAGCGTTATTTTCAGCCAGCGTGGCCTGCTCGACGCTTCAGTTTGTGGGCCACCTTACCCCACGAGACTTCGCCGCCCTCCGTTCGTCACCACATTCGGCGTGGCCCGTACCTGGCGGTCGGCGCGTTTGGCATGGTGGTACTCAGCTTGGCCATGGGGTATCACAGCCTCGCGGTCGCGCTGCGCTTGTTTCAAGCCCCGCCGCCCTTGTTTGCTACCCGCACCGCGATCATCGAACTCTTGGGGACAGATCAATGGTTGACCCACTCGCGCACCTGGCAAGATTGGGGAATGTTTCCCAGTCCGCCACGCAGCAGCGGAGATTTGGAGACGACCATCGTGGATGAAAAGGGTAAGGAACATGTGCTCCCCAAGTACCTTCCATTCGAAAAACGCACGGTAGAAATTGCCTACGATCGCGAGCGCAAGCTGCGCCGCCGCATTGCTCGCGAGGATGGCAAACAGTTCCGGAGACCCTGGGCCATGTTTCAGTGCCGCGAGTTCGAGCTGCGGACAGGCACTCGTCCGCGGCGCGTCATCCTCTTCGATGTGGGTCAGGCCATTCCTGCGCCGACTTCCTTGGCAAAGACGGGTCCGATTGATGCGCTCAAGCTCCCGCTCAAGCGAGAGAATTTGGGCACATTTTCGTGTTCTGGCACGGGCCGCCTTCCGGCCTACATCAAGGAACGTCGCGGCCTACCGGTCACGGTCGCCGAACGGCGCCAAGAAGAAGCGCAGGAGACTCGGCTTCGGCGCACGTTCCCCAAGGCACCCTATCGTCCAGTCGAGGACAAGCTCCAGGGAGCAACCACTGGGACCAAGCCGCCAGGGGTCAAGCCTTTGCGTCCGGATGGCAAGGCCACCAGCGGCACCCAGGCTCGTCCCAACACTCCATGAGTCGCGCGCTTCCACGCGCCTTCTTTGCCCGAGCATTGCGCTCCGGGCGATATCCGTGATGAGTTGAGGGGAAAGAGCATGAACGTCGTCCCACTCTCCCTCGCGCTGCTGGTCCTTGCCAACGTATTTATGACCTTTGCCTGGTACGGTCACCTGTCATTCCTCCACGATAGACCGTTGTGGCTGGCCATCATGGTGAGTTGGGGCATTGCGTTCTTTGAGTACTGTCTGCAAGTCCCGGCCAATCGCTTGGGATTTGGGGCGCTCAGTTTGGCCCAACTCAAGATCTCACAAGAGGTCATCACCATGGTGGTCTTCATGGCGTTTTCGCGGCTGTACATGAAGCGGCCGCTGTCGATGGATCAATTGTACGCCACCGGCTGTCTGGTACTCGCCGCCTATTTCATGTTTCGAGGTGGCGCGGGGGAAGCGACGACGTGAAGCAGTGGCTCGTACAATTCCTTGGCCATGTTTTGGTGCGTTTCTAGGCTCGGGTGATAGTCACAACCTGGGTTTACGTTGCCTGTGGTCATGCGATGCTGAGCGATGCGAGCGTCTCCGCGCCGCTTGCGTTCATCCACGGCCACTGCAATGGCGAGCTCCGCGCGCGTGAGATCGGGGCCACTCAGCATGGGGCCCACCGTGCACAGGATGAACGTTTGGGGGGAGCTGGCCCGCACGATCTCGATGAGCCGACCATATTCTTTGACGAACGCTGCGAGCGTGGGGTCTGGCTCAGTGCTGAAATCATTGGTGCCCAAATTGATGAGCACGGCATCAGGCTCTGCGTCACGGCGAGTTGGGCTCGTCTCTTGACCAGGCAAGGCGCGGGTTGCCAAATCGACCAGCGTGGGGCCCGGCTGGCGCGCGAAATTCTGAGCTACGCCCTTGCCTGACCAAGCGATCGTAGTGACTTCGGCGTCCAGTGCCCGCGCTAACAGAGAACCGTAGCTCA
>Ga0315910_10001175_pt1 | contig 24418 bp, 22 predicted proteins | sample EdamamesoilMG_FD_204470 | JGI IMG/M metagenome (GOLD analysis project Ga0315910, IMG submission 204470) | Garden soil microbial communities collected in Santa Monica, California, United States - Edamame soil | ecosystem: Environmental > Terrestrial > Soil > Garden | place: USA: California... | reverse complement strand
GGCTCGGTCCCTCGCGGGCCAGCAAAGCCGCCCCAGGACCCGTGTCTGGGGCGTGCTCGGCGGCATCGCCTCGGGCAAGTCGAGCGTGGCCCGGCTGCTCGCCGGGGAGCACGGGGTGGTGCTCGACGCCGACGCCGAGGTCGCGCAGCTGTTCTTGGATCCCGCGCTGCGGGCCGCGATCGCCCAGGATCTGGGGCCCTCGGTGCTGGCTCCCGACGGCCAGATCGACCGGCAGGCGCTGGCGCAGCTGGTCTTCGCCGACCCGGCGGCGCGCGCGCGGCTGGAAGCGCTGACACACCCCCAGGTGCGCCGCCGGCTGCGCGAGCGGCTGGCCGGCGCCCGGGCCGCGGGCGTGCCGCGCGTGGTGCTCGACGTGCCCCTGCTGCTGGAGAACGAAAACGCCCACGCGCTCGCCGCCGAGTGCGAGGCGCTGATCTTCGTCGACGCGCCACTGGAGCAGCGCGACCGGCGGGCGCTAAGCTCGCGCGGCTGGAAGAGCGGCGAAGTCGCGCGACGCGAGGCGCTGCAACTGCCGCTCGAGTCCAAGCGCGCCCGTGCCCAGCACGTGGTGTGCAATGACGGCGATGCCGCGAGCCTCGCGCGCGCCGTCACGAGCCTGCTCCCCGAACTCGAATCCCGTTAGCCCGTTCCACACGCCATCGGCCCCGATCCGCGGCCGCGCACCGAGCACGCTCCCTCCCGCCCCATGAAATTCCGCAACAAGCGCCAACGCCACAAGTTCCAGAAGACCCACGCGCCGCAGTCCTTCGACAAGCCGGCGGCGAAGAATCCCGATCCGGTGTGGATCGACTTCGCGAAGCTGCCCGCGGACCTCTCGCCCGAGGAACTGGCCGCGCTCGACGAGTCGATCCCGAAGTCCGCCAAGCGCGCCAAGCCCAAGACCACGCACTACGGCGAGTTGCAGGCGATGAACCTGTCGGAGCTGTACGAGGTGGCCGAGGCCGAGGAAGTCGCCAACCTGGCCGGCAAGAAGCGCGAGGAGGTGATCTTCGAGATCGCCGCCAACCGACTGCGCGCGCGCATCCCGGTCGAGGCGCTGGGCGTCGCCGACATCGGACAGGGCGGGCACTTCTTCCTGCGCTCGCCGCACTACGGCTACCTGCCGGTCGCCGACGACGTCGTCGTGCCGGCTTCGGTGGTGCGCAGGCACGTGCTGGCCCCGGGCATGAGCGTGCGCGGCATGCTGCGCGCGCCGCGCGAAGGCGAGGGCTACATGGCACTGGTCGACGTGCAGGAGATCGACTTCCACCCGCCGGAGGAAGCGGCGGTGCGCGCGCCCTTCAAGGAGCTGACCCCGCTGTACCCCGAGCAGCGCATCCTGCTCGAGGGCACCGAGGACAACCCGATGGAGATGCGCATCGTCGACCTGATCACGCCGATCGGGCGCGGGCAGCGCGGCCTGATCGTCGCGCCGCCGCGCACCGGCAAGACGATCCTGCTGCAGATGCTGGCCAAGTCGATCGTCAAGAACGCGCCGGACGCGCACCTGATCATCCTGCTGATCGACGAGCGCCCCGAGGAGGTCACCGACTTCGAGCGCATGTTGCCCGAGGGCGACCGCGAGGTGGTCAGCTCGACCTTCGACGAGCCGGCCTGGCGCCACATCCAGGTCGCCGACATGGTGATCAAGAAGGCCAAGAGCCTGGTCGAGGCGGGCGAGGACGTGATCATCCTGCTGGACTCGATCACGCGCCTGGCTCGCGCCTGCAACATCGAAGCGCCGGCCAACGGGAAATTGCTCTCCGGCGGACTCGAGGCCGGCGCGCTGCAGTTCCCCAAGAAGTTCTTCGGCGCGGCGCGCAACCTCGAGGGCGGCGGCTCGCTGACCATCCTGGGCACGGCCCTGATCGAGACCGGCTCGAAGATGGACGAGCTGATCTTCGAGGAGTTCAAGGGCACCGGCAACATGGAGCTGGTGCTGGAACGGCGCCTGTCCGACCGGCGCATCTTCCCGGCGATCGACATCAACCGCTCGGGCACGCGCAAGGAAGAGCTGCTGTTCACGCCCGAGGAGATCAAGCGCGTGTGGATGCTGCGCAAGGTGCTCAACGAGATGGATCCGGTCGAGGCGATGGAGATGCTGCTGCAGAAAATGAAGAAGACGCGCGTCAACGGCGAGTTCCTGATGTCGATCGGCTAGCGGTGCGAGTCCTCGTCACGCTCGACAACTGGGGCTTGATCGGCGGCAGCGAACGCTTCGCCGGTCAGCTGGTCTCGGCGCTCGCCGAACGCGGCCACGATCTGGCCGTGCTGTGCGGCGCCAAGGCGACGCCCGCGATCGCGCTGCCGCGCAAGTGCCAGCTGCTGGTCGACCCGGCCTACAGCGACGCGGGCGCGGACGCGCGCGAATTGGCCGAGCTGGTGCGCCTCGCGCGCACGCACGCACCCGAGGTCGTGCTGGTGCTCTCCTGCCTGCAGGCGCGCAGCTTCAAGGCCCTGTTCGACGTCGCGCCGCTGCTGCGCTTCGTGCAGGACCACACGCTGTTCTGTCCGAGCCTGAACAAGATCCAGGCCGACGGCGGCAATTGCCACCGCCCGCTCGGCAGCGTGTGCCTGGAGCGCTATTTCACGGCCGACGGCTGCTCGGGATTCCGCCAGGCCGGGCGCGTCAAGCCCTGGATCGAGGGCCTTGGCGAGTTCAAGAAGAAGTTCTTCGAGTTCGAGAGCGCCAAGCGCACGCAGCGCACGCTCGTGGCCTCGAAGTACATGAAGCAGGAGCTGGTCCAGGCCGGCATGGCGCACGAGCACGTGCGCGTGATCCCCTACTTCACGCGCTCGAACACCGTGGCGATACCGCGCGCGCCGCTGTCCAAGGAGACCGAGCGCTTCCTGGCCGACAGGGAAGTGCCGCTGTTGCTGGCCGCGGCGCGGCTGGCGCTGCCGGACAAGGGGCTGGACGTGCTGCTCGACGTGCTCGCGCGCGTGCAGAGCGGATTCCGCGCGGTGATCGCGGGCGAGGGCCCGGCGCGCACCTGGCTGGAATCGAAGGCGCGCGCCGAGGGCCTGACCGGACGCGTGCACTTCGCCGGATGGCAATCCGCGGGCCAGATGGAGACGCTCTACCAGCGCGCCCGCGCGGTGCTCTTCCCCTCGACCTGGAAGGAGCCCTTCGGCCTGGTCGGCATCGAGGCCATGGCGCACGCGCGGCCGGTGGTCGCCTTCGACGTCGGCGGCGTCGGCGAATGGCTGGCGCAGGAGCGCACGGGCCTGCTGCTGGCGCGCGGCGACATGGCCGGGATGGCGATGGCGATCGACAGGTTGCTCGCCGACGCGCCGCTGTGCGCGCGCCTGGGCGAGGCCGCGCGCGAGCGCGTGTTGGCCGAGTTCGACGAGGCGACGCACGTGGCGCGCATCGAGGCCGAGCTGGAGCGCGCGGCGGGCCTGCTCGAGTCGCGGCCCAAGGCCGCGGCTCACTGATCGGCGGTCCAGGCAGCGCTGGCGCTCGCGATCGCGCTCCAGGTCGGCGCGGCGGCCGCGTCGCGGACGCTGCCCGCGCGCGCGCGATCCTCCAGCGCCAGGCACAGCGCGGCCAGGAATTCGCGCCGTTCGTCGACGCGCGCCTCGTCGATGCGCGCGCGCAGCTCCGCCAGGTGCTCGTTCAGCAGCGCGGGCTCGTCGAGGTGCTTCCAGGTGAACAGAAGACGGTTGCGTTCGATCGCGGTCAGCACCAGCGCTTCGGGCAACAGCGCGCCGATCGTGCCGCGGTGGTGGTGCTCGACCACCGAGCTGCCGACGTACCAGCAGCTGAGCCCGGCCTTCCAGGCGCGCCAGCCCAAGTCGAGGTCCTCGAGGTAAAAGGGCTCGAAGTCCGGATCGAAGCCGCCCAGCGCCTGGAACGCGGCGCGCCGGAACAGGCAGGCCCCGCCGATCGGGAAGGGCACGCGCAGCTTCGATTCCGGCGCGAGCGGCACGCGGCCCTGCTCCAGCGAAGGCTGCACGGCGCGCGCGATGCCGCCTTCGAGGCGCACGAGGACCAGCGACTCGATCGCCTCGGCGCGTCCGCCCAGCAGGATGCGCGGGACCGCAGCGAACACCGACTCGTCCTCCAGGCATTCCTCCAGCGGCTCCAGGAAACCGGGGCGCACGCGCACGTCGCTGTTCATGGCGAACACGCGCTCGTGCTTCGCGGCGAGCACGCCGGCGCTCAAGGCGCGCGCGAAGCCCAGGTTGCGCGGGTTGGCGAGGCAGCGTGTGTTCGGGAAATGCTCCAGCAGCCACGAACCCAGCAGGTCTTGTCCGCTGTCGTCGACCACCAGGACCTCGTCCACGCCGCGCCGCGGCCCGAGCGCGCGCTGCAGCGAGCGCAGCGCCGTCTCGAGCAGGTCCAGATCGCCCAGCGCGGGGATCACGATCGAGGTTCCGGCGTTCATGCTCCAGCTCCCCAGCCGCGCAGGCGGCGACCCAGGGCGCTGCGTTCGACCAGCGCGCGCACGAGGCGGCCGCCCTCCTCGCGCAGCGCCGCCATCTCCGCGCGGCGCCAGCGCAGCTCGGCGTCGATGCGCTGCCAGGCGGCGTGCGCCGCGCGGAAGTCCTCGACGTTGCGCAGCCTCTGCGGACCCGTCCCGAAATGGCCGGCCAGCGCGGCGGCTTCGGCCTCGAGCCAGCTCGCGTGGGCCTGCAGCGCCGCGGCCCCCTGCGCGAGTTGCGCCAGCTCGGCTTCCAGGCGCGTCGCGCGCTCGTCTCCCTGCTGCAGCCGTGCGCGCGCGTCCGACAATTCCTGCTGCAGTCGCGCGCGCGAGAGCTCGAGCAGCTCGCGTTCGCTCGACGCCTGGGCCAGCGCGGCCGCGGCGGCCTGCAGGGCGGAGCGCGCCTGTTCGTGAGCGCGCTGCTCGAGCTCCAGCGCCAGCTGGGCGGCCGACTGCGCGCCCTCGAGCGCCGCGTTCTGGGCCGCGCGACGCTCCAGTTCCGTGTTCGCCGCCTGGAGCGCGGCGCGCGCGCGCTCGCCGTCGACACGGCTGCGCTCGAGCTCGGCGCGCGTCGCGTCGAGCGCCTTCGACTGCTCGCCGTGCGCGGTCCGCAGCCGCTCGAGTTCCGGGCCGCCGTCGGACTGCGCGATCCGCCAGCGGATCTCGCGTCGCGCGTCGCGCAGGCGCTCGAGCGCAGGCTCCGCCGCGGTCGCGCCCTGCGCCGCGGGCGCTTCGCAGCCCAGCGAGCGCGCCAGCGCCTGCAACCCGCGGCTCGCGCGCGCCGCGAGCTCGTCGATCGTCGAGCGCTCCAGCTCCAGCGCGCGCTCGGCGAAGCCGCGCACGCTGGGCGGCAGCGTGGCGGGGAGCTCGCGCGCGTGCCGCGCGATCAGCACCTGGTAGCGCGCGATCAACTCGTCGCACAACTCGTCGAGCGAGCGCGGCGCGCGCGTGCCGCTCGCGAGCCGGGCCGCGAGTTCGGGGTGCGCCAGCAGCCGCTCCATCGCGTCGGCGAGCGCGCGCGGATCGTCCGGCGTCACCAGCAGTCCGTCTTGCTCGTGCTGCACGCTCTCGCGCAGCGCAGGCACGTCGCTGGCGACCACCGCGCGCCCCGCAGCGAAGGCCTCGCGGATCACGAAGGGCGCGTTCTCCCACCAGATCGAGGGCACGACCAGCACGTCGATGCTCCCCAGGATCGCGGGCAGCTGCTCGGCGCGGTAGGCGCCGTGCCACAGCGCGCCGATTTGCGCTGCGCGCGCGCGCAGCGCGGCGACGTGCTCGCGATCGCTGGAATCGGCGTGCAGGTGCAGCTCTGCCGGCAGGCGCAGGCTCGCGTAGGCCTCCAAGAGCACCTGCAGCCCCTTGTGCTTGTGCGCGCCGCCCAGGTAGCCGAAGCGCAGCGGCGCCTCGCCGCCGTCGCGCGGCGCGGCCAGCTCGGCCAGCGGCGCGAGCTCGATGCCGTACTCGCACAGCTCGATGCGCTCGCGCGCGTGCCCGGCGGCGATCAGCTGCTCGCGCAGGAACCTCGTCGGCGCCAGCAGCAGGTCGAGCCCCGCGAAAGCGGCCAGCCGGCGGCGGTCCAGCGCTTCGCGCTCGCGCGTCGCCGGCGCATCGTCCTGCTCCAGGCGCCGCGCGAGCTCGCTGCGTTCCGCGGCGTCCAGGTTCGCGGGCAGCACGCCCGCCTGCCAGTCGCTCCAGCGTCCCAGGCCGTCCAGGTAGGCGACCGCGCGGTCGCAGCGCGCGCAGGCGCGCGCATCGCCGAGGCTCTCGCAGCGGCGCAGATCCGGCCGCGCGAGGATCAGCCGGTGGCAGGCCGGGAAGTAATCGTGCGCCGTGTACAGACTGGCGATCCCGCGCTGCACGGCCTGCTCGAGCGCGCCGATGCCCAGTTTGTGCACGTGGTGGAAGTGCACCAGGTCCGGCCGCACGCGGTCGAGGTACTCGCCGAAGGCCAAGACCGCGCCGGGACGCTCGGCGTGCTCGCGCGCCGAGGTCGGCACGCGATTCTGCACCACCCAGGTCAGGCGGAACCCCTCGCGCGTCTCCGAGCGCAGCGCGAAGTCGGGCGCGCGCGGATCGGCGCGCGTGCTGAAGACCTCGATCTCCAGCCCGCGGCGCGCCAGTGCGCGGGCCAGGGCTTCGACATGGGTCTCCACGCCCGTGCACTCGTGCGGTGGAAAGCCGTGGACGACCAGGACGATGCGCATCGACGCGCTGGAGTCTACAGGCCGGCGCGCGCCGGTTCTCGAGCGCTCAGTGCATGAACGCGCCGCCGTTGATGTCGACCGCTTGGCCGCACATGCCGCGCGCGTCGGGCGAGAGCAGCCAGGCGACGGTGCCGGCCACGTCCTCGGGCTGGCCCATCCGGCCCAGCGGGACCATGCTCAGCGCCAGCGTTTGCGCGGCCTCGCGGCTCGTGCCCAGCGCCTTGGCCCTGCCATCCAGTCCTTCCCAGGCCATCTCGGTCTCGACCCAGCCGGGGCAGACCGCGTTCACTTGCACGCCCGCGGGCGCCAGCTCCACCGCCAGCGAGCGCACCAGGCCCAGCAGGCCGGCTTTCGAAGCGCAGTAGCCGCTGTAGTGCGCCACGCCGATGCGCGCGAGGATCGAGCCGATCGCCACCAGGTGGCGGGTCTGCGGTCCGGGCGCGAGCCGGCTCGCCGCGGCGCGCAGGCACAGGTAGCTGCCGATCAGGTTGGTGGCCACCAGCTGCTCGAAGCGATCGCCGGGGCCGGGCTGGTTGGCGCCGGCGATGCCCGAGTTGGCCACGAAGGCATCCAAGGCGCCGTGCTGCCGGACGAACTCGTCGAAGCTGCGCTCGACCTGCTCGCGGCGCGTGATGTCGCAGGCGCTCACGCTCACCGCGGCGGCGCCGCGCTCGGCGCACAGGCGCGCGGTCTGCTCCAGCGGCTGCAGGCGGCGCGCGAACAGCGACAGGCGCGTGCCCGGCTGCGCCAGGCGCAGCGCGATCGCGCGGCCGATGCCGCTGCCCGCGCCGGAGATCGCCACGTGGGCCAGCGGCTCGCGCTGCTCGCCCATGTTCAGTGCGCCGCCTGCCGCTCGAGCCAGCGTTCGGCGTCGATCGCCGCCATGCAGCCCATGCCCGCCGCGGTCACCGCCTGGCGGTAGACCTTGTCGGAGACGTCGCCGGCCGCGAACACGCCCTCGACCGAAGTGTAGGTGCCGTCGTGCACGCGCACGTAGCCCACCTCGTCCATGTCGAGCACGTCCTTGAAGATCCCGGAGTTCGGCTGGTGGCCGATGGCGATGAAGATGCCGTCGGTGGCGACTTCGCTGACCTCGCCCGAACGCGTGTCGGCGAGCTTCACGGCGCGCACCTTGCCCTTCTCGCCGGCGAGGATGTCGACCACGCCGCGGTTGAGCAGCCACTCGATCTTGGGGTTCTTCTGCGCGCGCTCGAGCATGATCTTCGAGGCGCGGAAGCTCTCGCTGCGGTGCACCACGGTGACCTTGGAGGCGTGCCGCGTCAGGAACGTCGCCTCCTCCATCGCCGTGTCGCCGCCGCCGACGATCATGACCTGCTTGTTGCGGAAGAAGGCACCGTCGCAGGTGGCGCAGGCCGAGACGCCGTGGCCCATCAGGCGCGACTCGTTCGGCAGTCCGAGCAGCTTGGCGCTCGCGCCGGTCGAGACGATCACCGCGTTGGCCTGGTAGCTCTCGAAGTCGCTGTCCAGCGTGAACGGCCGCTTGGAGAAGTCGACCTTGACGATGTGCTCGAACTTGACCTCGGTGCCGAAGCGCTCCGCCTGCGCCTTGAAGTCCTCCATCATCTTCGGCCCCATCACGCCGTCGCGGTAGCCGGGGTAGTTCTCGACGTCGGTGGTGATCGTCAGCTGTCCACCGGGCTGCATGCCCTCGAACAAGAGCGGCGAGAGGTTGGCGCGCGCCGCGTAGATGGCGGCGGTGTAGCCGGCCGGCCCCGAGCCGATGATGATGAGGTCGCGAACTTTGCTCATGGGGAGTGGATTCCGTGGGGACGCGCGGGTGGCGGGAAGTGTAGACCGCGGCCGCGCGCATCCAAGTCGCAGGACAGGGTCGAATCGCCGAGTTTATACGCCCGGGCGCGCCGAGGTCCAAGCTCCCGCGACCGCGCGCGGCGCGCTACCGTGGTCGCGATGGAATCCGATCCGGAGGAACGCTGGCGCGCGCCCCTGCTGGAACTTTGCGACGCCCTGCGCACGGCGGCGCGCGGCGCGGTTCGCTCGGCGATCGACGGGAAGCGCTTGGAAGAGCTGTCGCTGCCGCTGCGCCAAGGCGCGGGCGACGTGACCTTCGCGCTGGACGAGGTCACGGAGTCGGTGCTCGACCGCTGGCTGGAAGCCACGGCCTGCAGGCAGCCGATCTCGCTCTTGACCGAGGACGGCGGCTGGCGCCATCGCGGCCCGGGCGCGAACGGCGGCACGCGCGAACTGCCCGGCTTCGACCACGGCGGGCCGCGCATCGCGATCGACCCGATCGACGGCACGCGCCACTTGATGAGCGACCTGCGCTCGGCCTGGAGCGTGATCTCCTTCGCGCCGCCGGGTCCCGAGCAGCCGCGCATGAGCGAGCTCACGCTCGGGCTGCTCGGCGAGATCCCCGACTCGCGCGCCGGCCGCTGGCGCCTGCTGCGCGCGCGGCGCGGCCAGGGTGCCTTCGTCGAGGAGCGCGCGCTCGACTCGAACGCGGCCGCGAGCGTCTCGCGGCTGGACACCGGCGACGACGCGCGCGCCGAGCGCGGAACGTTCTCGTTCTTCCGCTACCTGCCCGCACAGCGGCCGCTGCTGGCCGCGATCGAAGCGCGCTTCTTCGAACGCCTGGCGCGCCTCGAAGGCGCCGACGTGCGCTCGTGCTACGACGACCAGTACATCAGCTCCGGCGGGCAGCTCGCGCTGCTGGCCCTGGGCAGCTACCGGCTCAGCGCCGACCTGCGCGCCGAGCTCGGCGTGCGCGAGCCCTCGATCCCGGCGATCGCGACGCACCCCTACGACCTCGCCGGCGCGGTGCTCGTCGCGCGCGAGGCCGGCGTCGTGGTCGACGATGCCGCGGGAATGCCGCTGGACTTTCCGCTCGACTGCACGACGCCGGTGAGCTTCGTGGCCTGGGTGAACGGGGCCACGCGCGCGCGCTTGCAGCGCCACCTGCTCGCGGCGCTGGCCTGATGGTTCCGCGGACTCCTGTTAGAGTCGTCCGAGTCCCTCGCCCCGCAACCAGGAGAGTCCCATGCAGCCGCGGTTCGTTCGTTCCTGTCTCGCGCTTCTTGCCTTGTGCACGAGCGCCTCCGCCCAATACCTGCTGATCCCCGACTGGACCGGCGACACGATCATGAAGTTCGACGCCACGAGCGGCGCCTTGATCCAGCAGAACTTCATCGTCGACGACCCCACCAGCAGCTCCTACAACTTCCAGTCGCCCAAGGACGTGATCCAGGTCGGCCAGGAAATCTGGGTCAGCGACCAGCTCTCGGACGCGATCTACCGCTTCGACGGTAATGGCGCGTTCATCTCCGCGATCAGCGGCGGCATGGACAACATTCGCGGCATGGAACTGGTCGGCTCCAAGGTCTTCGTTGCGAATTCCGGAACCGTGGGCGGAGCACCCAACGATGCGCTGCTCATGTTCGACACCTCGGGCACTGCGCTGGGCTACTTCCCCTGCGGCGATCCCTTCGACATCGTCGAGTTCCAGGGCGACCTGTTGGTGTCCAACATCGCCGACGACAACATCGACCGCTACACCACGACCGGAGTCTTCCTTTCCGTGTTCCACGACTCCAACGGGGCCAGCGGCGTCGACTTCCCCCAGCAGCTCTCGCGAGCCGCGAGCGGGAGCGTGTTGTGCGCCGGCTTCTCCGCGCCGGCAGGCCTGTACGAGTACGACGCGAGCAGCGGAGCGCAGCTCAACTACTTCCCGGTCTCGACCGAACTGCGCGGGGTGCACGAGTTGGGCAACGGCAACTGGCTGTTCACCGACGACACTGGCGTCAAGCTCTACGACCTGGGGACCTCGCTCGTGACCAGCGTGCTTCCCGGCGTCAACGCCCAGTTCATCGGCGCCTACGATCCCAACCTGGACCCGGTCGTGTACTGCACGGCCAAGCTCAACTCTCTCGGTTGCACGCCGACGATCGGCGCGACCGGCACGCCCAGCGCCAGCAGCGGCAGCGGCTTTGCGATCAGCGCCAGCGGCGTGCGCAACAACAAGTCGGGCCTGTTGTTCTACGGCGTGACGGGCCGCAGCGCGACTCCCTTCCAGGGCGGCACGCTGTGCGTGGCAACGCCGATCAAGCGCACGCCCGCCGTCGTCTCGGGCGGCACTCCCGCGCCGGTCAACGACTGCACGGGCGTCTATTCGATCGACTTCAACCTGTTCACGGTCGGCGGCCTCGGCGGCACGCCGCTGCCCGCGCTGTCGACGCCCGGCACGCTGGTCAACACCCAGTTCTGGGGGCGCGATCCGGGTTTCCCGCCGCCGGTCAACACCACGCTCAGCGACGCGCTGGAGTTCGCCCAGGGCAGCTGAACTCGTCGCGGCGCCTGGAGACGACGGGCGGCTCTCCCGGGAGAGCCGCCCGCCGTCGTTTCCCGATCAGCGATCGCGCGCGACGTCGAAGCGCGCCAGCAGTCTGCCGCCCACGAAGATCATGCACGCGCACTCGATCACCAGCACGAGCATCCCGAAGACCTCGGCGAGCACCAGTCCGGTGCTCTTGGAGTAGCCGAACCAATCGTGGCCCAGCCACCAGAGCATCCCGGTGCCGAAGACCAGACCGCCGACCAGGGCGACGCCGAGCAGGCGCACCAGCATCAGCATCAGGCTGCGGCCAGCCTGCTGCAGCAGGCCCTCCTGGCCGGGCGTCATGCGCACCGGCCAGACCAGGAAGACCGCGTTGTCGACCGCGACCCAGGTCAGCACGCAGGGGAACAGCGCGGCGAGCACCAGCAGCACGCCCGGCGGGAAACTGCCGGCGATCGAGCTGCGGATCAGGATCGCCACGGCCAGCAGCAGGACCACGAGCACCACCTCGGGCAACAGCGTGGCCAGGAACACGCGCCAGGGCGCGATCGGCCAGGAGCGCACCACGTCCATGCGGTCGAGGTCCTCGCGGAAGTCGAAGCGCAGCCCCGCGCACAAGTACAGCGTGCCGAACACGGCGATCATCAGGCTCGATCCCAGCGCGCTGAACTCGGACTCATGGCCGAAGATGAACATCGAAGCGACGACCAGGACCAGCACCAGGGCACCCGAGATCAGCAGCGTGCCGCGCGCCTTGCGCAGCATCGTGCCGGTCTTGCGCCAGGCCAGCGCGCCGAAGGGCGTGCGGCCGAACAGCCAGGGCACGCGCCAACCGGCCGAATCCCGGTGCGCGGTGCCGGCCGAAGCGCCGCCCGCGCCGCCCCGCAGGCGCGACAGCCGCCGGGCCACGTCGGCGGAAGTCTCCAGCGAGAGCTCGCGGTAATCGATGCGCACGCGCAAGCACAGCTGGAACAGGATCCACCAGATCGCCGCGCACACCAGCAGGCTGGGCAGGAAGCTCGCCAGCGTGCGCGCGGTGACCAGCTGCGCCCAGGGCCAGGCCGGCAAGGTCAAGGCGTGCACCAGCGGGTGCTCGAGCAGGCGGCCGGCCCATGCGCTCAGCGAGCTGAGCTCCAGCCCCTCCGAGCCCGGGCCGCGGGGCATCAGGATCAGCGAGATGATCAGCACCAGGCCGAACACGTGGACGAGGCGCATCGCGCCCTTGGGCAGGCGGTTCAGCCAGCGGTTCTCCGCGTCCCCGGCCAGCAGCGAGATCAGCTGCGCGGCCAGCGGCAGGGTCATCATCGCCAGGAAAGCGCCGAGGAAGCCGAACAGCGGGACGTGCACGCGGCCCATCACGACCACGGCGAAGAACGTCGCGCCGAACAGCGACTTGCCCAGCGCGGTCCACAGCCGATAGCGGATCACGTCGGCGCGCGCGAGCGGCGCGGAGAACAGCAGCTCGATCTCCTCGCGCGGCAGGTACAGCCCGCGGAAGGACAGCGCGCCGAACAGCGACATCGCCCCGATCACCGTGCCGATCAGGCGCGCGAGCTGCGGCGTCACCGCCGCGCGCCAGCGCTGCTCGCCCTGGCCGAAGCTGGAGAGCGCGAGGCTGCCGATCCAGACCGCGATCGCCGCCAGCCCGATCAGCGCCAGCAGCGCCCCGGCCGGCGACTTCAGGCGGCGCGTCTGCTTGCGCAGGACCCCGATGAACTTGCGCCGGGCGAGCAGCCGCAGCGCGGGATGCCCGAAGCTCACGACGGCCCGGCTCCGTTGCCGCTGTTGCTCGACCAGTCGCCGCCGTCGCTGCGCGCGGCATCGCGGGCGGGCGTCGGGCCGCCGCCGTCCGTGATGCGCAGGAAGATGTCCTCCAGCGAGCTGCCCTCGACGCCGGTGATCGACGAGCGCGCGTGCGCCAGCGTGCCGTCGAAGACCTTCTCGCCGCGGTCGAGGATCAGGATGCGCGAGGCCAACTCCTCGATCATCTCCAGGAGGTGCGAGGAGAGGATCACGGCGCTGCCCTCGGCCGCGAGTTCGGCGATCGCGCGCTTGGCCGAGCGGATGCCGCGCGGATCGAGGCCGGTCAGCGGCTCGTCCAGCAGCACCAGCTTCGGGCTGGTCAGCCAGGCGCAGGCGAAGGCCAGCTTCTGGCGCATGCCGCGCGAGAGCTCGCCGCCGAGCGCGTTGCGCTTCTCGACCAGTTCGAAGCGCTCCAGCAGCTGCTGCGCGCGCGTGCGCCAGTCGGGCACCGAGTACAACGCTGCGGTGAACTCCAGGTGCTCCCAGACCGTCAGCGCGTCGAAGGGCTGCGGGTCGTCGGGCACCCAGCACAGGCAGGCCTTGGCGCGCGCCTCCGAGAGCATCACGTCGTGGCCGCAAACCAGCACGCGGCCCTGTTTGACCGGCAGGATGCCGACGATCGAGCGCAGCGTGGTGGTCTTGCCCGCGCCGTTGGGGCCGACCAGGCCCAGGACCTCGCCGGCGTGCACGTCGAAGCTCAGCGCGCGCACCGCGGTATTGTGGTCGTAGTCCTTGCTCAGGGACTCGACGCGCAGCACGGGCGGCGCGTCGCTGGCGGAGAGTTCGTTCACCGTCCCAGTAGAGCACAACGCGCGCGCGCGGGCGACCGCGGGCAGCGCGCAGGCCCGCGGGCGGTTTCCGCCCGCGGGCCTGCTGCACGAGGATCGCGGCCGTTTTCTCGGCCGCGCGCCGTGGCGGCGTGCGCGACTACCAGCAGACCACGTCGACCGCGGTGACGGTCATCGGCGTGAAGGGCGGCAGGTTGGCCACCGAGTTGAACATCGGGTCGTAGCTCCACTTGCGGTTGGGTGGCGAGTAGACGCCCGACTGCCCCCACAGGCCGGTGGCGAACTGCGACGGCCAGAAGTTCACGAAGGAACCGTTGATCGTGCACAGGACGCCGGTCCAGTTCTCATGGAAGCGCGGGAGGTTCTCGAACCCGCCCGAGTAGCTCGAGCCCGGGATCGTGTCGGTGTTGCCGGTCAGCACCGCCGTGTTGAAGGTCGTCGCGGTCGCGTTGGGAACGCCGCTGCCCTTGACCTTGGAGCCGGTCCAGCCGTTGGAGAGCAGGTTGACCGCGTCGCCGATGATCGCCGAGCCCTTCTTGTTCACGGTGTTGAAGTCGCCCTTCACGTAGACCGCGCCGTCGCTGACCGTGGTCATCTTGCTCGGCAGCGTGTGGCCGTTGATCATCTGCACGCCCTTGGCATTGGTGCCCGAGCCCTTGTTGTTGCAGCCGGCGTAGATCAGGCCGTTGGCAGGCCACTTCGAGCTGCTGCCCAGGATCGACATGTCCAGCACCAGGGTCTTGACCTTGGTCGCGGAGCCGGCGGCGCCGCCGCCCTGGCGCGCGTCGTAGATGCTCGAGAGCGAGACCGCTCCGGCCGGAATGAAGGCGCTGACGTCGACGTTGTTCGAGTCGTAGGCCTTCCAGGCCGTGTGCGTGGCGTTGGCGATGATCGTCAGCCCCGCGTTGGCGTGGTAGAAGCCCTTGTCGTGCGTGCCCGCGCCGGGCGTGAGGATCCAGTCGCCCAGGACCAGCGACCAGTCGCCGCTGCCGCCGACCGCCGGCTCGAACATCTTGACCGCGCTCAGCGGCGGCGGCGCCGCCGAGGTCACGCCGTGCGATGCGTCCTTGACGGTGAATCCCGCCCCGCCGGTGTAGTTCGAAGTCTGCGACCAGTAGGCCAGCGCACCCGGGCCCCAGGGCAGCCAGTCGCCCGCATCCAGGAAGTCCCCGTCGGAGTTGTTGTCCCAGCCGGTGATGAAACTCGCGTCGTAGCCGCCGACGCTCGGCACGCTGCCCATCTGCGACTTCGAGTTCATGTTGAAGTACGTGGTCGGCTCCGCGCCGCTGAAGGGGTTCGCGACCCAGTTGCGGATCGACACCGTGCCCGTCGATTGCGTCGGGTCGTCCTTGCGGTTGCGGTAGATGTTGCCGGCGGAGCGCACGTAGTTGGTGTTCAGCGTCAGCGTGTTGTTGCAGCCCAGGTGCAGGTTGCCGTTGGAGTGCACGCGGCCCGCCAGCGTCATCGAAGGGCCCGGGTTGACCTCCAGGTCGCTGTCGTAGAACACCGCGTACTGGAACACGGGCACGGCTTCGGCGTGCACCAGACGGTGCGCGGCGGAGGTGTTGCCCTGCACCGTGACCGAGGCGTCGATGCGGTAGCTGGTGACGATGGTCTGCAGGCCCGTGGAGTCGGTGCGGATCACCGGCGGATCGGAAGGATCCCAGGGCTTGATGTTCGAGCCCCCGGCGCTGGTGTCGGGGCTGATCTGCGTGATCGTGTAGGTGACCGGGTTGCCGTTGATCACCACCGTGCCGGCCGCGGGCGGCGTGCGCCAGGCCGCGACCTCGGTCTGCACCACGCGCTTCGCGGCCTCGATGGCGCCCTGGGCCAGGTACTCGGCCTGGCCGCCGAAGTTCTTGGACACCGAGATTCGCGTCGAGGACATCGACGTTGACAAGAGCACCGTGACCATCGTCGCGGCCGTGAACGCGGCGAACACCGCGTAGAGCAGCGCCAGCGCGCGACGGCGACGCGTTCCATGGATCCTTCTGAACAGCTTCATTTCACACCCCGTTCCTGAGTTTGATGATCTGCTCCGCGAAATAGCGGTGCAGCACGCCCTGAGCGTCGGTCTTGCGGAAGTACAGGCGTACGCGAATCGTGTTCACGGGGAGCGTGAAACCGGAGTTCGGGTTGTCGTCGAACACCACGCGCTCCACGTTGCTCGCGATGGTGACCGGAGCGGCGCCGTCGACGCGCCGCTGCAAGTAGTTGATGCCGTCCACGCCGGTGATCAGCACGTAGCTGAACTCGGCTGCGTCCCAGATCAGGTTGGCGTTGGCGTCGATGTCGGGCACGTCGTTGCCGAAGCTGCCCGGACCGTCCAGCTCCTGCGGGAGCGCGAACACGATCTCGCGCGTGACGCCGAAGTCCGGATCGCCCGCGACCGCCGCGTGCGTCGCCGGCGCGTGGGCATGGACCGCGAACGCGCCGGTCGCGGCGCCCTCGTCGAACAGGTAGGGATAGACTTTGCCGCCCTGCGTGATCTCGCCGGAGCGCGACAAGTCGGCCGAGATGCGCTTGAGCGCGCGCTCGGCCGCATCTTGGAGCGTAGCTTGCGCACTGCTGGAGACGGTCAGCCCGCGCATGTGCTTGATCGACAGGCTCAGGGCGCCGGCGAGCAGCGACAGGATCGTGACCGCGATCAACATCTCGAGCACGGAGAACCCCGCGCGAGCATGGCTGCCTTGGATGGGCTTCATGGGCTTCTCGCCGCGCCTCAGCGCGTCCTCAACGTCGCCAGGGACAGCGTGCGCGGCCGGTCCAGATAGTCGTTCCACTGGATCGTCATCACCACCTGCAGCGGGTCGGGAACCGGCGCGCCCACCACGTAGCCCGGATAGCTCGCGCGAATCCGCTGGTTGCGCAGGTGCAGGTCGTTGAAGCGCGGCACGGGCACGCCCGCCTGGAACTCGCTCGGCGCGATCGGCAGCGTCGCCGGAGCCTGCAGGATCGCCAGCTCCATCGCGCCCTGCAGGTCGCTCAGCGCGACGTTGTTCTCGCGGCTGGTGCGCAGCAGGTTGTTGCCGATGATCTGCGCCGCCATGGCTGCGCTGATGGCGACCACGAGCACGACCACCGCGCACATGAGCTCGATCATCGAGAAACCGCTTCGCCCCCCGCGGCGCGGAATCGATACCCGTTTCATCCCGACCCCCTGCGCAAGCCCGTGTGCCTCCCCGGGAACCGCTCAGCGCTGCACGCCGTGCCGTTCCGGCGGGGTCGACACGCTCCCCGCTGGGCGTTGCCTTCGACGCCGCGGGGCGCGCCGCTGGATCCGAATTGAGATTTCCTGGATGAGCCCGCTGTTTCGCTCCGATCCGGGGCCTGCACGCGCAGGCGGCGCGGCGCCGGCCAGGCTTGCGGCCGCCTACCTTAATGAAGGGCCTGGGTACAGGGCGCCCAGGGCCTGGCCGAAGCGTTCGGCCAGCCGCCGCATCGCGGCGCGCCGCGCGGGATCGGGCTCGATCGGGGCTGCGCCGGGCCGCGCCCAGGCGTGGGCGATGCCGTCGGCATCCAGAGCTTCCCCGCGCTCGCGCGCGACGCACCAGCGCGCCTGCAAGGCCGCGCCCAGCGCAGCCGACTCCGGCTCCTCCAGCGGCGTGATCCGCGCGTCGCAAGCGTCGGCGATCAACTCCAGCCACAGGGCGTTGCGCGCGCCGCCGCCGACCGCGCGCAACTGCGTGCACGCCAGTCCCAGGCGGCGCAGGCGCTCGACTCCCGCGGCGAGATTGAGCGCGATGCCTTCCATGCAGGCGCGGTAGAGCCGCGCGCGCGTCAGCGATCCGCTGCCCAGGCCGAGCAGCGCGGCGCGGGCGTGGGGCAGATCGGGCACGCGCTCGCCGGCGAAGAAGGGCAGGAACAGCGCTCCCTCGGGCTCGAGCGGCAGCTCGCGCGCCTCGCGCTCGAGTTGCGCGTGCGGCAGGTCGAAGCAGGCGCGCACTTCCTCGAGCGCGGCCGCCGCGTTCATCAAGCACAGCAGCGGCAGCCAGCCACCGGTGGAATCGCAGAAGGGCGCGACCAGCCCTGCCGGGTCGAGCACGAGCTCGTCACTGTAGGCGAACACGGTGGCCGAGGTGCCCAGGCTCAATACGGCGATGTCCGCGCGCGTGGCGCCGGCGCCGATCGCGCTCATCATGTTGTCGCCGCCGCCGCTGGAGATCGGCGTCCCGACCTGGGCGCCCGCGAGTCCGAGCAGGCGCGCGCCCGCTTCCGAGAGCCGGCCGGCGATCGCGCCCGAGTCGACCAGGCGCGGCAACAGGCCGGGCAGCCGAGGGTCGATCGCCGCGGCGGCCGCGGTGTCGATCGCGCGCGCGCGCGCGTCGAACCAGCCCGTGCCCGAAGCGTCGCCGGCCTCGCACCAGCGTTCGCCGCTCAGGCGGAAATTGACGTAGTCGTGCGGCAGGAGCACGTGGCGCACCTGCTTCCAGCGCGCGGCTTCGTGGCGCGCGAGCCACAGCACCTTCGGCGCGGTGAATCCGCTCGGCACCGCGCGGCCGAGGCGCTGCGTGAGTTCGCGGGCCTCGTCGGCGGTCGAGGTGTCGCACCACAGCTTGGCCGGGCGCACGACGTCGCCTTGCTCGTCGAGCACCACCAGCCCGTGCTGCTGGCCGCTGATGCCCAGGCCCCCCAGCCGCGCGGGGTCGACGCCGGGCGTGGCGAACAAGCGGCGCGAGACGCTGCCCAGAGCCTCGATCCAGCTCTGCGGATGCTGTTCCGCGGCCCCCGCGGGCAGGTTGGGGATCATCCCGTAGCTGGCCGAGGCGCGCGCGACGATGCTGCCCGTCGATGCGTCGATCAACAGGCCCTTCAGGCCTCCGGTGCCGACGTCGAAGCCCGCGAACAGCCCCGCGGTGCTCACCGTCGCGTGCCGCGCGCGGACAGTCCGGGCCCGTAGGGTTCCATCGCAGGCCTCTAGTATACTGCGCCCGTCGATGGCTACCCCCCATCTGATCGCCCATCGCGGCCACACGGCGGTGTGCCCCGAGAACACGCGCAGCGCGATCGCCTCGGCGCTCGATGCCGGAGCGGGATTCGTCGAGGTGGACGTGCAGCTCTCCAGGGACCGCGAGCCCTTCCTGTTCCACGACCGCAGTCTGGGCCGGGTCTGCGGAGTCCAAGGCACGATCGGCGAGTTCAGCGCGGCGCAGCTGCGCGAGCTGCGCGCCGCCGAGGCCGGACGCTTCGGGGCGCGCTTCGCCGAGGAGCCGGTGGCGCAGCTGCGCGACCTGGTCGAACTCTTCGAGCGCCGCCGCGACGCCTTCGCCTTCGTCGAACTCAAGCGCGCCTCGTTGGAGCAGCACGGCGTGGAGGCGATGCTCGAGGCCGTGCTGCCGGTGCTCGAGCCGCTGTTCTCGCGCTGCGCGTTGATCTCCTTCAGCGTTCCCGCGCTGCTGCACGCGCGCGCGGCCTGCGCCTTGCCGCTGGGCGCGGTCTTCGACAGCTTCGCCGAGACGCACGCGCCGGCGATCAGCGAGTTGCGTCCCGAGTACGTGTTCGTCGACGTGCACGGGGTGGAGCCCAGCGGCCCGCTGACGCTGACCGGGGCGCAGACCGCCGTCTACGAGGTCGCCGATCCGGCGCTGGCGCGCGCGCTCGCGGCGCGCGGCGTGCGCTTCGTCGAGACTTTCGACTACGCCGAGATGGCGGCTGTGCTCGGGCCCGCTTCGCAGCGCGGCCACGAGGGCCCGCTTTGAGCGACTTCGACCTGGTGGTCGTCGGCGCCGGGATCCACGGAGCGGGCGTCGCCCAGGCCGCCGCCGCCGCGGGCTCGAGCGTGCTGCTGCTGGAGGAGCGCGCGATCGCCGCGGGCACCTCGAGCCGCTCGAGCAAGCTGATCCACGGCGGCTTGCGCTACCTGGAGAGCGGGCAGTTCGGCCTGGTGCGCGAGTCGCTGGCCGAGCGCATGATCCTGCTCGCGATCGCCCCGCACCTGGTGCGGCTGGTCGACTTCCACCTGCCGATCTACCGCCACACCTCGCGCCGTCCCTGGCAGATGCGCGCGGGGCTCTCGCTGTACTCGCTGCTGGGCGGGCTGGGCGCGGACACGCGCTTTCGCAGCCTGCCGCGCGGCGAGTGGGACGCGCTCGACGGGCTGCGCCGCGACGAGCTCCAGATGGTGCTGCGCTACCGCGACGGCCAGACCGACGACGTCCAGCTGACGCACGCCGTGGTGCGCTCGGCGATCGAGCTGGGCTGCGAGCTGCGCGCGCCCGCGCGCTGGCTATCGGCGCAGCGCGAGGCCGAGGGCTACGCCGTGCACTGGAGCGAGGGATCGCAGGTGCACGAGTGCGCCGCCGCGGCGCTGGTGATCGCCGGCGGCCCGTGGACCTCGGGCATGCACACGCGTTGCTCGCCGGTGGGCACGGCGCCCGAGGTCGAGCTGGTCGGCGGCGCGCACCTGGAGCTCGAGGGCGAGCTCGCGCGCGGCATCTACTACGTCGAGGCGCCCAGCGACCGGCGCGCCGTCTTCGTGATGCCCTGGCACGGCCACACGCTGGTGGGCACGACCGAAACGCCCTGGACGCAGGCGCCGGAGTCGATCGAGCCCAGCGAGGCCGAGGTCGCCTACCTCGGCGAATGCCTGGAGCAGTACTTTCCCGCGCACCCCGCGAAGTTCATCGCTGCCTGGGCCGGCCTGCGCGTGCTGCCGCGCGGCAAGCGCAGCGCCTTCTGGCGGCCGCGCGAAGTGCAGCTCGCCGTGGACCTGCCGGGCGATGCGCGGCGCGTGTGCATCTACGGCGGCAAGCTGACCGGCTACCGCGCGACGGCGCAGAAGGTCCTCGAGCGCCTGGGCGCGGCGCTGCCGCGGCGCGCGCGCAAGGCCGACACCGCGACGCTGAGGCTGGGCTGAGCGCGGGCTCAGTGCACGACGACGGCCGTGCCCGAGGCCGTGACCATCAGCATGCCGTTGCTCGCGCCGAGCACTTCGTAATCGAAGTCCACGCCGACGACGGCGTTCGCGCCGAGCGCCTCCGCGGCGGCGCTCAGCTCGGAGGTGGCGATCTTGCGCGCCTTGGAGAGCTCGTTCTCGTAGGTGCCCGAGCGGCCGCCGACGATGTCGCGGATGCCCGCGAACAGGTCCTTGAACACGTTCGCGCCGAGGATCGCCTCGCCGTGGACGATGCCCTTGTATTCACGGATCGGCCGGCCGTCGACGCCGGGAGTGGTGGTGAGCAGCATGGAAAGCTCCTTGTGGGGTGGGGGGGCGCTCTACGCCGCGCGGATCGGCGCTATTCAGGCTTCGGCGCGAGCTTCGTCGACGCCGCGGCATGGATTGTCCGGCTCGCGGTCGCTAGAACCGGGGCGCGCGGCCTCGGCCCGCAACCTATGAGCGACAACGAATCCGCAGGTCCGAGTTGGGGGCTGGTCCTGGTGCGGCTGAGCGCTGGCGCGATCCTCGCGGTCGCCGGCTGGCACAAGATCCTCGGCGATGTCGGCGCCGACTTGGTGCTCTCGACGCAGGCACGCGTCGCCGAAGGACCGATTTGGTTCGAGAGCTTCATGAACAGCGTGGTCTACCGCTACCCCGAGGCCTTCGCGCAGCTCATCCAGTGGGGCGAGCTGGTCGGCGGCGGCGCGTTGTTCCTGGGCGTGCTCACGCGTCCGGTCGGCATCTGCACGGCCGCGATGCTCGTGTGCTTCGCTTTCGCCGGGCCCCAGGAGCAGCTGCCCTTCGCCGCGCTGATGGCCGTGTGCTGCTTCGCCTGCGCGCTCTCGCGCGCCGGGGGCCGCATGGGCCTGGACGCGATGCTCGACGGGCAGTTCCCGGGCTGGCTCACCTGGACGCGCTCGGCTGCCTGAGCAGCGCGAGCAGTTCGTCCACCAATCGGCCGATGCCGCGCGCCACGTCGGCGATGCGCGCTTCGAACATGTAGGCCGGCGTGCAGACGATGCGCGCGCGCGCATCGACGAGCACTCCGTCGACGGGGCAATCGACCGACTGCTGCCCCATCGCGCGCAACACCTCGGCCAGCGCCGGGTCATCGCCCAGGCTCAGGCGCGCGCTCTCGCCGCTGTCGCGCAGCAGCGCGGCGACGATCGCGGGCGAGATGCAGATCGCGCCGATCGGCTTGCGCGCTTCGTGCAGCGCCAGGGCGAAGCGCGCCAGGTCGGGGTGCACGCGGGCCGCGGCCTGCGCCGCCCCGAAGTCGCACAGGTTCTTGGCGGCTCCGTAGCCGCCGGGCAGGACCAGCGCGTCGAAGTCCGCAGGCTTCAGGCTGGCGAGCTCGACGATCCGCCCGCGCGCGATGCGCGCGGCTTCGACCAGGCAATTGCGCCGCTCGCCCGTCGGCTTGCCGCTGCGGTGGTCGACGACCTCGAAGTCGATGTCGGGCGCGGCCAGGCTCACGCGCGCGCCGGCCTGGTCGAGCGCGGCCAGCGCCAGCACGGCCTCGTGGATCTCGCTGCCGTCGAGGAACCCGCAACCGGAGAGCACTACGGCGACGTGCGGCATGCTTCGGTCCTCGCTGCTCAGTCGATCTGGCGCACGCGGATGTCGCCCTTCACGGTCAATTGGCAGCCCAGGCGCGCGCCCGGCACGTCGGTGCACATCTCCAGCGTCTCGAGCTCTTCCTCGGTCGGCGGATCGACGTGGTCGGCGCCCTCTTCGAGCACCAGCCTGCAGGTGCCGCAGCTGCCCACCGTGCAACCGAAGTCGTGCGGAACGCGGTTGACCTGGCAGAAGTCGAGGAACGAGGCCCCGACCGGGACCTCGTAGGTCTTGTTGTTGGCGACGAGGGTGATCTTCGGCATGGAGGTTGGGGAGCTGGCGGAACTTGGGGAGCAGGACTGTAAGGACCGGGCCCGGATTGGCAAGGGCGCGCGGCGAGGTCGCAGGGCCGGGATGCGCCAGCGAGGCCGCTGCCGCGGCTGTTAGGATCCGCCCCGCATGGAAAACACCGCCGAGGAGCCGCTCGCGACGGCGCACGAGGGCGCGGCCACCGCCGCGGCCGCGCCGGGGCCCGGCTTCGAAGCGCCCGGCCGGCACCCCGGCTTCGGCAGCGGCGCCTGGGTCTGGCTGCTGCGGCACGGCGAGGTGCACGAGGATTGGCAAGGTCGGGCCTACGGCGGAATGGACGTTCCGCTCTCCGCGCACGGCGAGCGCGAGACGCAGGCGGCGATCGCGGCTTTCGGCTCGATCCCGATCGAGCTGGTGCACAGCTCGCACCTGGAGCGCGCGCGGCGCCTGGGCGAGGGCCTCGCGATTCGCAGCGGGGCCGCGCTGCGCATCAGCCCGGGCCTGGCCGAGATCCAGCGCGGCCGCTGGCAGGGTCTGCCGATCGCCCAGCTCTCGCGCGAACGCGCGCAGGAACTCGCCGGCTTCTACGCCGATCCCTGGAGCTACCGCGCCCACGGCGGCGAGTCGGACCGCGACGTGCTCTGGCGCGCCTGGCCGGAGTTGGAGCGCGCGCTGGGCAGCGGCGCGCGCACGCTGGCCCTGACCTGCCACTACAACGTGGTGCGCGTGCTGCTCTCGCGCATGCTGGGCCTCGAGCCCGCGCTCTCCTTCCGCCTGCGCATCGACGTGTCGGGAGCGTGCCTGCTGCACGACTCGCCCGCGGGCTGGCGCTTGCTGCGCGCCAACGTGAAGGGACCCCAGCCGTGGCCCGCGAAGCCCTGAAGTGCCTGTTCGTGACGCCGGCGGTCCCCTACCCGCCCGACAGCGGCGGCCGTATCCGCACCTACCGGCTGCTGCGCGAGCTGGGGACGCGCACGCGGCTGCACTTGCGCGCGGTGCTCGAGACGCCGGCTGCCGCGACGGCGCTGGCGCAGCTCGAGCCCTACTGCGCCTCGGTCAAGGGCTTCCCGCGCGCGGCCTCGAGCCCCTGGCGCCACACCACGCGGCCGAAGCTGGAGCGCTGGTTCCATTCCGCCGCGCTGGTCTTCGCGCTGCGCTCGGAGCTCGAGCGCGGCGACTTCGACCTCGTGCACCTCGACGAGCTGTGCCTGGCGCGCTGCGTCGACGCGCACGCGCGCACGCCGGTGGTCGTGCACCACCACAAGCTCGACAGCGTGCTGCACGAACTGCTGCCGCAGCGCAATCCGCTGGGCAAGGCCTTCGATCTGTTCAAGCTGCGGCGACTGGAAGCCGCGGCGGCGCGGCGCTTCCGCTTCCACGTGCTGACCAGCGCGCAGGACCAGGCGCAGCTCTTGGCGCGCTACCCCAGGCTCGAGACCGCCGTGGTCGAGAGCGGCTTCGATCCCGAGTACTTCCAGCCCTCGGATGCGCCGCGCGAGCCGCAGCGGCTGCTGTTCCTGGGCAGCCTGGACTACGGCCCCAACGTCGACGGTCTGCAGTGGTTCGTGCGCGAGGTGCTGCCGCTGATCCTGATCCGCCGGCCCGGGGTGCGGCTCTGCGTGGTCGGTTCCTCGCCGCTGCCCGGCGTGCGCGCGCTGGCATGCGCGCAGGTCGAGGTCGTCGGCGCGGTCGACGACGTGCGCCCGCAGCTGAGCAGCGCCAGCGCCCTGGTGGTGCCGCTGCGCATCGGCGGCGGCACGCGGATCAAGATCGTCGAGGCCCTGGGTTGCGAGCTGCCGGTGCTCAGCACGCCGATCGGGGTCGAGGGCCTGGAGTTCCGCGATCCCGAGCACCTGTATCTGGCCCACGGGGCGCAGGCCTTCGCCGAGGCGGCGCTGGCGCTGCTCGCGGATCCGCAAGAAGCGCGCGCGCGTTCGCGCCGCGGGCGCGAGCTCGCGCTGGAACGCTACACCTGGCGCGACCTCGCCGGCCGGCTGCTCCAAGTCTGGGAGCGCGCGGCGCAGCGCTAGTGTCCTGTCTCAGAAGTACGCTGCATAAGGCGGCCCGAATGCGTCTTCCTGGCAAGGCGCCGCGACGCCGCGTGTTCGCTGCAACACTCGAAAGGAAAGCCCCGGTGCGGCGAA
>Ga0315910_10001174_pt1 | contig 24420 bp, 22 predicted proteins | sample EdamamesoilMG_FD_204470 | JGI IMG/M metagenome (GOLD analysis project Ga0315910, IMG submission 204470) | Garden soil microbial communities collected in Santa Monica, California, United States - Edamame soil | ecosystem: Environmental > Terrestrial > Soil > Garden | place: USA: California... | reverse complement strand
ACATCGCCAGATTATCGCGTCGATTTTGCGCACATTGAGACAGCTATCGCGCTCGGCGTCATTCTCTGCCTGCTGACGGTGTGCGCGCTGCTGGTTTGCCAGCAAATGCCTCTGACTTCTACTGTTCCCATTAGATCGAGGCGACTGTGGTTTTCGCTTGGCACAGTCGGGCTGTATCTGACACTTTCGCAGGCGCTCAGCGCGGGCCTGAGCGAAATTGTGCATGGAGTTGCACGTTTTCGTCACCTTGTTGGGGTGGCGCTTGGTGTGATGGCCACGATTCCCTGGGTAGTGCTGGTAGCGGCGGCTCCACTGCATCTCATCTGGCGACTCAGAAAGGAACTCCTCAGAAGAGAAGAGTCCCAGGCGGAATTTCTTACGGTCTTGGGCGTCTACGTGGTTTGCATTTGCATGATCTTCGCGACCAATGCCGAAGTGTACCGCGCGCTGGACCACTCCCCAGCAACGGCAGACTGGTTCATCGCCAACTTTGTCGCCCAGATCTTTCAGCCGTTGACCTGGTCCGAGCCGTGGAACGAGTGAATGGGTGTCCAACTCCAATCTCAAATGAAGGCCCTACTTGCCGCATTTCTCGGCGGGACTGTCCGCTGTGTGCGCAGTCTACTTGGGGTATTTTTCATTGCCTCGGACCGCGAGTTCCTGTTCGAGCTGCACTGCTCAAGCGATGCGAGCAGTGAATGAGGCGACTTGGGTGAAGCTGATGAAACAGCGGGCCGTGTCTCCAGCATACTGGCCGAATTCATGATGCCGTGAGTGAAGCTGATGAAACAGCGGGCCGTGTCTCCAGCATACTGGCCGAATTCATGATGCCGTGACACGACTGTTGTGCCACCGCGCGGCTGGTTCGCGCCTGATGCACCTGATAGCAATCAGTGAGACGCGCTGAAACGTAGCGCGCAAATTTGCGGCCCAAATAGGCCCAATCGAGGAGCGCTGTCGCGCGGACGCAAGCGCTTGCGGCAGTGGACCAAGCATGGGCGCGTGCTCACTTCGCAGCCAATTTCAGAATGAGGTGAATCTCTATGGCATCCAACATTTCGCAAGCAGACAACGGGTATTCTGACATCGACAGTGAATCTCCCGCCTCCGAAGTCCGGGGAGGGCGGTCATTTGAACAAGAGGTGCGCGAGAAGATCTGCGTTCGGCCTCCGTATTTCAAACTGACCGATCTCGCGCCCTTCGGGCACGACGGAGTACAGGCATACGTGCTTTTTGAGAGCCCCCCGGGGCTCGAGAGGAACGAGCGGGCTAGCGCGGAAGTGGCGCGCCATTTAGCTATACTCGGCTCATGTGCGCTCGCGCGAAATAACCCAAGAGCCGGGCGACACTACTACCTTGCGACTGAAGGAATACTCACTCGCCATAGAACATCCTATCGCAGAGCCCTCGAACCAATGGCCGTTCGCGCGAAACCGGACGGCAATCAATGGGCGGAGGTCGAGTTGATCACCTCCGAAGGAGAGCTCGATTCGACCGTGCGGTGCAGGTACCAAGTGCTTTCTGAGCGTCTCTTCGCGAGACTGTTCAAGGGCCACAGGGCAATCGGTGACTCGTCACCTGCCTCCTCGCTCAGCCCATACGCCACTCCGATAGCCACGCGGCTCGTGCGTGCAGACGCCACGTCCGCCACGTCGCTACTCCAGAAAGTCACGCCGCCCATGTGCCTGGGACATTTCGAAGAATACCCCGCCATGCCGGTGGCCATCCTGATGGATGTTCTTCATCGCCTCGCTTGTGAGCATGCTTCGACGAACGTTCATCCACGCCTTCGGCTGAGCTCGGCCAAGATGAATGCAGAACGCCTGGCATTTGCTGGAGAGTCCGTGGAATTCTCCGTAGTCCTGCTGGAGCAGGACTGCCGCTTCGTCCGCTATCGGGGCGAAGCGATCAGAGCGGGCGATCCAGCGACGACCTTTGGAACACTTGAGCTGCGGTACGATCTTCTGCCCGACTTCCACGTTTGCGATCAGCGCTCCAACGACCTCGGGTGACTTTTGGGGCCGGGACGAGGTCTGGCAACGGTGGTGCGCCTGGGCTAGTAGTGCGCTATAGTTTGAGCATGAGCCTCTTGGAACGTGTGACTCAAGATCCGGCCGTGATGGGTGGTAAACCCTGCCTTCGGGGGATGCGTGTGACGGTGGGGACGGTTCTTGGCCTTCTCGCCTCCGGGAAGACCACGGAGGAGGTCTTGGGATTGTACCCCTATCTTGAGGCCGACGACGTTCGCGCCGCGTTGGAGTACGCAGCGTGGCGGACGCAGGAAGCTGAGTTGCCGCTGTCGTGAAAATCTTGTTGGACATGAATCTGTCTCCGACTTGGACGGATTTTCTAACGGCCGAAGGTTTCGAAGCAGTGCACTGGTCGACGGTTGGAGAGGTAGACGCACCTGATCGCGTCCTCATGGCGTGGGCTGCGGAGCGAGGCTTCGTACTTTTTACCCATGATCTGGACTTTGGTGTTTTGCTGGCCAACACACGAGCCAAGTCACCCAGTGTGATTCAAGTGCGCTTCCAAGACCCGAGTCCGGCGGCGATTGGTCGTGATGTGGTGCGGGTGTTGCGCTTACGACAAGCGCTGATTCAAGACGGGGCACTCGTGACAATTGACAAGACGAAGGACCGAGTGCGTGTGCTGCCATTCGAGGGGCGTGGCGGCAACAGTGAGTGAAGTGAGAGTGCGGCGCGGCAGAAGTTCGGGAATGTTGGTGAGGCGACAATCGCTCCAACCAACAATCTCCAGCATGGCGCTGCGCCCCCGTTTCAAACCGCCCAGTCAGTGAATCTACGGTCAGTTGGGCCACCGGCCGACCAGCCATGCTCATCACGGCGCCGTACGCCAGAAACGATAGCTAAATGTGAGAGCTGGCGCGCCCGCAACACGCGCCGCGCGGCCGGTCACACAACGCGGCGCCCGCATTTGGGCGATTGTGTTTCATTTCGTAGTCGTGATGAAAATGTGGGTGGAGGGTGATTGCGAGAGGAAGCGATGCAACTGTAGATTGGCCATCACAATTCGCCACCACCGTTCACCCCGCCTCATTTGGAGTCCACTCATGTCACTCGCAGCCTCGTCCTCTGGAGCCGCCCGTCACCCCGCACGCACACAGGAGCGCTCTTGGCGCGCCGGTCTCTTCACCGCAGTTGCCGTTGCAGCTGTCCTACCCGCGTGCGCAATGAGCACGGGCGAAGATGAGGACTTTCGAGAGATCACACAGTCCGCAAAAAAGGCTAAGCCGAAGCCGGAAAAGCTCGGTGAAGAACTGTTCCAAGCGGCGTTTGAACCCTCGAACGGCCGGAGCTGCGCCTCGTGTCACGTGCTCGAAGAGCACACGGTGCTCTCGCCCGCGCATGTGGCTGACCTGCTCGCCAATAGTCCCGATGATCCACTCTTCAACCGCATTGATGCTGACGACCCGGACGCGGAGGAGCTCACGTTCGATCACCTCAAAAAGGGCCTGGTCCGCGTCAAGATCAAGCTGCCGGACAATATGGACCTGATCGACTTCGACGGCAACGTCGTCACGCCGCCTGACCGCACGTACGAGGTGTGGCGCGCCGTGCCCACGGTGGAGAACTCCGCGATCTCTGGACCCTTCCAATACGACGGTCGCTTCGCCACGCTGCAGATCCAAGCGCAGCACGCCATCACCGACCACAGCGAAGGCCCGGAGATCCCCAGCTGCGATCTCGACGCGATCGCAGCTTTCCAAGAGACGCTCTTCAGCTCCAATCGCGCCAAGTGGGTCGCCAAGAAGCTCGACAAGGGCATCCCCGTGGAGGACATCGAGGCGCCGGAGCTGCGTATGGATGACCTCACCCCCGCCCAGGCGCGCGGACGGGACGTGTATGCGGCCGCCTGCGAGGCTTGCCACGGTGGCGCCACCACGATGGAAATCACCAACCCTGAGGTGCACGCGCTCGCCTTCCTGCAGCTGAAGGAGGATGGCAACGTCGTCTTCGACACGTCCGTGACCCCACCCGTGGTGGTGCCGCGTGTCCCCACCCCGGACAACAACTTCTTGAATATCGGCCTGGGGAACCTCACCTACCTCGGTCAGATCTACGGCGACTTATTTGGCCCCCGCTTCAACAAGGACGTCGCGCTGCCCCGGTATCGCTACCGCTTCTACACGGACGCCACCCGGACCGAGGTGGACGTCGATTTGCCGCCGACACCGGTCACGCAAAGCGGCAACCCGCTCGATTTCTTCGCAGCGCTCGACGAAAATGGGGCTCCCGTCGTGGGACCGAATCTCTTGCCGCAAGCCTGGTCGACGGATCCCGGGCGCGCCGGCATCACCGGCAAGCCGGAAGACTTCGAGGGGTTCGATATCCCGCCCCTGCGTGGCATCGCCAACACGGCGCCGTACTTCCACGACAACAGTGCCGAGACGCTGCGTGACGCGGTCGACATCTACAGCCGCTTCATCCTGAACTTCTTCACGCCGCTCGGCCTGCCCGCAGTCAATCCGCCCGAGCCGGGCAGCTTCTTCCCCGAGTCACTGACCGCCGAGCAAAAGGCGGACCTGATGGAGTTCCTGCTCATCCTTTGACCGCACGCGCTGAGGCAAAGCATCACGGCTTGTACTGGTAGATCTCGATCCAGTCGTACACGGCGCGCGCTCCACTGGTTGTCTCGTTCATGGGCCCCGCCCAGGACGCGCTGTCAGAGGCCCAGATCGTCAGCAGAATATTCTGGGGCAGGGTCATGAGTTCAATGGACGCATCCCAGGTGTGGGCGAGTTGGCCGTCCACAAGGTACCTGGCGGATTGAGGCGTCCATTCGATGATGTATTCATGAAAGTCGGCGCTGGAGTCAAAGCCCAGCGTATACATTTGGGGATCCTGGGTCGGGCTCACCGGGGTCTGTGATGCCGGCAAGGTTCCGGTGTATACCATCGCGTTGAACTGCACCTCGTTCGGGTCCTTTCCCAGCGACTCGATGTCCAGCTCATTCCAGTTGTCCGCGGGCCATGGTGTGTAGATAGTGACGAGCGAGGAGACGACCGCGCTGCCCTTTGCGAGCTTAGCTCGGGCTTTGACCCGGCCGTACGTGAGCGTATCTTTCGACCTCACCTCTGCGCCCAAAAATACTTTCTCCGCGCCGCTATCGTCCGTAGTGCCGTCTGGCGCATCCAACAGCGTGATCGAGAGCTCGCCATTTTCCACCGTGACGCTGTCGTCTGAAAACAGCGCGAGGTTTCCGTCCCAGGAGTGGGTCATGAGTTGCCAGCGCGTCGTGTCTAGCGCGTCGAAGTCGTCACGAAACAGCAATTCGAACTCACCCATCGAACCGGAACCATCCAGACCGCCCGAACCATCGCCCACTGTTCCCCCGGCCGCCGTACCTCCACCTGATGAGGCGCTCCCCCCACTGGCGGTGGTTCCGCCGGAGTTTTCCAGGGGTCCGTTGCCCCCCGTTTCTCCCAGGGGAGCACTTCCTCCGCTGCCTGAGCCAACTGGGGCCGGGGGAAGCCCATTTGAGCCCCCACACCCGAGGAAAATCGAAGAGAAGAAGCACACCAAGGTTCGAACGCGAGCAGTCATCGGGTGAAAGCTGCCCTCGGGGTGCGTCCCGAACATCTCATTTCTTGGGACCAGTGAGGTCGACCGTACAAGCGCCGCAGGCTACGCTTTTGCGCGGTGACGACGGTCTATCAACCATTCCCCATGTTGCCCGGGCATCGTGCTCAAGCATGGCTCCATCGGCCGGCGTTTCGCCGACCCCGTCACTTCCACGCTGAGCCTGAATTGAACTTGGTCTTCCGTGGACGGGCACGGATGGGCGTCGGGGACTTCATCTTCGAGATGAATCCGGGAGAGGTGCTGCTGCTGCGTCCGGGCCAGGACCATGAAATGCTGGAGGCTTCGGAGGATTTGGAGCTCGTCGTTGTCGCCCTGACACCTGAACTTGCGGCGCGGTGTTTGCGGGGGCCACTGCCCGCCGAGTCTCGCCCTTTTCAATTGCCCACCCACGAAATGATGCAGCTGCGGCAACAACTGCTCAGTTTGGATACGCCCACGGGCGTGCAGGATCATGAGCGCATTGTGGGTGATGTCTTCGGCTACTCAGAGAAGCACTTCGAGCGGGGCCATCCGCTTGTGCGTCGGACCTTCAGCGCTGTTGCTCTGCGGCCTGAGCTTGCTTCCGGGGAATTGGCGCAACAATTCCGCGTGCAGCCGAGCGAACTCTCGCGCTACTTTCATCGACATGTAGGCCTGCGGTTGGTGGACTTTCGCACCCGGCATCGCCTGATGCGTTTCATTCAACTCGTCGACGCGGGCAAACCGTTCACGCGCGCCGCGCTGGATGCCTCGTTTGGGAGCTACGCACAGTGCCACCGTGCGTTTCGACAATACCTGGGTTGCACGCCGCGCGCCTATTTCGCCATCGAGCGAGAAGCAATTGACGGCCGTGTTGCAGGCTGAACTGGTTGGGTGAGGGAGACGCCACCGCTGGTCCTCCCTCACCCGATGTCGGTTCAGAGCGCCTTGTCGATCTCCCCGTATGCCTGCCCGAGCCACAACCGCGTGCGTTGCCGCTCCATGGGGGAGAGGCTGTAGGGGCCATCCTGGTGGTTGATCGCTGCCCAGAAGCTCGCGCCATTGCGGTCGATCTTGAACATCGTGGAGGAATGCAGAGCTGGCAACTGCACGATGCGTCCGCCGCCTGCCAGCAGCTGTTGGGTGGCGGGCGCTTGATCCAACTGTGAGAAATCTTGGGCGCGCCCAAAGTTTTTGACCACGATGATCTGCAAGCTGCCGCCAAAGAAACCGAGAGCGCGCGCGAGCTCATTGATGGAGTCGTAGCCGCCGTCGCTTACGTGCCAGAAGTACAACTTCACCCCCATCTCGCGGGCAAAATCCAGGACCGCACCGGAGTCGAGCCAGCGCGAGAGCGCACGCGCGCTTTGCGCGGGGAGATCAACCAGGACCTTGCGGTCCGAGCCCAAGGCGCGATCCATGATCTGGTCGGCGCTCTCGAATTGTTCCAAGTCGACGCTCTGCGCGAACTCCGAGTAATGACGGACGAGCGCGCCGTGCGATTGATCCGCATCGATGCACGCCAAAGGTTGATTCCTGTCGAGCCAATATTGGGTGAGCAAACGCGCCACCACGCTTTTTCCGACGCCGCCTTTTTCTCCACCCACGAAATGCACTTCACTCATGGGCGGGAGTAGGGCCAGGCGAGGCACCACTTGTCAAGCAACGGATCAGGCACGATCCCATGCTGGGCATGACTGGTCACCGTCATGCGGAACACGAAACATCCGCGCAACGCTCTGGTTCATGGAGACCGCTTCCCGCAGAACCAGCATTTCTCGGTCAGCCTTGTTCTGTGCGAGGGCCTAGGTCGGCCCACAGCACACTGAGATCGAGTTCGATGGCGTCGAAGGGTTCGGCGCGCACGCGGTCGTCGTCCTGGTGGGTGCCAAGCAGCAGCCAATGCGGGCCCTCACGGCGCAGCACTTCCAGCGTGCGCGCGTGGGGATCGATGAGCCACACGTGCCCCACCTGCTCGCGCGCGTACACGGGCAACTTCTGCGCACGGTCCAATTTGGCTGTGGAAGGCGACAGCACCTCACACACCCAATCAGGGGCCAGGCTGAAGTACGGTTCATCGGGGACGGAGGGCAGGCGCTCTCTGCGCCAACCCGCCAGATCAGGCACGAGGATGTCGGGTCCGAGATGGAGTTCAGGCTCATCGAGAATGAGCCAACCCCCTGGTCCACCGCGTCCGCGCTTGAAGGGAGGACCCAGTTCTTCGCCCAACGAAGAGGAAACTGCTGCATGAGCCCCCGCGGGTCGCGGGTGCAAGTGGAGATCGCCGTCGATCACCTGCGCGATGTGGTGCGGAGGTGCCGAGAGCACGTCTTGATAAGTCGCTTTGCGGCGCGCCGGATCTCCCATAGGCGCAGCTAGTCTAGCCTGCCTCGAGGGCGTGCTCAAAACGGGGGGCGACATGGCCTTTTCTGTCTGTTGCGACCACCTGAGCCGGCCCCCCAAAAAACAAAACGAGCCCCCGGGGTCGAGGGCTCGTCATGGCTTGTTGCTTTGCGCGAGGCGTAGAGCCTGCGCGCGTTTACAGTCGACTGCGGTTTACAGTTTACGTGCGGTTCAGAGCTTGCCCAGCGCGATGAGCACCATGCGGCGCAGCGGCTCGGCAGCGCCCCACAAGAGCTGATCGCCCACGGTGTACGCCTGCAGGAAGTCGTCACCCATGCGCATCTTGCGCACGCGGCCTACGGGCACGGTGAGCGTACCGGTACAGGCTGCAGGGGACAGGCGCGCCAGGGTGGCGGGCTTGTCGTTGGGCACGAAGTCGACCCACTGGTTGCCGCTCTTGATCGTCTCTTCGATCTCGGGCAGCGGGACGTTCTTCTTCAGTTTGATGGTGAGGGCTTGGCTGTGGCAACGCATCGCGCCCACGCGCACGCACGTGCCGTCCACGGGCACTTGCGGCGAAAGGCCGAGGATCTTGTTGGTCTCCACGTAGCCTTTCCATTCTTCACGGGTTTGGCCCGACTCCACCGCGCGGTCGATCCACGGGATCAAGCTACCGGCCAGGGGTGCGCCAAACTCGCTGGTGGGGAAGCTGCTGGCGCGCATCGCTGCGGTCACCTGTTGATCGAGCAGGAGCGCAGATGAGGCAGCGTCTTTGGCCGCAGGCACGCTGGCGAGCACACCCATCTGATCGACGAGTTCACGCATGTTCTTGGCGCCGGCGCCCGAAGCTGCCTGGTAGGTGGACGAGTTGACCCACTCCACCCAGCCGCGTTCAAACAAAGAGCCCACAGCCATGAGCATCAAGCTGACCGTGCAGTTGCCGCCGATGAAGTCCAAAGCGCCCTGGTTGAGCGCGCGGTCGATGTTTTTCCGATTGACCGGATCGAGGATGATGGTGGCGCTCTCCGCCATGCGCAGGCTGGAGGCAGCGTCAATCCACAGACCTTTGTAGCCGGCCTTGCGCAGCTGCGGGTGGACCTCCGTAGTGTAATCCCCACCTTGGCAGGTGACGATCATGTCCATCTCGCTCAATTGCTTGAGGTCATTGGCGTCGCGCAACGTAGTCTTCTTGCCGAAATCAGGGCCAGCTTGACCGGCCTGAGAAGTGGAGAAGAACACTGGTTCAAAATGCTGAAAGTCATTTTCGGCGCGCATGCGGTCGAGCAACACTGACCCGACCATGCCGCGCCACCCGACGATACCTACGGTGGCCACTTGTTTGATCCTTTTTGGAGGGTGGAGTCAGGGAGTGTAACTCACAGCTCCCTCGAGCGCCCGGCTGCTCCAAACCGGCTGGGCGCGGGCGGAGTGAATCACCGACGCGCTCGCTGCGCAAACTCGAAAATCAGGCTGTCTCCGATATCCCGCCGCGCGCTGCTGCGCGCCCGGGTTTGGGTGTAGTATGGGCGGGAGCGATGACGACTTCTTTTGAGGAACTTGCGGATTCTTACAGCTGTATTTTTTTTGACGCGTTTGGGGTGCTCAAGAGTTCAGCGGGGGTCTACGAGGGGGTCTTGGACCGGCTGAGCGAGCTGAAACAGCAGGGCAAGCAGCTGTATTTGGTGACCAACGACTCCAGCAAGTCCCCCCACCGCATGGTGGAGACGTACACCCACCCAGAAACGGGGCCGGTGTTTCCGCTGGAGCAGGTGATCTCCTCGGGCCTCTTGGCGTCGGACTACCTGCGCCACAAAGTGCAAAACGGTTGGGTCGCTTACCTCGGCAAAGACGCGTCCGCTTTTTACATCGTGCATGCCGGGTTGCATCCGGTGCCGCTGGCCCAGGTCAACACGGACGACCACAGCCCCAAGGCGCTGGTGCTGCTCGACGATGAGGGTTTTGACTGGTTCAAAGACATGAACCGCGCGGTCAATTTGATCCGCAACCACAACATGCCCGTGGTGGTCGCTAACACAGACATCACCTATCCACAGAACTTGAAGGATGTGGCCGTGGCCGTGGGTGGCCTGGCCGGTCTTTTGGAGCAGGCGGTGGGCAAGCAGTTCATTCGCTTTGGTAAGCCGGATCCGATGATCTTCTCCAAGGCGTTTCATCGCGCTCTTTTGGACAACCCCAAGCTCACCAAGCGCGATGTGCTCATGGTGGGTGACACGCTGTGGACCGACATTTCGGGCGGAAATAAGTACGGGATAGACACGGCGCTCGTGCTCTCCGGCACCACGCTGGAGAAGGACTACCAAGCGCAAATTCAAGCCACCGGTATCGTGCCCAACTACGTGTGCACATCAGTGCTCAGCTGAGGACAGGCGGCACCATCGCGCAAGCATTGGTGCGGCGCACCTGCTGGGGCGTTTTCGTCGGCCAGAAACCGGCTCTGTCCGCCAGTCGGCCGAACAGAGCATGTCAGGCCCAACGACGAGCACGCCAGTGAGCCGCAGCGTGATGATGCTCGGCCGCGCCACATGCCGTAGCGGAGCGAATGACCGAGCGTTCAGCGCATTGTGATTTGATGTGTCGACTGTGAGAGTAACGCGTGCGGCGACGCGCCGTACTTGCGTTGGCGCCGTGAAGAAATGACAACGACGTCGCGTTCGCGATCGAGACGTGGCACAGCTCGACACAGTAGTTGATCGTCATCGCGACTCGGATGGAGGGCCGCGCTCGAAAAGCTCCTCTTCGCGCGCAACACGGTGAAGCGGCCTCGCGGTCTCGTTGCTGGCCTGAAACCTGCATTGGCAGCCGCGTGGGATGCCTGCTGAGCCAGCGAGGGCGCGAGCCGGAGTGGATTGGGCAGCGGCCCGACACGGACAGGATGCGCGCGAGGAGCGATTCATCAGAAGGTTTTGAAGGAAATCGTCGGACCAAACATAAAGGCCATGGATGAATTGCGTGCTCGACAGGCCGGTCAATGGACTGACGACCTGGTCACGGCACTGACCGGGAGCATTTGGTGAGTCGCCGACCGGCGGATTGGCCGCGCGACGGAAGAGCTTACTTAATGTGAGGTGATTGTGATCAATTGAGATGAATCAACCATGTGTGTTGAACTAAGGTGGGAAACTATGACAAAAATCAACAGTATCAAAAAGCTAGGTTATGGGGTGAGTGGGTTGTGTTTGGTGTTGGCGTGCGATCCACCGGACGGGGGGGGCATTTCTATTCCTCCGGACACGGGCGACGAAGAGACGACTGACATGGGCACGACGACCGACGACGCAACGACCGATACGGACACGACGGGTGAAACCGGCAGCGGTGGGGCGGACATGGGCTGTACTTCGAAGGCGCCACCGCTGACCTACGTGTGTGCCGGCGGCGCGTATGAAGCCGAAATAGCTGGTGCCGCGGCGCTGCAGTTGAGTTCTGAACCAGCCAGCTATGCCTGCAATGCGGACGATTACTATTACTACCCCTATTACCCGTACTATCCATATTACCCCTACTACCCCTACGAGGGGACTGGTGGTTTCGGGATGGGCGGTAGTACTGCGTCGGGCGGTTCAGGCGATGGTGATGCGTCGGGCGGTGCCGACGTGGGCGATGGCGACGGCGATGGTGATGGAACGGGAGGCTTTGGGTTCGGTGGAGAAGCTTCGACCGGCGGCGCGGTGGGTGCAGGCGGCGGCTCGTACTCCCCAGTGGATAAGCTGTCCGACTGGTGCGATGACCTCGACTACAACGACATGATCACCGGCGCGTCGTTTGCGGTGGGCGAGTGTCAGCTGACTGACTTGGCCCTGCCCATCAAGATCACCGAGCCGAGCTACGGAAATTACGAGGTCACCGTGTACGGTGGTGAGAACCCCTGTGATCGCGGTGTGGTGCTCGCAAAGACGGCCGGCATCGGCACCGGGCTCCCCATCAATATCCCGGTCGATCCCAGCGGATACGCGTATGTATCCGTCGAGATGACGTCGGACTCGTACTGGGATGGCTTGCAGCTGCGGCTGGTGGATCGTCCCGCCGTGGGTGACGGTGAATGAAACTGCCGTGGTGAATGACCTGCTACGGTGACTGAGCACCCCGGGTGCGGCTCGTGGATCTTCTCCACGGGGTGCGCGCCCGGGGTTTCTCACGTTTGCGCAGCGGAGCGTTTAGGGTATTGCACGGGCCCATGCACACCGAGCAATCCGCGGAGACCGGCTCCGCAAGTTCCACGTCAGACGACGCTCTGGATTGTCTGACGTGTGGCGTGTGCTGTCGCACCGGCCATGACGGGCGCATCCTGATCCCGCCGGAGGATCTCATCTATTGGCGGCGCATCGGACGCGACGACGTGGCCCGGTTGATCCAGCCTGGGCACTTTGGGTTGGATGCGTTTGCGACCCATCCGGATGGCAGTTGTGTGCACTTGGGAACCAGCAGCAGCCCCCACGCCTGTCAGATCTATGAGATCCGCGGCACCACTTGCCGAGATTTCGAACGAGGAAGTCGACAGTGCCTGGAGTTTCAGCGTGATTTTGGCGTTGGGCAGCGGCTTACTCCTTTGTGATGCGATGCAGCGCGCGCACGACTGAGGTGCACTGATCCTCGACGTAGAGCAGACCCGCTTGCTCGGCGATGGCCTTGGCTTCGGGGGACGTGATGCCGAGCTGGAGCCACAGCGCCTTTGCCCCAATGGACACCGCCTCAGTTGCGATGGGCGGTACGTCTTGGCCAGGTCGAAACACCACGACCACGTCCACGGGAAACGGAATGGAGCTCAGTGAGGGATACGCCGTTTCGTCGAACAAGAGTCCGTTTATGCTGGGATTGACCGGGACAATTTTGAAACCTGCCCGCTTGAGGGAGGCGGGGACACCGTGCGCTGATTTTTGCGGATCGCGACTGGCGCCGACGATTGCTAGCGTGTTGTAGGTGCGCAGGATGCGCTCGGGGAGGTCCATGCGGACCAGCGTAGCGTGCGCACGCCGCGTCAACTAGGGGAGCATCCCCCGCTCCTTGAAGCGGGGTGTGTACTCCTTCTCGATGGTCGCTTGCACGATGGCGCCGTATTCGTCCGAGGGCATGAGCCCCCAGGCGCGCTCATCACCACTCACCCGCGTCCCGGGGGCCGCCGTGTAACGGCGCTGGATGCGAGATAAGAGCTCAGGCAGGATCTGTCGGGCGTGCTCGACGAGGCCGGGGCTCCGTTCACACAAGTAGTCAAGGAGGTCCCAGCCGAATTGCTTGTGTCGCACCTCATCGCGCAGGATGCGGTCCAAGGCTTGACGCGCTACGGGCACGGTGCACTCGCGACGGAGCTCGGTGAACAGAGGGACCGCGACGGTCTCGCCCAAACAAAACACCTCCAGAGTGGCAAACAGGGTTTGCTCTTCCAAAGAACCGGCCGGGGCGTTCAAGGTGAGCGCTTCATGGCGGATGACGGGCGGCTCTTCGTTGCCCGCTTGCGCGGCAACTTGCGCACTCAACTCAGCATGGTCGAGCTCGTCAGTGACGATGCGCAGTCCATCGTCAATCAATTCGCGCGGCGCACCGAGTTGCACCAACCAAAGCGTGAGATGTTGTGTGCGCGCGGCGGATTGATACTCGGCCTCGATGCGGCGTCTCCACTCGCGTCGTACGGCGTCGCTGGCTGGGGGAGTGGCGCTGGCTGCGCCCTCTTCAGTTTTCTGCGCCACCGGCTCCGCCTGCGCCACCCATTTCGGCCCCTGCTTCGTAGCGCCACCCATCGTCTTCACACGTGACCGCGGCACCTAATGCCCTGCACGACTCAGCTAGATTTTCGCATCCGGTTGCGAGTGGCGATTCACAGTCCTCCCACGCGTCGCATGGGTTTTGGCCCTCGAAAGACCAGTTTTTTCCAGACTCATCGCATTGAAATCGGAAGTCGCGCTGCGTGCGCGAGGTGCAGTCCATCTTGAGGAGACAGCGCTGCAGTGGCCTGCAATCCGTTTGTCTCCCGGAAAGAACATCGCTTGAGCACTCAGGCAGAGGATCGGGGGGACTGCTCTCAGTGAACTCACCACCACTCGCGCTCGCACCACCGCTCGGGCTGGGGGTTCCGCCTGTGCCGTCGCCGTCCCAGGGTGGAAAGGGGGGATTGTACGAAACCTCTGGCTGTCCACACGCGGGGCCCAGAGTTGCAGCGAGTGTGATGACTAAGGGAGTACCGTAGCGACGAGATCGGCGAGCCATAAGTCTTTTGAAACTAGCACATTTGGTGACTGCGTACCCGGTGGATCGGTGCGCAAGTCTCAGCCTGCTTCAGTTGCCTGCGCCACCGGCTCCGCCTGCCTCGCTGGAGCACGCCCCGTCCCCTTGCCACGTGCCCATGCCATACGGGTTGAGATCATCGCTGCTCACACAGCCGAGTACTGTCCACTCCTCGTCGCCGCACGGGTAACCGCACCCGGTTCGATCGGCGCCGAAACCATATCCGGCCTGGCATTCGCTACCGAGTTCGGGCGACTCTTCGGGACACGGAGCCGGGGGATTCCCGCCTGCGCCTTCGTAGATCCACACGCCTCCGTTGCACACAGCGGCATCTCCGGAGCCATCACAGTATTCCCACGGCTTGTAGCAGGCGATCCTGTCCTTGAAGCTCCAGCCCTCGCCGGACTCATCACACGTGAAGAGGAACTTTTGCTCCTCACCGGAGGTGCAGTCCATCTCACGGGTGCATTGATCACCCGGCGAGCAGGTGATCAGTTCCAGGTAAGGGTCGCTTGGGCAGCTGGGGATCTCGGGCTCGGGGGGATTGCCTCCGCTGCTGTGGCCGCCGCTCGCCGTGACCCCACCTGAGGAGGTATCCCCACCGCCCTCGCCGCCCGAAGGTGCGGTGCCGCCCGAAGCTAGGTCGCCATCACCGTCTCCGGAGGTGTCGGGTGGGTTGTAGATATAGTCGGCCTGTCCGCAGGCGGGGCCCAGGGTAGCGGCGAGTGTGATGACCAAGGGAGCACGGTAACGACGGGGAGAGCGCGCCATAAGCCTACTACACCTAGCATATTTGATGCCTTCGGATCCAGACAACCTCACGAGCACCTTTAGCCGCGCCGTAGAAGTGCAAAGCGCCTGGATACTTCCTGGTTACCGATCACTTCACGGTGACTGGGACTGGGCACGGCCTTCCACGGCTATTCCGTGACCCATCACGGTAACGGATGCAGGCTGAGCCTTGCGCTGCCAGAAGCCCGCCGTTTCCCCATCGTTTTTGTGCGGCATGACTCCTGCTATGGCTCCGTCCAAACGAGAGGACAACTGTGCTAAATCCTAGACTCCTGACGAGCAGGGCACATCTCAGAGGGAGAGATGTTCCAAAACCAACACATTGGGTAGGGACGCTGGCGCTCATTGCTGGCTCATTGGTCCCCCATGGCGCATGGGCCCAAGAAGCCACGCCAGCTCCGGCACCCACGACCACGGCGGAGCCAGAAGCCGCCGCTGCTCCGGCGTCGCCGAGTGAGCCAGCTCCGGTGGAGGTCGCCCCAGAGGCAGCACCCGCGGAGCCAGTCGTGGTCCCCGAGCCCGTGCCCCCCGCAGCTGTCGAGCCAGCCGCGCCCGCGCCGGCTCCGGAATCCAAGTTGCCCTTCGAGATCACCGGTGCTCCGGGCAAAGGACTCACCTTCAAGACGGGCGACAATTTCTCGCTCAACATCAGGAGTCGCATCCAGTTGCGCTACCAGATGCACATTCCTCCCAAGGATGACGCTGGCAACCGCCAACTCGATCAGACCGTCAACATTGGTACGCTGCGCTTGTGGCTGTCGGGCAACATCCTGGTGCCCGAACTCAAATACATGATCCAGCTGGCGTTTGCCGGCCGTGACTACCGCGATGGCGCAACGTCGCCTGTGTACGACGCGTTCCTCGACTACAACGCGCACCGCGACATCAACGTCAAAGCAGGACAGTACTTCGTGCCGTTCGATCGCTTGCGCACGGTGCGCGAGTTCGCCTTGCAAATGGCTGATCGGCCGCGCCCCGTGGCCGAGTTCACCCTCGATCGAGACGTGGGCGTGACGCTGTATTCGGAGAAATTCTTGGGAGACAAATCCCCCTTGGCGTGGCGTATCGGTGCGTTTGGCGGCGGCGGGACCAACTTGTCCTTGGGTAAGGAACCCGGCGGGCTGTTCGTGGGACGCGTCGAGCTGCGTCCGCTTGGACCCATCGACGATGACTCGGAAGGTGATCTGGAGCGCCGTGCCAAACCGGGCCTCGCCATCGGCGGCGCGTTTGCCGCCAACTTCAACACCAATCGCTTGCGCAGCACCACGGGCGCGACGTTTACAGGCGGGACCACCGACTATCTGCACGCGGCCGCTGACCTCGTGTTCAAATGGCACGGCTGGGCGCTGCAAGGCGAATACCTGTGGAAACAAGCCTCGGAGGACTCGATCGTGTCCACCGATCCCGACGGTGAACCGCTCACCGAGTACACCCGATCGGGTCAAGGCTGGGTCGTGCAGACCTCCTACGTCTTCGACCCACCCATCGAACTAGTGGCGCGCCTCACCCGCATGTACGCGTTCAAAGGAACGGACCCGAAATTCGTCACCGAGGTGGAGAACTTTGGTCAGGAAATCGGCGCAGGGGTCAACTACTACATCAACGAACACCGCATGAAGCTCCAGGCGGATTGGATCGCCCGGACGCCGTATAACTTCGACTTCAGTGGTGCCGATCACCTGCTCCACGCGCAACTCGACGTGACGTTCTGAGCTGCGGAGCGCAAAGGAAAGGTGGACGGGCCGGTGTTCTGGGGAGCACTGGCCCGTTGCCTTTTGCACTGGACCTAGCGAGGCCACATCACGATGCACAGTCGGCGTCGCCACACCCCTCAGCGTGTGCTCTGCTTGGCCTCGCTCCGACGGCCGGGTTTGACACGCTCGTGCTGGACCTTGGGGATCCCCTGCCGAGCCAGCTCTCTCTCTAACCATCGCCGGCTGGCGGTAGGATGCACGCGGTTTTTGCCGGGGGGCACGACGATGCCGATGCGCAGCACCCCCCCCAGGATCAGAAAAGCGCCCAGGAGATGCTGTTGATTGGTCATGAGCACTCCGTCGACGACCACGCGTCCGCTCTTGAACGACAACACGTCGAGGCGGGTCGTGGTTTTGCTCTGCGTGAAGCGGAGGCGCGCGTCCGTATCGCCTTGGGCCATGATCATTTTGCTGGCCTTGCGCAAGAAGCCGCTCTTGATGATCGCGTCGAGGAAGGGCTCGAGGCTTGGCCCGTGCACGGCCACGTCGCTCACCTTGTTTCCCGTTTCGAGATTGATGCTGGTGTGGCCAGTGGTCAGCCGAAACGGCCACGCAATGCGCTCGTCCCCCAGCTGGACGTGGAGTGGCTGCGCGATGAGCGAAAGCGGCTGGATAGACAGGCGCCCGGTCTTGGGATGCACACTCAGCTGCCCCTCGAGCCCAGCAGAAAAATCAAGCCGAGCGTCTTCTGCGACGAGCGTGACGTCGTGGAGCTGAGCGCGCACCTGGCCCGTGGCGGCTAGGTTGGCGGGGATGTCGACTTCAGCGTTGACCAGGCCGTGCCCGCGGCGGATTTGCAGCGGAGTGTTCTCCAGCAAAGATGAGAAGAAGCTGAGATGAGGCAGGTCCAGTTCCTCGACCAAGGCGCGCCCGCCCTCAAATCGGGCGTCGAGCATGCTGGGGCCAAGCACCTCCGCGCCCAAGGTGAATTTGCCCTCCACTTGTAGGTGTTTGAGCCGCGGCGAGGTCGTTGGGGTAGACTGAGGTTTGCTCGGGGCCTTCTCGTCGACGTAAGAGAGCAGCACGTTGCTCCAATCCATGCGGGCCGCGACATGTTTGCCATCTTGGGCGCGGAGGCGGATCGCAAAGGGCCCGGCCACCGTGAGCGGTGGATCGATGAGCGGTGCCGTGAGGCGCACCCGCCCCGAGTCCAACTTGAACGAGAAGCCGGGATCGAGCTTGCCTTGGGTCACACCCGCCGTGAGTGACAGTTGCCCCGCTCCCGACGTGACGCGCAGTTGGCGCATGCGCGGCAAGAACGGTTCGACGGCAGCGAGGCTCTTGAAGGGGCCGTCCAGTTCAGCGTGAGCGCTGACTGAGGCCAAAAAGGGCGGCCGTGGAGGAGGGGCTGGCTCACTGGGTGAAGGTGCTCCGGATGATGTTGTTCCGGACGCTGCTGGACCAATTTCGGTCTGTGCGATCGTGCCTGCGAGCGCCAGTGCCATGTCGTCGCTGAACAGGACCTCCCCCAGGCTCAGTCGCGTATTTCTTTCGAAACGCAATTGGGCCGGAAAGACCGCCAAACGCGTACGTGGATGGAGCAGGAAGCCACCCTGCACGTGGCCCGTGCCCTGCAGTCGCAGTGGGCCGAGCCACAATTCTTCTAGGGACACATCCATGTTTTCGAAATGAAACTTGAGCAGTTTCTCGGTTGGGGGCTTGGGCCACTCAGGATGGCGCCACACCGGAGGCATGGGTACCCCTTCGATGGGAGGGCACAGGGCCACCCACGGGGCCTGGGCTTGCTGCGGGCTGAGCACGGGGCGAAAGCGCACACGCACGCCGTCACCGCGCGCGCGCGTCACGTGCAGCACATTCCTGCGGAGAGTGAGCAGGTCGAACACCAACTCGGCGCGCCGCGCGTTGATTTGCATTTGCACCGCGCGGTCGCTGACCACCACTTGCGCGTCAAACAAAGTCACGTGGCCAGGGATGAAGCTGTACGCGAAACGGTAGCTCATGTGGACGACCGGCACTTGGTTCATCGCCCACCGCGCCGCTGGCGTCCAAAGCAGCAGATTTTGCACCAACAGCAGCAGAAGTGGGACGATCCACAGCGCGTGCAGCAAGCGCCAGCTCCCACGCCGAACCCGAGTCGTACCCTCCGTCATCCGGAGAGCCTAGCCCCGAGTTTGGGCGAGCGCCCCCCTTACCTTGGTTCTGGTGGCGCGACGGTTTCGCGGAACTGGGACCAATCGATGCCCAGCTTACGCATGCGGGCGCGCAGCGTATGAGGATTGATGCCGAGTACCTTTGCCGCACCAAACTGGCCCTCGATGCGGCCATGGCACGCCTTGAGGGCGCGTCGAATGTGCCCCGCCACCGCGTCATCCAAGCTGGAGATGTGCTCAAGTGATCCGTTACCACCCGGTTGGGGGGGACGACTGGCTGGTGGGATTTGCGACGTGGACCGTGTTCCGTTGGCGCCGAGGGCCGTTGCCACATCCAGTCGCTTGCCACCACCCAAGATCGCCGCGCGCTCGATCACGGCCGCGAGTTCGCGCACGTTGCCCGGCCAGGTGTAGTTCCGCAGCATCTCCAAGTCGGCACTGCTGGGGGACAGTCCACCGCCGCCCAGACGCTTGCCCGCGCGGTCGGCAAAATGCGCAGCGAGCGCGGGTAGGTCATCCATGTGTTCGCGTAGCGCAGGCAAACGAATGGGAAAGACGCTGAGCCGGTACCACAGGTCTTCACGAAAACTTCCCGAGGCGACCATCGTTTCCAGGTGTCGATGGGTCGCGGCCACGATGCGCACGTCGACGGCGATGGTGTGGTGTCCGCCGACGCGCTCGAGTGTTCCGTCTTGTAGGACGCGCAGCAGACGCACTTGGGCAGCGGGTGGCAGCTCGCCGATCTCGTCGAGAAAGAGCGTTCCGCCATCGGCTCGCTCAAACCAGCCTTTGCGCGTGCTGCTGGCGCCGGTAAATGAGCCCCGTTCATGCCCAAACAGTTCAGAGTCGATGAGCTCAGAGGGGATCGCGCCGCAATTGACGCGCACGATGGGGCCTTTGGTTCGCGGCGAACCCGCATGAATGCTGCGGGCGATCACCTCTTTGCCGGACCCCGTCTCACCCAAGATGAGCACAGGCGCATCTGTGCGAGCTACTTGCTCCACGCGCTCCATGACGTTGGCCAAACCGCCGCTGGCTCCAATCACCACGGCGTTGAGATCATGGCGCTGCAGTTTGGTGAGCAATGCCTCACGGTCTGCTTCGAGCGCTGCGCGCATGCGGGCAAGCTCATGGAGGCGTTTGTCATTTTCAAAAGCAACACCCAGCGGACGCAGGGCGGTGACCACCTGCGCTAGGTGATCTTGCGTAGGGGAGACCCCTGGCTGGATGACGAAGAGCGCGATGCCAACGGCCTGATCTTGGGCCAATAGAGGCGCCAAAATCAGAGCGCCCGCGTGGTCGTGGAGAAGCAACTGAGTGAGCTCGGAGCCGTCAGCCACCAGCACCACCGGCTCTCGCTTGCCGAGCAGAGCGGCCAATTCTTCACTGGCCTCGCCCTGCAGATCCAAACGTGTGGGCCCTAACTTGTGCGCGTCGAAATCCAGTCCAGACCCGACGGCCAAGGTGGTCAGCCGCGCTGGGTCACGCTCCAGGCGCCGAATGCTGAGCGCCTGCAGCGGAATGTGTTGGGCCATGATGCCAGTAACACGTTGAATTGATTCATCAAACTCAAGATGCTGACAAACTTCGCGCCAGAGTTGGGCCTCCAAACTCATTTCAGTCAAGTTGGACACGTGGCGTGGTGCCATAGCGGCTAAGGCTAGCATGGAAGTCCTGATTCCTTCACGGGATGCTGAGGCCGGGGACCTCGCTGTTGGCTGGATAGGTGCGGGCGGCGGCGACTTCGACCTGAATGCGGCACCCGGGCGTGATGCCCTTGAGCAGGCTGCTGCGGCGGGGAAATTGCGCGACGATGGGACCGGCCCCGTCGACGATGGCTTGAACGCGGACACGATCACCCAGGGTGACCACGCGTTCGACGGTGGCTATTCCCGGATCCTCTCGCCAGAATTTGAGGTCGTAGGCGCGGACTACCAGATGAGCGGCGCCCGAGGCATGGGCCTCATCCTCATCCAGCTGGGCGATGAGACTGCCCGTGGTCGCCTGGCCTTGCTTGACGATGGTGCGAAAGACGTTCACCTCACCCACGAAGCGCGCGACGAACTCTGTCGCTGGATGATCGAGGATCTCCGTGGGAGTGCCGATTTGTTCCAGGCCTCCCTGGTGGATGACCAGCACGCGATCAGAAACGGAGAAGGCTTCATCTTGATCGTGGGTGACGAAGATGGATGTGACCCCAACTTCATCATGCAGACGGCGCAGCCATTGGCGCAGTTCCTCACGCACCTTGGCGTCGACCGCACCAAAGGGCTCGTCGAGCAGCAGGAGTTTTGGCTCAGGCGCCAGTGCTCGCGCCAGCGCCACCCGTTGGCGCTGGCCACCGGAAAGCTGCGAAGGATAGCGGTGCTCTAGCCCGCCCAGACCCACCAACGCAAGGAGGTCGCGGGCACGCTTGAGTGCGATGTCCTTGGGCACACGCCGCACGTCCAGGCCAAACGCCACATTCTGCGCCACGGTCAAATGCCGAAACAACGCATAGTGCTGAAACACGAAGCCGATGGCGCGAGCTCGTGCGTGCACGTTGGTGGCGTCCTCATCGCCAAACCAAACCGAACCGGAGTCGGCTGATTCAAGCCCGGCTAAGATGCGCAACAAGGTGCTCTTGCCGCTCCCCGAAGGGCCGAGCAGCGCTACGAGCGAGCCGCTCTCAATTTCGAAACTGACGTTGTTGACCGCAACGAAGCTGCCAAAGCGCTTGTTGAGATTCTTGACTCGAATGTTCATGTGGATGACCTTTTCAATACTTGCTGCCGGCGCGTTTTGGCCCACTCCAGAGCCAAGAGCAGACCAACGCTCATCACCGCGAGCACCAGTGCCATGCCGTAAGCGCTCGCCTCCTGTCGCTCTTCCATCGCGTCGTGAATGAAGGTGGTCGCCGTTTGCGTTTGCCCAGAAATGCTGCCGCCTAGCACTAGCACTGCACCAAATTCACCCAGTGTGCGGGCGATGGTCATGAGCAGGCCGTAGCCCAGCGGGATGCGGATGTTGGGCAATGTCACGCGCCAAAACGTCTGCCAAGGTGAGGCGCCCAGTGTCGTGGCCGCTTCTTCTTCACTGGTCCCGATCTCCTCCAGTACGTAGGCGACTTCGCGTACCGTGTACGGCAGGGTGACGAACAGCGTGCCGATCACCACGCCGGGGAATGAGAATACGACCTTCCAACCGAGGGCGTCCAACCACGGGGTCAGCGTGCCACCGCGACCCACGAGCAAGATGAACGCGAGGCCAATCATCACGGGCGAGACCGCGAGCGGTAGATCAAACAGTGCGCTCAGCGCACCTCGACCAACGAAGCGGTGACGCACGATGGCGATGGCCCCGAGCGTGCCGACCACGGCGTTGACCACGAGGGCGATGACCACCAGGATCATCGACATCAAGAGTGCGTCGAGCGCCGCCGGTGCGAGCACGGCTTCTGCTGCCTTTGCGAAGCCAATTTCGGTGGTCTCGACGAACAAGGCGGCCATGGGTCCCACGAGCACGATGCCGAGGTAAAGCAGGACCGTGCCCAGCAAAAGGCCGCGGCCCACCGCGGTCCAGGTGGGTGAAATAGCCGGAACAGCTGCGCTTTGAGGAGCTGCCGTGATGGGCATGACGTCAGTTCGTTGCATGGCGTGACCCCGTCCTGGTTTCTAAGTAGTAGGCGCCAGCGTGGATGGTGAGGGCGAAGACGAGGAGCGCGATGGAGACCGACGCCGCCGTCTTGGGGGCGCCGCTTTCGATCTCGCCAAAGACATAGACCGGTGCGGTGAGCGTCTCGAAGGGAATGTTGCCGGCGACCACGACGATGGAGCCGAATTCGCCCAGTGCACGACCCAAGGAGCGAATGCCCGCGGACAGCGCGGCCGGCAAGATGGCGGGAAAAAACACCGTGCGGAACGTGCGCCATGGTCCGGCGCCAAGCACGATGGCGGCTTCTTCCTCTGCGGGGTCGATCTCGGTCAGCACCGGTTCCACCGCCCGCACCACGAAGGGCAACGTGACGAACAGAAGCCCCAGGATGATGCCTGGGCGAGCGAAGATGATCTCGATGCCCCAAGCACTGAAACGATCGCCGATGAGCGACGTGGGGCCATAGAGGATCGCCAACATCACACCGGCCACCAGCGTGGGCACGGCGAGAGGCAGGTCCACCAAGGCCGAGAGCAGCGAGCGCCCCGGGATGGAGTACCGGACCAAGACCCAGGCCGTGGCGGTACCCAGCACGGTATTGATGACCCCTACGATGAAGGCCGTCCAAATGGTGAGCCAGAGCGCGTCACGGGCGATGGGGGTGTTCAGTTGCTGCCAAAACGGCTCAAAACCGTCAGCAAATCCAAAGGTAACCAGGGCAAGCAGCGGGATAGCGACGAGCAGAAGTACGTAAAGAATCACTCCGGAGCGCAAGGCGCGCTCCATGCGATTGGGTGACAGCGAATGACTGGCTCGACTCATGGGGCGTCCTTGCGGCTGCGTTCCAGCGCACGGTCGTAGACGCCTCCTTGGGCAAAGATGTTCTTCTGGATTTCAGCCCATCCACCCAGGTCGCTCACGGTGAACAGATCACTCACGGGGGCAAACTTCGATTGCGTGTCCTTAGCTACGCTATCAACAACCGGGCGGAAGCCGTATTTGGCGAACGAGTGCTGAACTTCCGGCGTGAACAAGAAGTCGACGAATGCCTTTGCTGCGGGCTGGACCTTGTGACGGTCGGCGTACGTGTCGATGAGTGCCACCGGGTTCTCGATGGAGATGCTGGAGGCAGGGGCCACGTAGTCGTATTTTTTGCCTTCCATCTTGCCGAGCAAGATCTCGTTTTCGTACGTGATGACCACGTCACCGACACCGCGTTCGAAGGTGAGGAGTGACTCGCGTCCACCGCGGTCCATGATCTTCACGTTGCGGAGCACTGAGCCGACCAGGTTCACGGCGGCCTCTTGATCGCCCTTGGGCGTGCCAGCGTGGCCGCGCAGCGCTGCGCCGTAGATGGCCAGGATGTTCCACATCGCTCCGCCGCTGGTGCGGACGTTGGGAGTCAGCACCTCAATGCCCGGCTTGGCCAAGTCCTCCCAGCTGTGGATGTTCTTGGGATTGCCCTCCCGTACACCGATCACCACGATCGAACGCGTGACGATGCCCGCATGCGGTCCGCTCTTCCATTCGTGTTTGATCAAGCCCGCGTCCGTCAGTTTTTGAACGTCAGGATCGAGGGAGAGCGCTGCTACATCCGCTTCGAACCCACCGACGATGGCGCGTGCTTGGGCTCCGCTGCCCAAGTAAGACTCGTTGAAGGTGACCTCAGCGCCCGTCTCCTTGCGCCACTTGTCGCGGAAGGCAGGCAGGATGGACTTGCCGTACGCCTCGCGTGGAGTGGTGTAAGCCCCGAGCGTGATGGTGACCGGAGCGGCCACCTTGGCATTTTGCGGGGCAGCAGAGGAGACGGTTGCCTTTTTGGAGCTGTCGCAGCCAAAGGCGAGCAAAAGCAGAAGAAGGAGCCAAGTCGAGCGAACCAGGAACGAGAAAGAGGAACGGGCCATTTGAATGCGCGATTCAGCAGGTTCCGTGCCACGTTGATTTGTCAGGCCATTCGACTCAATTTGCGCGCGAGGAGCCCCTGCC
>Ga0315910_10001173_pt1 | contig 24431 bp, 20 predicted proteins | sample EdamamesoilMG_FD_204470 | JGI IMG/M metagenome (GOLD analysis project Ga0315910, IMG submission 204470) | Garden soil microbial communities collected in Santa Monica, California, United States - Edamame soil | ecosystem: Environmental > Terrestrial > Soil > Garden | place: USA: California... | reverse complement strand
CAGTTTGCCGCCGTTGCCTTATTGGCCACGTTGGGCGCGCTGTCGTTGAGCAGTTGCGTGCACACGGATTCCGGCAGCGACACGCCGTTCCAAGTGGAAGAGGCCACCATCGCCGACATTCATCGCGCGATCGAAGCGGGCGATGCAACCTGCAAAAGCATCGTGCAGACATATATCGATCGAGCTCGCGCTTACAACGGTGTTTGCTCCAAGCTTGTGACTAAAGACGGCGCGAGTATTGCGGCCGTTCCGGGTGCAGTTCGTGCCGGCGCGCCGCTCGCGTTCCCAGTCGATACCGTTCCCGTTGGCGCGGTATTGCCGAATTTTTCGCAGTACAAAGGCATGCCGATCGAATTCGGTCGCATGGAAAAAACCGCCTCCGATTCCAGCGTGCAGGTGCAATACGGCATGGTGACGGGCATCAGCAATGCCGGCAACGTCAGCGCCTTAAGCACGCTCAACATTCGCGGCGAGCGCTCGCAGTCATGCAAAGCCGAGTGCGACGCGTTGCTGTTGGCAACGTTGCCTGCGCATTGCCCTGCCGCTTGCGATGCATTTAGAAAACAACCGGACGCGCTCGAATATGCGGCCGAATTGGATGCGAAATACGGCCGCAAACCGGATTTGGAAAAAATGCCGATGTACTGCGTCGCATTTTCATTCAAGGACGTGCTCGACACCAAAGACATGCGTTCGACGGGCGGCGCCGATGTTAAGTACGCGATGGACGCCGCTCCAAGCGACTCCACCATCGTCGCCCGTTTGCGCGCCAAGGGCGCCATCATTTATTCGAAAGCGAATCTCTCCGAATATAACGGCGGTGCAGGTAATCCAGGCGGCGATGCCAAAGCAAAGACCCGGCAGTTCGGTGCCGGCGCACGCAGCACGTGGGCCGGAACAACGTGCAATCCCTACGACACGGCGCGCGAAACCGGCGGATCAAGCTCCGGCTCGGCGGCATCGGTCGGTGCGAATTTGGTGGCGTGCTCCATCTGCGAAGAAACCGGCGGTTCATGTCGGCAGCCCGCGTGGCGCAACGGCGTAGTCGGCCTTGTCACCACCAAAGGATTGATGCCGTATGGCGGCGCTATCGGCGCCGATCCCTATCTCGATCGCGCTGGAGTGAACTGCCGCACCGTGAAAGATACAGCGTTGGTGCTCGATGCATTGCGGGATCCGCAACTGGGCTACTTCGATCCACGGGATATCTACACGGCACTGCCAAAGAATTTAATTTCCAAGGAGCCGTATGCGAGTTTCGCGGTCGACAAAGTAACGCCCGGTTCGAAACCGCTTGCTGGCCTGCGTATCGGCATCGTTCGCGAGTACATGGTGAAACATGCCGCCAACGACAAGGCAATCAGCGAACGCGTCGATGCCGAAATCAAGAAAGTGTTGCGCGATGAATTGGGAGCGGAATTGGTCGAATCCTTCGATCCGCTGTATCCCGACGATCCGGATGTCGCCAACATGGCGTACACCTTTCAACAGGCGCTGGCCGAAATCCTCCCTTTTCACATGCCTGAGTACTTGCAGTCCACCGGTTCTGGCGGTGGTGGTGGTGACGGCGAAGGCGGTGGCGGGGAGAGCGAAGCGAAGAAAGACGACAAGCTGTCCTTCGCAGTCGACGGCTTCGACATCAAGCATCGCGACTATGCGGTTAAAGCGGCGGAAGGGCTTGCGCCGCTATCCGATAAATTAAATATTCGCCGCGTTACCAGTTCGCCGGGTACCGCGAGTTTCAGCTTTAACTTTGCGCAGTACTTGCTGCGCCGTGGCGATGCCGCTGTGTACGACTGGGCGACGTTGAACGCCAATGCCAAGTACTACGTCGAAGGCCGCACGGTAGCGATGAAAAACTGGCAGAACAAAACCGACTTGATCTCCGCGGGCATCACGCAGCGCGTCAAGATGCGGGAAGTTATGCGGATGGTTGTATTGAAAGTGATGACGCAGAACCGCATCGACGTACTGGTCAATCCGACGACCACGGTGCCGCCGGCGAGAATCGGCATGGCCGGTCAGCCGAGCATTAACAATCGTCCGGCCGGCCGCTTTCCGACCAGCGCCGATCTAGGCATTCCGGAACTCACCGTGCCCGCCGGCTTTAACAGCATCATTTACGAACCGACGTTCGTGCTCAACGAAAAGAAAGACAACTACGCATCCAAAGCCAACGAGACACAGCAAACACAAACCGACGCACCTATGCCGTTCGGTATTTCATTCTGGGGCGGACCCGGCGATGAACCCATTCTTTTCAAAGTCGCGTCGACGTACGAAGCGGCCACGCAGCATCGCAAACCGCCGCCCGCGTTCGGGCCGTTGAAATCGAGTAAGTAACATGCAAATGAAATTAGCACTCTGTGTTGCCGCAATGCTGTCCTTTGCCGCGCACGCGGCCCCCAAAGTTCACGAACTCAAAGCTTCGCCCGACAAAGTCCATCGCGGCTTCTTCGACGCATCGCTGCCGTCGGTGTTGACTATCGATTCCGGCGACATCGTGAAGCTGGAAACCGTGTCCGGCAATCCCAAATGGTTCGAGAACTTGGGCGTGCCCAAGGAAAAAATCCCTGCCGAGTTGTACAAGATGTACGAAGGTGTCGAAGGTGCGGGACGCGGCGATCACACGCTTGCCGGTCCGATTGCAGTACGCGGCGCCGAACCCGGCGACATGTTGGAAATCAAAATTCGCTCGGTCGATGTGCGGTTACCGATCGCCGGCCAAGGATTTAACGTCAATCGCGGTGCGCTGCCGGATCAATTTCCGTATCAGAAGGCACGTGTGCTTTGGATCGACCTGAAGAAAAAGACCATCGAATATGCGCCAGGGGTGGAAGTACCGGCCGAACCCTTTTGGGGTGTTATCGCCACGGCGCCGCCCGCGGAGATGGGTCGCGTGCCGAGCGGTCCGCCGAATTTCTTCGGCGGTAACATGGACAACAGCGATCTCGTTGCAGGCAGCACATTGTATCTCCCCGTGTCCGTAGCCGGCGGATTGTTGTCGATCGGCGATGGTCATGCCGCACAAGGGCACGGCGAAGTTTGCGTATCCGCGGTCGAGACTTCGCTAAAAGGCGAAGTGCAGGTCACGCTGCACAAACAAAAGAATCTGAAGTGGCCGCGAGCCGAAAACGCCACGCACTACATGACCATGGGATTGAACGTGGATTTAGATGAAGCGGCCCGTGCTGCGACCAGCGAGATGGTCGATTTTCTAGTTGCGACCAAAGGTTTGTCGCGCGATGACGCGTACATGCTGGCCAGCGCGTCAATGGATTTGATCGTCACACAAGTCGTGGATGGTACCAAGGGTGTGCACGCGATGATGCCTAAAGCCGTGTTCAAAAAATGACAGCCGCGGCCGCGCGCATCGACTTAGATTCGGAAGCACTCGATCTCGGTGGCCTGTCCCGGTTTCGGCAAGCAGCTGTACAAGCTCGGCGATTGGCATGGCTGGTATCGATTTTCGGCTTGCTCGCGTTTTCGGCGTGCGTCGCATCGCTAGTATTTCCCGATTCGATATGGCGCTCGCTGTTGCTGAGCATTGGTTCCACAATGCTGATTGCGGCAGCGGGCTTCTGGTCTGCGCATCGAGTAGTCCGATGGCGCGCGCAGGCTCTCTCTCTGCTCTCACCGGTCATCGTTGCGGACGTGACGCCGCGCTCGTCGGTATCCCGTATCGGCAAGCTGCGGTCGAAATTGTCGAAGGCCGTCACCGCTACGGCGCACGTCATTGCATACCGTGTTGGTGCCGACATCGGCATAGCGTTGGCGGTTGGGATACTTGCTGTCATTGTATTAGCGGCGATTCGCAGTGGCTGGAATTGGCAGCTCGCGCCGGCTGCACTTGGATTGCCAGGACAATTGGTGGGTGCCGGCGCATTGTTGCTCGCCTTCGGCGTACTGGTGATCGAGCGATATTTTGCCGCGCACTCGGCCAGCGAATGGCCCGAGGCGTTACGCCTGGCGCAATTTCTGCGCCTGGTTATCGCGATCTTGTTGCTGGCCGCGCTGGGTCTGTTGTTCAGCAACGAAAAAAGCTCTTGGCCGGTACGTTTGATTATTGCGACGAGCGTGCTGCCCGCGGCAGTTGCGTTCGAGCTCGCACTGCGCGCCTTACTGGCATTTTTCAATCCGCGTAACGATCGCTTGGAACCGGCGTTGCTGGCCGACAGCATGCTGGTGAGCTTGCTCTGTTGGCCGCCGCGGCCGATGCAAAATTTGCATGCCGAGTTGTACACCCGGTTCGGCATCGATCTGCGGCAGAATTGGGCGTTTGGATATATACGCCGCGCGTCACTGCCGGTGTTCGGTGCGATAGCATTGGCAGGTTGGATGTTGACCGGTGTGCACGAGATAGCGCTGGAAAGCAGAGGAATTTATGAGCGTTTCGGCCGGCCGATTGCCGTGTGGCAGCCGGGTTTGCATGCAGGATTGCCGTGGCCCTTCGGGCGTGTGCGCGCTGTCGAGCTCGGTGCGGTACACGAACTCGCGGCGACGCTCTCCGGCGAAGTAAATACGGATTCCACTACAACCGGCACAGAACCCAGCGGCGCGGAAGATGCACCGCCGCTCTCTGCGAATCGACTGTGGGATGCATCGCACGTAGCGGAAAAATCGCAGGTCATCGCCAGCGAGAGCGGCGGCAAGCAGAATTTTCAGATCATGAACATGGACGTGCGATTCATCTATCGCATTGCGCAGGACGACGCCTCGGCGCTGGCGGCCACTTACAACAGCGCCGATCTACCGGCGTTGATGCGCAGCAGCGCCAATCGGTTGCTGGTGCAGTACTTCGCATCGCGCACCTTGGACGGTGTGCTCGGCGCGCAGCGCGGTGAGATGGCCAAGCAAATCGGTGCCGCTGTGCAAGCTGATTTGCAACGGCTCGAAACGGGTGTGGAAATTCTCGCCACGATGGTGGAATCCATTCATCCGCCCGCCGGCGCTGCCAATGCCTATCATGCGGTGCAAGCGGCGCAGATCATCGGACAAGCATCGATTGCGCGCGAACGTGGACGCGCAGCGGAAGAAATTAACACAGCGAAGACTCGCGCTGCGATGGCTGCGGACAAAGCGACAGCCGCTGCGCGTGAAACCAAAGCAGCAGCGGAGACAGTGCAACTGAGATTCGCAGCCGAACGTGAAGCACATAAAACGGCCGGCAAAGCCTTCGTCACCGAGTTGTATCTAGCACAACTCACACGCGGCCTGGCGGATGCGCAGTTGGTGGTGTTGGATCATCGTATCGGCGGAGGTGGGGCACCAACTATCGACTTGCGACAATTTTCCGGCGGCGCGGGTCGAAGTGAGTCGATGCCATGAGGTGCGAGTATTTATGTTCCCTCCCCCCTTGTGGGGGAGGGTTAGGGAGAGGGGTGGCGCGCATCGCGCGCGCTCTTAATGTCACCCTCTCCCCATCCCTCTCCCATCAAGGGAGAGGGGGCTGTGAAGAGCAACCGCAATGAGCACTAAGCATTCTCATGACGATGATCGCTCTCATCATCACGATCATGCGCATGCTCACGACCACCACGATCAGTCATGATCATGGGCACCATCATCACGGCGGCGATCCGAGCGCGCCGTGGCCGATGCGACGCATGACGATTGCCGCTGCAATTGTGCTGTTCGCACTCGCCACCGCGAGTTTGATTCAGGTACGTTCGGGTGAAGCGACGGTGGTGACTCGTTTCGGCAATCCTGCGCGCGTGTTGCTCGAACCGGGGCTAGCGTGGCGTTGGCCTGCGCCATTCGAAGCAGCAGTGCCGGTCGATCTGCGATTGCGTACGACGTCGAGCGGTTTGCAGGATGTGGGCACGCGCGACGGATTGCGCATCATTGTGCAGGCTTACATCGCCTGGCAGGTGCAAGGCGACCCCGGTGACGTGCAGCGCTTCATGCGTGCCGTGCAAAACCAACCCGACGAAGCGGCGCGACAAATGCGCACCTATCTCGGATCGGCATTGGAGACAACGACCTCTGCGTTCGATCTGTCGAGCTTGATCAACACCGATGCAAAGCAGGTTCGTATCGCCGAATTCGAGCAGCGCCTGCAAGCGCAATTGTCGGAACCGCTGCTCGCAACCTACGGTGTGCGCGTCGTGCAAGTAGGTATCGAGCGACTGACGCTGCCGTCTGTCACTCTTTCGGCAACAGTCGATCGTATGCGTGCCGAACGCGAAACCATAGCAACCGAACGTGCTGCGGTCGGGCGCAGGCAGGCGGCGGAAATTCGCTCGGCCGCCGAACGCGAGTCACGCGTGCTGCAAGCCGATGCAACGGTGAAGGCCGCCGACATCGAGGCTCAGTCACGCGTGCAGGCCGCCGCGATTTACGGCCGTGCGTACAACGGCTCGCCGCAGTTGTACAACTTGATGCGCTCACTCGACACGTTGGGAACCATCGTCAACAAGGACACTAAGCTGATCTTGCGCACGGACGCGGCACCCTTTCGCGCCTTGGTTGAGGGGCCGACGCAAGCGGATGCCGCCAAGTGAATTCACCCGTAGAGAATCGGCGTAGCGAAACCGGCGGCCCTTGGTTGCAGGCGGGGCGGCTCGCCTTCGTGGCGATGTATGTCGTCACGCTTGTCGTTGCGCTGCGCTGGGGATTGGCGAATGTTCGCGAAGTCAGTCCGGATACCCGAGCGGTGGTGTTGCGCTTCGGCGAGATTCACCGTGTACAGCACTCTGGATTATTGCTGGCATGGCCGCGGCCAATCGAGCAAGTGGTGACGGTGCCTGCGGCGGAGAGCGTGATCGAACGCCATGTGCAAGCATTGCTGCGTTCGCAACGTGCTCGAAATGCCGATATGGCCGCCGAAAGCGACGACGAGGGCGCGCCGCTGGATGATGCGTTGGCCGGATCGGGCTACTTGTTGACCGGCGATGCCGGCATCGTGCAACTGGATGTGCGCGTGTTCTACAAAGTAGTCGACCCCAGCGCCTATGTATTGCAATCGACGCATGTGATTCCTGCGTTGGATCGAATCGTCACACGCAATGCCGTGGCAGTTTGTGCTGCGCGCGATCTGGACACCATTCTGGTCGCGCGGCCCGAGTTGGTGAGTGGCGGGATCGAGAATAAAGATGCGGAAAGCCGCGAACGACTGCGCGGCGATCTGTTACGGGGCATTAATCGCGACCTGCTTACGCTGCAGGATCAGCAAGCGGGGCTTGGCATCGAGATTGCGCGCGTCGATGTGCAGTCGACATTGCCGGGCGACACAATGAATGCCTTCAACGCCGTACTGACGGCGACGCAGCAAGCGGACCGTACGATTGCCGATGCACGTACCGAAGCGGCGCGCATCGTACAGGTGGCGACGCAAACTGCCGACCGTGCGGTGCAAGTGGCGCATGCTCAGGCCACCGAGCGATTGGCAAAAGCGCAAGCCGATACCGCCAGCGTGCTGCAACTGGCGCAGTCGGTCCGCAATCGCGTTGAGCCGGGGATTTTGTTGCGCGTGTATCGCGAACGCATGCCCGGTATTTTGGAGAAGGCGGGATCGGTCACGTTGGTGAATCCGAAGGACGACTCACGACTGATTCTGCAGGCGGCCGAGAAATGAGCGCCGCGCATTCGTCGGACCAAGCATCATCTGACATGCGCGGTGCAGTACTAACGCCGGACGAACAGCGCGAGTCCGCCCGCCAAATCACGCTGGCGATGCTCGCGCTAGGATTCACAGCGCTCGCACTGCTGTGGGCGTGGGCGGCGCCGCGACAGAATGGCGTCGTGCAATTGTTACTCGGCGCTGCGGCGTTGTTGGTTGCTATACCGGTGGTGCGTGCCGGATGGCATGCGCTGCGTTACCCAAACTTGCACGGTGTTACGGATCTATTGATCGCGCTCGCCATGCTCGGCGCTTGGGCCTTGGGCGATTTGTTGACCGCGGTGTTGTTGCCGGTAGTAATGATCTTCGGACATGTGCTTGAAGAGCGCAGTGTTGTCGGATCGCGTGAAGCCATTCGTGCGTTGGCGCGGCTTACACACAGCAAGGCCCGCGTGCTGAGCGCCGAGGGCAACATTACCGAAATCGACAATACGGCACTACGCGTCGGCGACATCGTCGAAGTACGTGCAGGCGACCGGGTTCCGGCCGATGGTGCCGTCATTCAAGGCAGGGCGAGTATTGATACCGCGCCGATTACCGGCGAATCGGTGCCGTTGGAAGCGACAACCGGCACTGAAGTATTCGGCGGCGCCATCAACCTAGATGGGCTGTTGCAAGTGCAAGTGACGCGTGTCGGTTCCGATTCCACATTGGGCAAGGTCATCGCGTTAATGAAAACGGCCGAGCGATCCAAGCCGCCCATCACACGCCTGTTGGAACGATACGCCGGTCAGTATCTGATATTGGTTTTGCTTATCGCCGCAGTGACGTGGTTTGTGTCTAATAACGCACAAGCAATGCTCGCAGTGTTGGTGGCGGCGTGCCCGTGCGCGTTAGCGTTGTCGGCTCCCGCAACAGCCGTCGCCGGTATCGCAGTGGCGGCGCGACACGGCATCTTGATTCGCGGCTCCGCAGTTTTGGAAGAGCTCGCGGATACGACGTCACTGATCGTCGATAAAACCGGCACGCTGACGTTCGGTCTATTGCGATTACAGGCCATCCATAACGAGACCGGCGATGCGGGCAAGGACGAAGACTTTGTCGTTCAGCTCGCGGCGAGCTTAGGTGCCTGCAGTAGTCATCCAGTGAGTCGCGCCTTGGCCGGCACGATTAAGGCCACCGAGCACTTGCCGGTAAGCGACGTGCACGAACGCCATGGGCTAGGCGTTGTCGCTCACGTGGCGGATGGCGAAGGCGCATTAGGCCGCGCCGAATTGTTCGAGCAGTTGCGTATCGCGACACCGCCGGCGCCGTTGCACGATGGCCCCATTGCCGGTATCGCATTCAACGGCAAATTTCTGGCTTGGCTACTGCTTGCCGATACGTTGCGTCCCGAAGCGTCGAATGCATTGTCGGAGCTACGTTTGTTGGGATTGGGCCGTCAGTTGCTGTTGACCGGCGATCGCGCCAGCGTCGCTCATGCGCTCGCGCGCGAGGTCGGCATTCGCGACGTCGTAGCGCATGCGTTACCGCAAGACAAGCTCACTCGAGTTAAAGCCGAAATCGACAGCGGCTTTCGTCCGATGGTGGTGGGCGACGGCATCAATGATTCGTTGGCGTTGAAAGCGGGCGTGGTCGGAGTGGCAATGGGGAAAGGCGGCGCCGACATTGCGCTCGCCTCGGCAGACATCGTGCTAATCGGCAGCGATCTACGCCGCTTGGGTACTTGCATGCGGTTAAGCCGTCACTGCCGCAACACGTTACAGGTTAATGTCTTTATCGGTCTCGGTTGGACGTTAGCCGTCGTCGCGCTTGCCGCGTTCGGTTTCTTAGGTGCCGTTGGCGCGTTGATAGCGGCGTTGCTCCACAACCTAAGTACATTGCTTGTGCTGGGCAATGCGGGAAGGCTGCTGCGATTTCAGGAGTCGCTGCCGAAACTCAAGGGAGCGAGCGTTCTCTAATGTAGAGGCGTGATTCATCATAGGCACGGGCGCAGCATGCTGCGGCCCTACACCAACGGATGAAATTCTGTAGGGGTCCAGCATGCTGGACCCCTACGGGTGGATTCATTTTTTTCTCGCAGGTTTTTTCTTGGCTGTAAGTCTTGCTGCGTTTGATTTTGCATTCGCTTTCACGATCTTGGTGATCAACGCGTAGGGAATCGGCTCATCGAGCGGGAATTGCAGATTTCCTTTCGGTCCGGCGTAGATGGATGTTTCCTTCTTGAGTTTCGGATCGCGAACCGGCGGATAAAGGCCGATGTGTTTCTTGAACGCGCCGATGTACACCAGAATGCCGTCGAGTTTGAAAGCTGGCATTTGATAGCTAATGACTTCTTCCGCCTTCGGCGCCGCTTTCTTGATCGTCGCTCGTATCTTATGCAGTAGCGGTCGAACGTCGCCGGGACATGCAGCGATATATTCGTCGATAGTTGCGTACTTCATAATGGATGCTTTGTGCGCTGTTGCTCCAATTTACGCTTAGCTGCGTGGAGCAGGGCACGCGAGTAAAGCTTGTGGAATCCTAGCAAGGCGGTAAATCCGAATCCCAACGACGATTTCCCGGTGCTTCGATCGGTTGTGGGAACGACGGCTGAGCCGAAGTATAGACATGTGCCGTTCGACCCGTTCTGCGGCGCAACCATCAACCAGGACCGGGTCTTGCCCATGAAGTCGCACATCAACAATTGATTCTCGCCACGCTCTTCGACGCGCCACGCAGCGAAAGCGTCGAGCTGTCCCGCTGCCAACTGTTCTGCTTGGGCATCGGTGGACGGCTTGGAGACTAGGCATTTAAGGATGAAGCGCTCCATCCTAAAAAGCCAAGTGGTGTAGAAAGCCGCGACAAATTGCCTGTGAACGATGGCGCCTGAAAATTCCGTTGTGTAGCAATCCGCGTAAGCGAACCGCTGATAGCGACGGAGCAATGCGTCGTCGGGCAGCGGGCAAGTTCGAATCGACATGCAAGCCTCCGTTTGCTGGCGCCCGGATACTACGGATGTCGACACGACAAAGCAGTAGGGCTTTTCCGAAGTGGCGGAGTGTCGGGGAAGTCGACACGCCCCTGTAGGCTGGGTTAAGGAAACGTATCCCAGCCTACTTCATGAGATCATTTCGGAGCCCTTCGACAAGCTCAGGGTGAGCGGAGAAGAGAGGTCTTGAGATTCCCTTTCTTTGCCCCGCTCACCCTGAGCTTGTCGAAGGGTTCTTGGATTTCAATCCCGACAAAACCCCTCGCCGACTTGAATCGTTAAACACGTCTTCTTATCCGCCAGCCACTTCATGCCGGTGGCTTGACCGTCCGTTGCGCGTATTGATTCGGTCTTGCCCTTTCGTTCGAACTCAATATGGTCTTGAGCAGCTCGACCGACGTACTTAGACGGTCCATCCAGCGATTGAATGGTGACCCCGTAACCGGCGCCTAACTTACTGATTGAAAGAAACGTTCCTTCCGGGCCATTCCACTGTCCTAACCACGCATCCAATGGGCTTGGCATCGAGACTGACTTATCCACTGCGGCCGGTTTCGATTGCGGCGCAACCGGTTCTTGGTCGCCGCCGCAGCCTGAAATGCATAGCGCGGCGCCAGCGGCGCAAGCTTGTATGGTTATCTTCACTGCGGTCTCCGCATTTAACTTGAGAGTTGAATTGCGCACTAATGGGGCAGGGGCTGTCAACAAAGAAATGCGCGGCCGGAGGTAGGGCTTCGATTTCCGCTTACGTCCAACACCACGGTCCCTGCATCGATGCAGGCTTCGGCCGTCCGGCCCGAATCGCGCAGCTTGGGCTTCGCGACCCATCTAAATCACAGCGATGCAAGCGAGGTCTTTATGTACCTGCGTACCTCCGTTCGTTCGTTCGCCACGATGGCGATCGCATTTCTAACGCTCTTTTTATCCTTTGCGGCACACGCCGAGTTCAAGCTCGAAGAAACCACCATCGACAACATTCACGGCGGCATACGCGCCGGCGAAGTCACATGCAAGCAAATCGTCGAGGGCTATATCGCTCGCGCACGCGCCTACAACGGTATCTGTACCAAGCTCGTCACCGCCGATGGCGCAAAAGCGCCGAAAGCCACCGGCACGATGCGAACCGGCTTGCCGGTCAAGTTTCCGGTTGAAACTGTGGCTATAGACAAGCTCATGCCGGACTTCGATAAGTACAAAGGTTTGAAACCGGACTTTGGCCGTATGGAGCCGACGATGTCCGATCCTTCCGTGCAACAACAGTACGGCATGGTGGTCGGCATTCCGAATGCGAAGCAAGTAAACGCCTTGGAAACGATCAACATTCGCGGTGAACGATCTGTCTCCTGCAAAAAGGAATGCGACGCCGCGACCGGTGCGTTGCCCAAGCATTGTCCGGCAGCTTGCGATTCCTTTAGAAAGTATCCCGATGCGCTCGAGCGCGCAGCCGAACTCGATAAGCAGTACGGCAAGAATCCCGATACCAAAACATTGCCGCTCTACTGCGTGCCCATGTCGTTCAAAGCGGTATACGACGCAAAAGATATGCGCTCCACCGGCGGCGGCGACGTGAAGTACGCGATGGATGCTGCACCGATGGATTCGACGTTGACGGGTCGCATGCGCGCAGCCGGTGCGATCATTTATGCACAAGCGCACAACTCCGAATACAACGGCGGCAGTGGCGATCCGGGCGGCGATACGAAAGTGGAGCGACCCAATCTTGGCGCGGGCGGCGCACGCGAAACGTGGGGCGGAACAAGCTGCAATCCATACGACACCGAACGTGAAACCGGTGGATCCAGCGGCGGTTCGGGTGCATCAGTCGCCGCGAATCTGGTGGTTTGCTCGATTTGCGAAACCACCGGCGGTTCGTGCCGCAATCCGGCCAACTTAAACGGCGTCGTTAACTTTGTGCCGACCAAAGGCATGATTTCCTACGGCGGCGGCATCGGTGCGAATCCCTACCAAGATCGCCCCGGCATTCATTGCCGCACCACCAAAGACGCAGCCATCGTCATGGACGCGTTTCGCGACAGCAAGACCGGCAGTTACTTTGACGCACGCGATCCCTACACCGCATTACCGCGCGTGGTCGCATCGAAAGCGCCGTATGTCAGTGCGATCACTGCACCCGGCGCCGCCAAGCCGCTGGCAGGCATGCGTGTCGGTGTGATACGCGAATTCATGATCAAGCCGAATCCCGGCGATAACAGCGTCAGCGACGGCATCAATAGTCAGCTGAAGATATTGAAGGAACTCGGCGCGGAGTTGGTGGAGACAGTCGATCCCGAATATCCGGACGATCCCGCCATTCCCAATATGAAGTTCGGTTTCCAAGAGGCGTTGGCCGAAGTGATTCCTTTTCATATGCCGGAAATGCTGTCCTGGAAGACGGCCGATGGCAAACCCGAGTTTTCCGTCCCCGGTCATGACGTAACGAGCCGTCAATACTTGGTTGCCGCTTCGTTGCACAAAGCGCCGTGGCCGGCGAACCTAAACATTCGACGAGCGATCGGTGGACCACCGAGCGCCCCCGACGTGGTCACCGGTTATCAGTTCAGCTACAACTTTGCGCAGTACTTGATGGCGCGCGGCGACGCGAATGTTTATGACTGGGCGACATTGAATGCGAACGCTAAGTATCACACCGATGTGCGTCGCGCGGCGATGAAGAACTGGGAAAACAAGCCCATCGACACGCGCACCGACGCAGTGGCCTACATCATGAAGCGGCGCGATACGGTGCGTATGGCGGTGATGAAGGTGCTTGAGCAAAACAAGATCGACGTGTTCGTCAATCCATCCACCACCGGTACCGCTACCAAGTTAGGGGGGGCGCAAGATCCGAATCGCAGATCGTACGGTCACGGCGCAACACTGGGTCTTCCCGAAGTGTTCGTCCCTGCGGGATTCAGCACCGAGGTTTACGATGCAACGTTTGCGCTTAGCAAAGACGGAACGAAGTACGACGCGGTGACCGGCAAAGTGCCGAGCAAGCCCGCGAGTCCACTGCCGTACAACATCGGCTTTTGGGCCGGCATCGGCGAAGAGCCGACCATTTTGAAAGTGGCGTCTGCGTATGAAGCGGCATCGAAGCAACGCAAACCACCGCCGGGCTTCGGTCCCGTGAAGGGCGAGCCGGGGTTGAACATGCAGTAGATGCATACCCCTCTCTCTAACTCTCTCCCCGCCGAAAATTGCTCTGATGTACATGGATGTACGGAATGCGGGTGTTGATTGGATCATTCACCCGCCTGCATTTCCGGCATTTCCGCCATCCATGGCGGTCACAAGGGGAGAGAGGATCTGACGGGAATAGGATAGATCGGAGTGTCCTACACCCTCCCCCTTGAGGGGAGAGAGATCGAAAGGGAAGAGGATCGGAAGGTTCTAAGCCCTCTCCCTTGAGGGGAGAGGGTTGGGTGAGGGTGAGTGAACACGAGTGAGCATGAGCTTACGGCCGATCACAACGTCCCTGCTTCAAGTTGTTCCAGATAGATAAACTCGGGCGCCTTCACTCCGGCATCTTTGCGAATCTGCGCGACCCTTGGCGATTCAAAAAAAGCTCTGGCGTCGGCAATGGAGGTCCACACGGAGAAATGCACGATGCGGTTGGGATCGTTTTCGTATTTCAATACTTGATACGAACGCTCGCCGGCTTCTTTTCTGATCCCGGCAGCATTGTCGAAGATCTGCTTCCACGCCGGATAGTCGTCGACTTCGTGAATGATTAGCACATGTTGCATGGCGCGCTCCGTTTGACGTGTCCGAGAGTTGTCACGATCCGAGAAATTCTTGCGCCCTCTCCCTCGATGGGAGAGGGTTGGGGAGAGGGTGAAAAGGCATCGCTCCGCGCCGAAAGCCCCCTCTCTCTAGCTCTCTCTCCGCCGAAAATCGCTCCTGCATTTCCGGCATTTCCGCCATCCATGGCGGTCACAAGGGGAGAGAGGACCGTTCAACGGATTCTGCGGATTTCATCACCTTAACTAAGTGACATTCATTTTGAGGTAGTTTCTAGCCTATTCAGCCAACTTCGTCGATGTCGCCGCATACCTCGAGCGTCACGTCGAAGGCCTGCTCGTGCAACGAACCGCCATCGGCGGTGAGGTGCAGGTTGGAGCCTTCCCGAAAGCCGAGCGCGGGTTTCAATTGTCCGTTGCTGGAGACGGTTGCGCCGTCGATAAGCGAGGCCACGGAGAAAACAATTTTCTGCGTGATTTCGAACGCTTGTTCCGACTCGATCCCGGCCTCGCCCAGCGGCAATCGAACGGCTCGGACCAGCGCACGCAGAAAGCCTTCTTGCGCGTCATTGAATTGTTCGGAATCGTTGATGATGTTCATAGCGGATCGAGTGCGATATGCGGGCGTGAAGTTTACTTCCATTCAGGGCTACGTTCCTCAACCCGGCCTGCACCGGGCACCCTCAGCGTGGATTCGGCGACTCGTCGTGCAGCGAGTTGATTTCCTTCAGCAGCTCCTTCGAGAGCGTAACGTCGATGCTTTGCAGATTGTTTGCAAGTTGCCCGGCGTTACTGGCGGCGGTCAAGACGGACAGGGTAAACGGCTGCTGTCTGGCAAATGCCAAAGCCATTGTCGACACGCTCAAGCCGTGTCGCTTTGCCAAATCGATGTATGCCGTGGTTGCGGCGAGCCGCTTCGCCGAGAACCGAGGGTCGGTGTTGACAGCTTGCGCGGCATTTTCAGTCAATAATCCCCGTGCCAGCGGCGAAAAAGCAATAAGGCCGACTTGTTCGCGCAGAGCGATTTCCGCAAGGCCCATTTCGAATTGTCGACTGAGTAGGCTGTAACCGTTTTGAACTGTGACGACGCGTGGTGATCCCCTTTCTTGCGACAGCTGCAGATAACGCATCACACCCCAAGGCGTTTCGTTGCAAACACCGACGTGCCGCACTTTTCCGCCGGCAACCAATTCGCCCAGTGCAGCGAGCGTTTCTTCGATCGGCACGACGCCGGGCGGGTCGGGTAGGTTGGAGAAACGTGCGCGGCCGGTTGTGGTGACCGTGCGGTCGGGCCAGTGAAGTTGATAGAGATCGATGTACTCGGTGCCGAGGCGACGCAAGCTGCCATCGATGGCGGCAAAGATATTCGCGCGATCCAATCGGCGATTCGCGCCGCGAATGTGCGTCATGCTACCGACTGCATTCTCAGGCCCGGTTACTTTCGTCGCGACGATCACGCGACTGCGTATTCCACGCGAGGCAATCCAACGACCGAGAATTTCCTCGGAACGACCCTGAGTTCCGGCGATCACCGGCGACGGATAATTTTCGGCCGTGTCGAAGAGGTTGATGCCGGCATCGACGGCCATATCCAATTGCCGAAAAGCATCGGCCTCGGGCGTCTTCGAGCCAAACGTCATCGTGCCAAGCCCGATGGCGCTTACGCGAATGTCGGTGCGACCGAGTTGTCTTAGTTCCATTCGCTTTTACCTCAAATCCAACATTGTGCGTGAGCGGCAATCAGAGCCCAAATCGCAGGTGCGCGCAATACGCGCGAATTTCAACCGCGCTCACGCTGCATGATGAGCAAATCCAGCGAATCCGGCTCGGAAATCCCAAGTAGCGTCAAAGCCGTATGCGCCTGGCCTCGGTGATGAGTTTGGTGATTAAACAAGTGAGCCAGAATTTCTCGGCGGCGCTGTCTCTGCGGTGTCCCGTTTAGAGTTCGGTATTCCCAAGGTTCTTCGAGCTGTGCATCCGACAGCTCCTGTATGAACTTTATGATCCGCCGATCTTCCTGCTCTCGAGCGGTCGAGAGGGATGGCAGGTCATCAAACATGATTGCGTTCAGCTTGTTCGGGTGATCGCCCGTGCCCGTCAGTCGGTGCATCCAAATACGGTCAGCCGTCAGGATGTGATTGAGCGTACCGTGAAGACTTTTGAAGAACACACCAACATCTCGCCGGTACTGCTCATCGGTGAGTTGTCTTGCCATCCCGTACAGCCGGGCGTTAGCCCATGCGTTGTACTCGGCCATTGTTGTGAAGTGAGTGTTCATGATTTAGGGAAAAGGGGGTTATCCCCATTTCTGCATATCTCCCGCGCAAGTTCGCGATCCACAACGCCGCTTTCAAAATGGCGGCACACGCCGTGCGTGCTGTGATTACGTAAAAGGCCGCGTAAAGATAAAACGCCGGTAACGAAATACCTATGATAGGCTTTTAAAAAATATTTCGATTTAGAAAAATACAAAAATAAATAGGGAGTAGGCATGTCATTTACCGCCGCTTGGCTGCTGTTAACCGGGCTTGGCGGCTTGCTGGCAATGCGCAAGCGCTTCACTGCGTAAGCGCATACGTCATCGTACTGGCCGGTTTTTGGATCGGATGAGTTACTGCCTCGTCTAAACCCGACTGCAGATCGGATGAGGCGCTTAACAGCTTATAGATTGATCCCCGCGCGGGAAAGATTGAAATAAAACAGTGGAGGTCCATAAAAATGAAATTAATTAAACGTGCGATTAAAAGTCTAGCGTTCGCAGCAGTTGTCCTTTCTATGGCGCCGGGCTTGGCCGATGTCGATGTCACCCGCATAAGCGCAATAGTGCGCTTCTAGCAATTCCATGATATCGCCAACCCTTTAAAAAATAACCAACATAAAAAACGAACAGAGATACATCATGAAAATTCTCAGTATCACCGCACTGGCAAGCATCACCCTTCTTGTCGGCTCCCATGCAGCAGCGGGAGTGATCGATCGCAGCGCGGAAGTGGCGGCTTATATACGCGATATCCAAACCGGAACACGCGGCGCCGTCACCGACACCGCGAAGGAGATCATCAAAGCCGACCTTGGCGACGAGCAACTGGCCGAAGCGTTGTATAGAAAACTGACTGCCGATTTGCCGACACTCAAGAAAACCGACGACGTGGATATGGAGTATCAGAAAGCCATGGTCTTGGCGATCGGCGCTATCGGGGCGCCGGGATATGGCGAGAAATTAAAGCCGATTTGTACCGGCATTAAATTGAGCAGCATGTCGAGGACCAACTACTGCCACGTCGCAGTCAGCGAAATGGACTTAAATCGCAAAAAGAACCTGCTCGTCGCCGACGACAAGTACTTTCGCGCCGGTGAAGATCCGCGTGTCGGTCGCATCATGAGCATGATCATGTCGGATGACTTCTACTTCAAGCATATGGCTGCGCATCGCATGAACTGGGGAAAGATATTGGATGTCAGGCTAACGGACGCCATGGCCGACCAATTGCCGCAATATATTCCCCTCATGGTTAATAAAGGCGAGCATGAGACCGACTCGGCGCTGGCCGGCTATATCAAGATGTTGGGTTATTCCGGAAACCAGAAGTATCGCCCGGCGCTCGAAGCGGTCGTCAATTCGAAGGCCCGCATGGCTTTTAAGAAAAGAGCGAAAAGCGCACTGCGGGCGTTAGACCAGGTTCAAAAGCAAACCGGCGGCCAACAAACCAACAAGCAGCGCGGCGATACAAAAAACGGGGAGCTGAACGACCAAGACCAAGATAAGGAATAAGCCATGCATCGGCAAACGCGAGCATACGGCGCTCTATTCATAGGGCCGTTGCTGTCCTGCATTAGTCTATTGCTTTGCGCGCCGACCTATTCGATGGACGGCGTCTTCGATCGCGACGAGGAAGTGCGCAGCTATATCTCAGTCGTCGAAGCGGGCTCGCGAAGAGAGTTCATCGAAGCAGCACGCAAGATTTATATGTCCGGCATAAGCGATGAACGGCTTGCTCTCGCGTTGCAGAATCGACTGTTGAATGAGTTCGACAAACTCGGCGCACCGAGACTTGCGCGCGGAAGGCGCATGAACGCCCTCGTTGTCGAAGAGCTATACCTCGACGACTCCGACGCCGGCTACGGCATGTGGCTCGTCCATGCCGCATGCTCCACCGGCGCGGAACTTTTTAACACCACATTTTACGCGGTTGCGAACCGCCATACGGGCGCCAATTTTAAAGAATTGCGCTCCCTTGCGGCGCGCAGTAAGAGACAGCTGGATTGGCATCGAAAGAAGAACGAGCTGATGGCAACGCGCCAACATCATCGCGAAGGTGACGATCCGCAGGTCTCAAGATTGGTTAATCTTCTGCATGCTGACGATCTGTCGTATCGTGACTTCGTCTACGACTATATCCGGGTTAACAAATTACGGGAGCCCCGTTATTTCGAGATTGTCGGCGCCAACGTTCTTGCCTCTATTTCGGCGCCCGCCGCGCAGCCTCCGAATATTTTGCTCGCGCGGGAAATCAAGTTACTTGGCGATTCCAATGACCGCGGCTATGCGGAAATACTGCAGCGGGTGGTGGACTCCAACGCTGACGTTAAAATTAAGAACCAAGCACAGGCGGCTCTAAGCAAGTTACGATAGACCTCGAAATACGTAGGTTGAAATGAGGCACCAAGAGGAGTACACGCTAGCGAAGTGCTAGGCGTCATCGCCGCTCGTGTTGAAGATACATGCACCATAGGGTTGCGTCCCCGAGAATTCCGCGGCCGGTCTCCGCAAAGCCGGCGCGCTCATAAAATTTTAGATTGGACGCCTGCGCCGTCTCCAAGTAAACACCGCAAGATGCTGTGTCGCTTGCTGAAACGTCGCAGAACGACTTGAGCAATTGCGTTCCGGTCCCGCGGCCATGCAAGTTTGGGTCAGTTCCGATCACCCCAAGGTAGTAGTGCGGAGCTGGGGGTTTGTATTTGTTCGCGACCTCGTCGTAGATCGCCATTCGGTCGGCCATTCCTGGAATCGAATTCTCGAAGCAAGCCCATTCTTCGCTGAGGCTTGTTGGCCACTCAGGTTGCACAGTTGAGTAGCCCATCGCGGCCCCGCCAATACCATCGCTTCCCCGTGCCACGAAGACAGGCATCTTGAGTGCGATGCGTGCGCGCATTAGGAGCGAGAAGAATTGTGTCACGCGATCTCGATAGCCCGGACCGGGCTGCAACAGAAATCCGGTGATTGGATCCTGTGCGAATGCCGCGGCCAAGCAGCCGACAGCTTCGTCGATATCGGAAGGGGATGCGGCGGTGATCTTCATGACATCTAACGTTGTCACTCGCGCGCCGCGTCTTTTAACGCGGTTGCGTGCAGTGAATTGTTGGGGTCTCGTTCGTCAGCTCGATTGACTACCATCGTACGTGCCAACACATCACCAAGACGCTGCCTCTTCTCGCCAAGCGCTGGCAGAAGATCAAACGGGCCGATAAGCAACGGAACGAGATTTCTAACAATCGACTGACCGTAACTACACGATGCCAATGAGTTGACATCAACAACGGCAATTCCAAGTACTCGCTTACCAATGCTTTGCCCACCCGGCATTCCATCAGCTAACAGCCAATACGCGAGTGCCGCTGCCCCGAATGTAATGATGAGTATCTCTAATGCCGTTCTGGACTCTGTCCTGCCGGAAACCACATAAGCGAACCCGAATCCGACCAACAGCAAGATGAGGCGACAGCCATATCTACAAATTGGCCGAGTATACGAATGATGAAGGAGGCGACGAGCCCAGCCTTCCGCGCTTCCTCGCTCTGCTGCTGCTTGATATTTTCTTGAACGCTATCTCGAGACGCAGCAGTAACCTGCCGTTCGTTCAGGACTTCATCGATTACCTGGTCCGCGAGGTCGGTCAATGTGCTGCGGGCACGAAGTATCAGTAGCTGCTCGGACGACATCGCGGCGTATGTTTCGAGCAGCCTTTCTCTTGTTATATCCATTGCGAGGTTCCTCAGGCCCAACTATATGTAGACACCCTAAAAGGTGCATTTGAACCCGGCATTTGGTTGTATTCGGCCCTGATACGAATTTGCGTTATCCATGAAATCAATCGGTTGTCCATTTTTAGCACACCCTAAAAGGAAAGGCTAAACACCCCTCGTCGCAGCGACCGTAATGTCGGCGATAAAGGTGGGGGTCCGCCATTACCGCGCGTCTCATTGTCAGCCATTCGACAAAACGCAGGCGGCGCTATGCAAACGGGTTCTCTCTCTTTACGGGCGGCGATGCAATTGCATCGGCCCATTCTTGCTTCCACTCTGCTCGGGCTGCTGGCGTTAAATACGTATGCCGCCGAGCCGGCGTTCGATCACCACGTAAAGCTGACGCCCGAGAATGCCGCAATCGGTAATTACCCGGCGCAGAAGGCGGCCATCCTCACCATCAAGTCCGGGCAAACGGTCAAGATCGACGGTGGCGGCGGTGCGGGCTGGCGCAATCCGGAAATGTCGCCAAACGATTGGTTGAAGAAGAACAATATCGGCATCACTGCCGATTATCCGCCGCTTAAAGAAACCGTCGCGGTGTTGGAAAAGGCCACGCGCTACGCCGACATCAAGAATGGCCACATCTTGATCGGTCCGATCGCCATCGAAGGCGCGATGCCTGGCGATTCCCTTGAAGTACGCATTCTCTCCGTGGTGCCGCGCATTCCATACGGCTCGACCGGCGCTGGCCCGGGCCGTAGTTTGAAAAATGCCGATGCGCCAAAGCCGCCGTCGCATATCACCAAGCTTGATTTGAAACGCAACGTCGGGCTGTTCGGCTCGGGCGTGGAAGTGCCACTGGCACCTTTCATGGGCGTGATGGCCGTGCAACCCGCAGCGGAAGAAGGCTTGAATGTAAGCAGCAGTCCGCCCGGTCGTTTCGCCGGTAATTTGGATTGCCGCGAATTAGTTGCCGGCACCACGTTGTACATACCGATCTTCGAACCGGGCGCGCGGTTCTACACCGGCGACTCGCACGCTGCGCAAGGCGACGGTGAAATCACCGGCACCGCCATCGAAACGGCAAACACCGTCACGCTGAAATTCATTCTGCACAAGGGCAAGACGTTAAAGATGCCGCGCGCGGAAACGCCGACGCACTACATCGCATACGGACTCGACCCCGATTTGGAAAACGCCATGCAGCAAGCGGTGGATGAAACCATCGACTACATCAAAGAGATCAGCGGCTGGACCGACACGGCGCGTGCGTACTCGTTGACCAGCATGGGCGTGGACTTTCACGTTACGCAGATCGTCGATCACACCAAGGGTATTCACTCCAAGATTCCAAAGAGCATTTTTAAAGACGTGAAGAAAAACTATTGGTATCAGGCGGGGATGTAGCGCATGAGAAATCACGCGTATTGGCTCGGTGTGATTTCGTCATCCCGGCGCAGGCCGGGATCCATCCCGAAAAAGTCTCGATGGACCCCGGCCTGCGCCGGGGTGACAGATGTAAGTATTAAGCAATAGGTGCGTGGGTTATGAAGACGATGTTCGTGGCTGCCTTTGCGACGTTTACGACGGTAACGGGCGCGCTTACATTGCCGGCGCACGCCGCCGCCCCGACCTTCAACATCATGGAAGCCAGCATCGCCGATATTCAAAACGCGATATTGGCCAAGCAGCTCACCAGCGAACAGCTGGTGAATATGTATCTGGCGCGCATCAAAGCCTACAACGGCACCTGCGTTAAAGAGCCGAAAGGCATCTTGGGTCCCGTTACGACGATTCCCAATGCAGGACAAATCAACGCACTCTCGACATTGAATTTACGTCCATCGACACGAAAGGCAATGGGCTTCGATGCACGCAAGGCGCGCAGCATGACCGACGCCGTCGATAACGACCCCGCGATGCCGGATGCATTGGAAGTAGCCAAGACCTTGGACAAGCACTTCGCGAAGACCGGGCAATTGGTCGGTCCGTTGCACGGCGTGGTAATCGCGATCAAAGATCAATTCGACACCTTCGACATGCGCACGACATCCGGCGCCGATGCGCCGTACGCAAACGATCGGCCGCCGGTCGATTCGACCTTTGCCATCAAGCTGCGCGAAGCCGGCGCCATCATCATCGGTAAAGCCAACATGGGCGAGTACGCGGCCGGTGCACGCAGTGCGTTCGGCGGCACATTCTGCAATCCTTACGACACCGAGCGTAGTCCCGGCGGTTCGAGCGGTGGTTCGGGCTCGGCGATTGCAGCGAACTTTGCAACTTGCGCCATCGGCGAAGAATCCGGTCCGTCGATTCGCTCCCCAGCCAAAAACAATAACGTGGTGGGCATTTCCGCTACGGAAGAACTCGTCAGCCGTCACGGCATGATCGCCGCCTCATACATGAACGATCGCACCGGCCCGATTTGCCGCAGTGTGGTGGATGCCGCGCGCGTATTGGATGTGATCGCGGGCTACGATCCGAAGGATGAACTCACCGCGTTTAGCGTCGGCCGCAAACCATGGAAGCCTTACGCGAGCTTTGCCACTACCGCCATCGAAGGCAAACCGCTGACCGGCGTTCGCATCGGTGTGGTACGCGAGTACATGAACAAGAAATTGTTCACCGTAACGGACGAGGAGAGTATCGACATCATCGATCGCGCGCTCGTCGATCTGAAAAATCTCGGCGCAACGTTAGTCGATCCCGGCGAAGGGGGCGAGCTATTTCAAAGCTGCTTGATGAAGTACACACCGGCCGTGCACAACTCGGCATTCACCAAACAATTTCCGGATCTTTTTCCTGTGGACGCTGCCGGTAAACCGACCGCCGATCACATTCCGAAGCTAGTGGACATGTACTTCGATACGTCCAAGTTTCCCACCAAGGCCGGTGAAAAGGCGGAGTTGCCAAGCATTCGTGGCATAGGTCCGCAAGTTACGGTCGGCGAACGCCGATACATGATGGAGCGCTATTTGCGCGAACGCGGCGACAAGAACATCAAGACCATTCAAGATTTGATCGACAAGTCAAAATTCTTCGAAGCGGCCGAAAACAGCGGCTTCATGGACAAGAAGCAAACGCTTGTCACCACCAACAAAGAAAAGACACTCGATATCGGCATTCGTTTGCAGAATCGCTGGGCGTTACAGCAAGTTGCCTTGCAATGCATGGCGCAGTTGAATGTCGACGCGTTGACGTATCCGACCGGCAATATTCCCGCCCCTAAACTTGGTCGACCCAATGAGCCTACCGTCAACGGTCGTCCCGCCAATGCCTGGACGTTGCTCGGTCAGAACGGCTTTCCTGCGATCACTGTGCCAGCGGGATTCACGACAAAGATGTACGACCGCGTTTTCGATCCCGCTGCACCGAAAGACGCCGCCGACAAAACCAAATTGGAAGGACCTGTCGCTGCGAAGTTGCCGGTAGGCATCGATTTCCTCGGCCGTCCATTTGATGAGTCGACGTTAATTCGGATTGCATCGGCATATGAATTGGCGACCAAGCATCGCAAAGTGCCGCCGGGTTTCGGTCCGGTGAAGGGCGATATGGCGTCGCAGGTTCGGTAAGGATTGTTGTGCTGTTTATCTCTTTAGCAACCGCTCGTCCTGAGCTTGTCGAAGGATTCTTCAATCTTCGGAACCCTTCGACAAGCTCAGGGCGAACGGAGGAGATTAGGTGATCGAATGACTACGTCTAAATCCGCAGTACTTAGCGAACAAATCGCTACCTCACGTCGTCGCTTCCTCACCTCGCTGCAAGGCGATGCGCCCCGCAAGGTAGTCGCTACAGCCACGCTGGCATCGGCGGTAAGTTCCATTGCGAATGCGGCCTCGACCGACAAGAGCGACGACATCGTGTACATGTCGGTTAAGAAACTGGCTGGGCTCATTCGCAGCAAGCAAGTATCCGCAACCGAAGCCGTCGAGGCTTACATCAAGCGGCAAATAGCAGTGAACGACAAGCTCAACGCTGTCGTAACCAACTGTTTCGATCGTGCCAGAGCCGAAGCTAAGGCTCTTGATGCCAAAGCCGCGAAAGGCGAATTTGTGGGCCCACTGCACGGCGTGCCCATGGCGATCAAAGACTCGTTGGATACCGAAGGTGTCGTGAGTACGGGCGGCACGATGGGCCGTCAACAATACGTGCCGAAGAAAGACGCGACCTCGGTCGCACGCGTACGCAAGGC
>Ga0315910_10001172_pt1 | contig 24448 bp, 20 predicted proteins | sample EdamamesoilMG_FD_204470 | JGI IMG/M metagenome (GOLD analysis project Ga0315910, IMG submission 204470) | Garden soil microbial communities collected in Santa Monica, California, United States - Edamame soil | ecosystem: Environmental > Terrestrial > Soil > Garden | place: USA: California... | reverse complement strand
CCATCGTCATGATCGCCCTCGACGAGGTCGCCGACCTCCAGGTCGACTACTACGACTACAGCGCGGAAAACTACCGCCCGATCTACACGTCGACCCTGCCCTATGGCATCGACGCCGAGGAAACCGTCTTCGGCATCACCTACACCCGTCGGTTCAGCTCCGACCTGATCGCGAGCGTGCGCGCCGTGATCAGCGACTACGCCGAGCCGTCGGCTGGTGGCAACATGGACTACGATTCCACCATGATTTACGGCCGCTTGCAGATGCGGTTCTAGTACGACATGACTGTCCGGCGCCGGTCACACCGGTGCCGGACGATCTCGACCCCGAAAACCTTCGATCCAGAAAACCATGACACCGTCCATCAAATCGTTCCTCGTGGCTGTCGCCACCGTCGGTCTCACCTCCCTCGCGTTCGGCGCCACCGCCGAGGAGAATTGGAAGGCGCAGTGCGCCAAGTGCCACGGCGCCGGCGGCGAGGGCAAGAAGGCGATGAAAACCGCCGACTACACCAACGCCGAGGTGCAGGCCATGTACACCGACGAGCAGCTCTTCGAGGCCACCAAGAACGGCGTGCCGAACACGAAGATGCCGGCCTACGGCGAGAAGGGCCTGAGCGACGACGACATCAAGGCGCTCGTCGCCCACATCCGTTCGCTCAAGAAGTAGGCCGCTGCCGGCTTGTTTCCCGCGGGGACGCGCGCATGCTCGGTGCGCCGTCCCCGTTTTCGTCCGCGTCGCCCCCCGGCGTTTCGCCCCCGCCCGATCCACCCTTCGCGCTCCTCCCCGCCCATGTCCTCGGAAAAGCCCGGCCGTGTCTCCGGCTTCGTCAGCGTCTTCTACCGCAACTGGGTCACGCTCGCCGGCTTCTTCCTGGCCGTCGCCGCGACCTTCGCGTTCGTCCTGCTCTTCGCCATCGACCTGTTTGCCCACCGCGGCAACCAGTACATGGGCATCCTGGCCTACCTCGTGGCGCCGGGATTCTTCTTCATGGGCATGGGCCTGGTGCTGGTCGGCTGGTGGCTGCACCGCCGCACGCTCGCGCGCTCCGCGGGCGGCGTCGTGCCGGCGCTCGCGGTCTCGATCGATCTCTCGCGCACCGATCATCGGCGCCAGCTCTTCTTCTTCCTCGCTGGTGCGACGGTGTTTCTCCTCCTCACCGCCTTCGGCAGCTACAAGACCTACCACTACACGGAGTCCACGGAGTTCTGCGGCACGATGTGCCACACCGTGATGGAGCCCGAGTTCGTCACCTACCAGCACTCACCGCACGCGCGCGTTGCCTGCGTCGAGTGCCACATCGGCTCCGGCGCCACCTGGTACGTGAAGTCCAAGCTCTCCGGCGCCTACCAGGTCTATTCGGTCATCGCGAAAAAGTACCAGCAGCCGATTCCCACGCCCGTGCACAACCTCCGCCCGGCGCAGGACACCTGCGAGCAGTGCCACTGGCCGGAGAAGTTTTCCGGCGACCTGGTGAAGACCTACCAGCATTTCCTCTCCGACGAGGAGAACACGCCCTACACCGTGCGCGTCGCCCTGCGCGTCGGCGGCGGCAATCCCGCCAACGGCCCGGTCAGCGGCATCCACTGGCACGCCAGCACCAGCCACAAGGTCGAGTACATCGCCACCGACGAGAAGCGGCAGACGATTCCCTGGGTGCGCGTGACCGATGAGCGCGGCCAGGTGAAGGTCTTCGCGACGGAGGAGTTTCGCGAGAGCCCGCCCCCGGGCGAGGTCCGCACGATGGACTGCATGGATTGTCACAACCGACCGGCACACACCTACAAGACGCCGAACCATCTCGTCGAGCAGGCCATGGCGCTGGGCCGCGTCGACTCCGCGCTGCCCGCCTTCAAGCCCAAGGCCGTCGCCGCGCTCACCGCCGACTACGAGACGGTCGACGCCGCCATGGCCGGCATCGCCGCCTCCATGCGCGAGGCCTATCCGGACCGCCAGACCGTGCAGGGCGCGATCGAGGAACTTCAGCGCATCTACCGGGAGAATTTCTTCCCCTACATGAAGGCGCGCTGGGACAAGTATCCCGAGAACATCGGCCACAAGGACTGGATCGGCTGCTTCCGCTGCCACGACGGCGAGCACAAGACGCCCGACGCGAAGGAGACGATCAAGGCCAACGACTGCAACGCCTGCCACCTCTTCCTCGCGCAGGGCGCGGGAGAGAAGCTGCACCGGATCGAGCCCTTCGGCATGCCCTTCGAGCATCCGGCGGGCGACGTCGAGGGCCTGCTCTGCAGCGACTGCCACACCGGCGCCAACCAGTGACGGACGCCGCGCGCCCACGTTAGGGAGGCCACCGCCGAGCCGACGATTGGACACAACTCGGAGGCCTGCGGTCTGTCATGCATTTCGAGACCCGGCTCCGCGGGTAGGGCGCGCTTTCCGAGCGCGCCGAGTGCGTCGATGCGTCCTCGCGGCGGGTTCGGAGAACCCGCCCTACCGATGAATGGAGATCGAAGGGTGGGTGTAGTCTCATGCTCGCCGAGGCTTCCGCGTGAGATATCCCGGGTGCGCGACGTCTTCGCCGATGTCCTGGCGGGACATCCCGACCCAGGAGGTGAAATGTGCGTGTCCTCCGATGTCTGTATCCTGCCGGCCGCCGTCGCTCCGCCCGCCGCAGGGAAAAACCCTTGCCCCGCGCGCCGTTGGCCGCGACTCCTCGCTGCGTCCATGACCGCCGGCCCGACACTTGATCTGGCAGACCTGCGCGTGTGCCTGGGTCGCTCCGACCGTCCCGGGCTGGCCGTCGCCTGCCCGGTGCTCGAGGGCGACGCGATCGAGTCGCTCTTTCCTGAGGTTGCGCCCCGACGTTTGACCGGTCGCGGGACGTTCGAACTCTTCGCCGCCGGAGACTGGCTCGTCGGCCGCGCCGCCGTGCCGGTCGCGGCTGGTCTCGAGGAGGCGACGCGCCGGCTCTACCGCGAGCTGCTCCAGGTCGTCGGCGCGCACGCCCTCGTGCGCGTGTGGAACTACGTCCCGGCGATCAACGCGACCTCCGCCGCCGGCCCGGAAAACTACCACGCCTTCTGCCGCGGCCGCTCGCTCGCCTTCGAGGAACACTTCGGCGCGAGTTTTCCGGTGCATGCCCCGGCGGCCTCGGCGGTCGGCGCCGGCGGCGCCAGCCTCGCAGTCGTCTTCGCGGCGCACGCGGGCGCCCCGAGCCACGTCGAAAATCCCCGCCAGGTGCCCGCCTACGATTACCCGCCCGAGCACGGCCCGCGTGCGCCGACCTTTGCGCGTGCGAGCGTGGTCAACCTCGCCGGCGGAGCGCGCGCCGCGTTCATCTCCGGCACGTCCGCGATCCGCGGCCACGCCAGCGTGGCGCCCGGCGCGACGTTGCCCCAGCTCGAGTGCACCCTCGAAAACCTCCGTGAGATCGGTGCCGCTTGCGGCCTCGGCCGCGACCTCGCCGCGGGCCGGGCGGCCGCTCGACATTTCAAGGTCTACCTGCGCCACGCCGCCGACCTGCACGCCGTGCGCGCGCGTCTCGAGTCGACGGTCCTGCGCCCTGGCGACCGCATCGTCACCCTGCGTTCCGACATCTGCCGCCGCGAACTGAACGTCGAGATCGAGGTCACGCTGCCGGACGTATCGTGTCGCTGAGGCGGACTCAGGCCATCGCACGAGGTGGAGCGCCCGCTGTGTTTGGCGCGACCTTCTCCGAGGGTGGGGCGGTTTCTCCGAAACCGCCGCGGACGCGAGTTGATCGACGCGGCCCGCTTGGCCCGGCGCGCCGACTCGCCCGACCTCACCCGCCGCGCGCGAGCGCGGCCAGCGCGGCGCGGTCGGGCTTGCCGCGTGCGGTTGCCGGGAGTTCGGTCACGACGACGAGGCGCTCCGGCAGCTTCCAGGCCGCCAGGCGCGGTGCGAGCGCCGCGCGTATCGCCGGTGCCGGTACATCGGCCGCGACGATCGCGGCCACCGCGTCGGGCCGGTCGGGATGCGCGAGCACGTGGGCCGCGCGCACGCCGGCCACACTGCGCAGCGCCTGCTCCACCTCGGCGGGATCGAGCCGGCGCCCGGCGACCTTCAGCGTGCGTCCGGTCCGGCCAAGCAAAGCGAGTTCTCCGTCGTCGATGAGTTCGCCGCGGTCCGGCGGTGAAAACGCACCCGTGCCCATCACCGCCTCGCTTCGCACGGTGAAGCGGCGTCCCGCGCGCCAGGCCAGCCGCACGCCCTCCAGCGGCGTGCCCACGCTGCGGCCCGTCAGCGCCGCCTCGCCCGTGCGGTCGAAGGTGATCCCGCCCGTCTCGCTCGAGCCGTAGAAGTTGTGGATGCGCCGGCCGAAGCGCTCGGCGAATGCCGTCGCGATCGCCGGCTCGATCGGCGCGCCGGCCGAGATCACGAGCCGCAGGCCGGCCAGGGCCTCCGGGTCGACCTCCGCGCGCACGAGCGCGCGCAGCAGCGTCGGCACGGCGGGAAACACCGTCGGCCGCCAGCGCGCGGTGTCGGCCGCGAGCGCCTGTGGCAGCGGGCTCGCGCTGCACAGCAGCGGCGTGCCCTGCGCGAGGAGCGGCACCACGAGGTTGCCCAGGCCGTAGGAATGGCCGAGCGGGATGACCCCGAGGTTGAGATCCATCTCCTGGATACCCATCGAGGCGCAGACCTGCGCGCCGTCGGCCAGCATCTGCGCGTGGGTGAAGGTGAGGGCGCGGGGCACACCGGTGCTGCCGCTCGTCAGCTTGATGAGGCAGAGGTCGCGGCGACGCGAGCGTGCGACCCGCGGGGCGACCGCGTGCAGCGCACCCGCGTGCCAGAGCGCCGCGGCACGCAGCCCGCGCGCGAGCCCGGCGAGATTTTCCGCGGGCTCGGCCGGATCGACCGGCACCGCCACCGCGCCGGCCTGCTGGAGGCCGAGGAAGACCTCGAACCAGCGCGCGCCGTTGGGCTCGGCGAAGAGCACGCGACGGCCCGCGAGCGAGGCGTGGCCCGTGGCATGGCTCGCCGCCCACGCGTCGCCGGCCCCGCCGAGTTCCGCGCGTGTCCACGAGCGCCCGGTGGCCCCGTCGATCAGCGCGCGCGCCCGCGGATCGCGCGCGATCGTGCGGCGCCAGGCGTCGATCAGGGTGGGGGCGTGCATCGCCCGCAGCGTGCGTGCCCGGCGCGACCCGGCGCGAGGAAATTGCCCGCACCGGCGAGGCGGCTTCCGACCGGCGAAGGAATGGTGGAAGGCCCCGGCCCCGCCGGGTTCTCTGGGCTTGTGCAGGTTTCCTGAACGGCTTTCGTTGCCGGCTGGATGACTTCCCCGCACGGCAGCTCCGCTCCCCTGGCACGGTTCGCGCCGGAGGTGGGAGCGGCCTTCGAACGCTTTCGGGCCGCGGGCGACCGCGCGGCCCTGCTCCTCGTGGTCACCGCGATCGTTGAGTCCTTCGTGCCGACGCCGCGCGACGGCGGCCCCGTCCCCGTCGTCACACCCGAGAAGGCGCTGGTCGACGATCTCGGCTTCGACTCCATCGCGATCGCCGAGGCCGTGTTCCTTTTCGAGGATCTCTTCGGGGTCTCGATCGGCAACAAGGACCTCGCGGGCCTGCGCACCGTGCGGGACCTGTGCGAGTACGTGGAGCGGCGCGCAGGCGCCCTGCGGGCCTCGTCGTGAACGACCCGGAGTCGCAGGCCCGCGACCGCATCCCGGTGGTGACCGGGCTCGGGTTCATCACGCCGATCGGCTGCGATCGTGCCGGCGTCGTGCGCAGCCTGCGCGAGGGTCGCCACGGGCTCGTGCCGGCGAGGTTTTTTGACAACCCCGACGTGCCCGTGTGCCTCGTCGGGGCCGTGCCGGACTTTGCGTTGGAGTCAACTCACCCGCGCGACTGGCGCTGGCCGGAGCGCTACAGCATCCCGCGCGAGACGCTGCGCGCGCTGGCGCCACACGGGGTGTATGCCTTCTGCGCGCTCGTGCAGGCGCTCGAGGCGGCGGGGCTCGGCGCGGCGCAGGTCGCCGGCGACGCGCGCACCGGCCTGTTCAGCGCCTCGGCGGGCTCGGCCCTGATGCTGCACCGCTTCGTCGACGAGATCCGCGCCACGCGCGGCATGCGCGCCCATCCGATGTGCGTGGTCGGCTCGATCGCCGGCACGCTCAACTTCGGACTGGCCGCGCACTTCGGCGTCGCGGGCGCGGTGTGCGGGTTCGTGTCGGCCTGCGCGTCGTCGAGCCACGCGCTCGGTTACGCCTGCGACGAGATCCGGCTCGGCCGGCTCGATCGCGTGCTCGTGGTCGGCGCGGAGGAACACAGCGCCGAGACGGTGCTCGGGTTCTCCGGCATGCGCGCGCTCTCGACCGAGACCGAGCCGCGGCTCGCCTCGCGGCCGTTCGACGCAGGGCGCGATGGTTTCGTCGGCGCCGGCGGTGGCGCCGCGCTCATTGTCGAGTCGGCGGCCGCGGCGCAGGCGCGCGGCGCGCGGATCCTCGCCGCGATCGCGGGCTGGGGCCAGGGCGCGGACGGGCATGCGATCGCGGTGTCGCACCCCGAGGGCGCGGGATTGCAGCGTGCGATGCGCGCGGCCCTCGCCGACGCGCGCGTCGAGGCCCGCGCGGTCGACTGGGTCTGCGCGCACGCGACCTCCACGCCGGCGGGCGACCGCGCCGAGGCGCTCGCCTTGCGCGCGGTCTTTGCCGATGCCGGTGCGCGTCCGGTCGTGAGCAGCACCAAGGGCCTGACCGGCCACCCGCTCTCGCTCTCGGGCGTGCTCGAGGCGGCGTTCGGCGTGCTGGCGATCGACGAGGGTTTCATCCCGGGCAATGCTCACCTCGTCACGCCCGATGCGGCCTGCGCGGGCCTCGACCTGCCGGTCGCCTCGCTGGCGCGCGCCCCGGACGTGGTCGTGAACAACAGCAGCGGTTTCGGCGGCAGCAATGTCTGCCACGTCCTGCGCCGGTGGCGCGGGTGATTGCCGGAATACGCGGCAGGGCGAGGCCTCGGGCCGGGCCGCGCAGCCCGCCAACCTTCGGTGCGGCTCGGCCGGAGGCCTCGCCCTACCTCGAGTCCTCGGCGGCGGTACTTGCCGCCTGCATACGCTGGAGAAACTCCGCGTACTCCCACATCGGGCCGCGCACGCCGCGCTCGCGCAGCTTGACCATCGTCTCGATGAAGAGCGACGGCGGGTCGCCCACCGCCCAGTTCGGCTGCGCGCGCACGACCTGTTTCAGGCGGGCGTGGATGCCCTCCATCGTGAACGGCGGCTCGAGGAAGAAGCGCGGCTCGACGAGGTAGTCGCTCGGCCGCTCGCCGCGCCGCTCGGGCGCGAGCTGGCGCCACAGCGGCGTCTCCGGATAGATGCGCATGCCGATCGTCGCGAAGTAGTAGGCGTCGGGCAGCGACGCCGCGCGCGCGATCGTCTCCTCCATCGTGGCCTCGGTCTCGCCGGGACCGCCAAAGATGAGAAAGTGGCTGTAGCGCAGGCCGAGCGCGTGCGCCGTGAGGCTCGCGCGCTCGACGTCGGCGTACTTGAAGCTCTTGCCGTAGGTCTTGAGTGCGGGATCGGAAAAGCTGTCCGAGCCAAACTCCACGTGCCGCAGTCCCGCCGCGTGCATGAGCTCGAGCAGCTCGCGGTCGACGCCGCCCGGCCGCAGGAAACACTCCCACTCGATGCCGGTGCCGGCGCGGGCGAGCGCCTCGCAGATCTCCACCACGTGGTCGCGCCGCGTGTTGAAGACCGAGTCGACGATGAAGACATAGTCCACGCCGATCGCCTTCATGCGGCGAAACTCCGCCACGATCTCCTCGCCCGTGCGGTAGCGGCTGCGTTTGCCCTCGATGACTGGATACGTGCAGTAGACGCAGCGCAGCGGACAGCCGCGCTGCGTCTGCACGCCGGGCAGGGAACCCTGCCGGAGGTAGGCGCGCATCAGCTCCGGATCGTGGTGCGGGTCGACGGTGAAGACGGCATCCGCCGGATGCGGCGGCGTGTGGTGGGTCGCGCCGGCCGCGTCGCGGCAGACCACGCCGCTGATGCCCGCAGCCGATCGTCCGGCCTGCAGCGCCTCGAGCAGCGCGAGGATCGTGCGCTCGCCCTCGCCCTGCACGCCGTAGTCCACGCCCGTCAGCTCGAAGAGCTCGCGGGGAAACACCGAGAAACCGCTCCCGCCCAGCGCGACCGGCGCCGTCGTGGCCGCGCGCACCTGCCGGCAGAAGGCGACGAGCGCGTGGATGAAGGATTTCGGGTTGTGGGCCTGGACGTTGTCGATGTTGCGCATCGAGAGCGCCACGAGGTCGGGCCGCACGCGATCGAGGCACGCCTCGATCGTCTCGGGCGACATCCGTGCGTCCCACAGGTGCGTCTCATGGCCGGCCTCACGCAGCGCGCCGTGGATGTAGGCCATCCCGAGCGGGTAGACCGGGTAGGGCTGGTCGTAGCTGTTGAGATTGACCAACAGCACGCGGGCCGACCGGGACGTGGCGTGGGGGGAGACCATGCGGGAGGGCAAGGCTGCGCGCGACGCGGCCGGACTCAAGCCGGGCTTTCCTGCCGGGGCAAGCGCGCGGCCGGCGGCGCCAGTTCGACGAGCACGAGGGCGATCACGACGATCAGCGCCACGGTCGAGCCGAGCGCCGCCACCACGGGGATGCGACTGAAGGCGAGCACGCCGAACGACACCGCCGTCGTCGCGGCCGAGAGCCGCACCGAGGGCGCCGGCCGGCCGTCGCGCAGCGCGTTCTCCGCGGTGAAGATCGCGTAGTTGTGGCTCAGGCACACGCCGAGAAACGCGCCGAGCAGGTGGAAGAGATTGAGCGGCTGGCCCGCCAGGCCGAACACCCCGAAGGCCGCGAGGCTCGACCCGACCGGCAGCAGGAAGATCCGCCAGCCGGCGCGCACGCCGTAGATCGCCAGCACGCTCGCCCCGACGAGCGCGAGCCCGAGCGCGCTCAGGCGCAGCGCCGAGGTCCGGTAGCGCAGGAACAGGTCGTTGAGCGACTGGAGCCGATCGAGCGCGGTCGTGGCGCCGTCCTGCGGCCCGGCGTCCGGGCCCGCGCCCTCGACGACGGTGAGAAACCAGCTCGCGCCGGGCTCGGCCGAGAAGGTGAGCGCGAGCGGACCGCGCAGGCCCGCGCGCAGGCCGGCCACGAGCGTGTCGTATCCAGGAAGCGGAGCCGCCATCCAGTCGTCCCAGGCCTTGAAGAACGACGCGAACTCCTCGCCTGCGAAGCCCCGGAGCTCCAGCGCCTCGCGCAACCGCGCGGGATACGCCGCGAGCGCCTCGCGCCGCGCGCCGGCCGCGGCGAGGTCGGCCGGGTCGGGCAGGACGAGCCCGAGGCTCGCGATCGTGGCCTGCGGGTGGCGTGCGGACTGGCTCTCGACGAAGCGCCCGAGCGCGGCCCGCGCCTCCGCCGGCGTGGTGCCGCGCGTGAGGTGCAGCGTGCGCCCCGGCCCCTGGCCGAAGAGCGCGCGCACCTCGTCGGCCTCGGCGCGCATGGCCGCGGGCAGGGCCTCGAGTTCGCGGATGTCGTCGTGCCAGCGCACGCGCCACGGCCCGGCGAGCGCAATGAGCGCCACCGCGCCGAGCACCGCCGCGCGGACCCAGGCGAGGTGCGACGGCGCGCGCCACGAGGCGAGGAGGAAGGCCCGCGCCTCGGCCTGCGCCGTCTTCAGCTGCCCGAACCACAGCAGCGCCGCCGCGAGCGCGCCGAGCAGGCCCGCGCTGATGAAGACGCCGAGCTGGCGGATGAGCGGCAGGTCCGAGACGACGAGCAGGAGGAAACCCAGCACGGTCGTGAGCGCGCTGGCGAGCAGCGGCTTGAGCAGCCGGCGGACTTTCGCCGGGTAGGGCTCGCCTGCGTGCAGCGGCGGCTGCAGCTGGAGGTAGAACCCGTAGTCGATGGCCACGCCGCCGAGCAGCGAACCGAGCACGAAGACCAGCACGTGCACGCGCTCGAAGGCGAGGGTCACGCCGACCCACGCCGCGAGCACGGCGCACAGCAGCACCGGCGCGAGGTGGAGCGCGGAGCGGAGCCGGCGCAGCCCCAGGGCCGCCACGCCGAGCACGGCGACGAGCGAGAGTGTATTCAGACTTTCGATCTCGCCCTTGATGCGCGCACGGTTCTCGGCGGCGAAGCGACTGATCGCCGCCCAGCGCAGGGTCGCGGCGGGCTCGATCGCCTGCGCCGCGGCGAGGGCGGCGGCGACGGCGTCCACCACCGGCGCCTGGGCCGCCTCGTCGAGGGGATCATCGCGCGTGCGCGCCCAGAGCAGCGTCGTGCCGGCGGCCTCCGCGCCCGCGCCCGGCTGCGCGAGCGCCTGGAGTCCGATCGCGAGCTCGGGGACGAGCAGGAGCGGGTCCGCGCCGATCAGATCCTGGTAGGCCATTGCCTCCGGCCGGGTGAGAAACGCTTCGAGCCGCGCGGCCGTGTCGTCGGCCAGCCACGCGGGCCAGTCGCCGGGTTGGCCGGCCTCGACCCAGGCGGCGTGCCGGCGTGCCAGCCAGCCCGGCCCGAGCAGATCGAGGCGGTGCGCGAAGACGTGGCGGCCGAGCGCGTCGCGCGGCGACGGATCGTCCATCGCCACGACTTCGACGAAGACCGGCGAGGCGCGCAGCGATGCGGCAAACGCCTCCGCCGCGGACGTGCGCCGCGGCTCGTCGGGCGCAGCCAGCGCGAAGAGCGCGACGCGTGCGTGCTCGGCCGTGGCGAGCGAGCGCGCGAGCGCGAGATCGGGGTCGCGCTCGTCCCGCGGCACGAGGTCGAGCAGGTCGGTCGAGATCGCACGCGCGAGGTCGAGCCGCGCCAGCCAGCCCAGCCCGCAGGCCACGCCGAGGATGAGCACGAGGCGGGCGAAGAGGCGCTGGCGCGGTGCGTCCATGGCGGTCGGCTCAGCGAAAGTACCGCCGCAGTTCCTCGTCGGAGAACGTCGCGCCGGTCTCGGCCGACTCGATCCCGACCTCCACGCGTTGTTTCGGGCCGCGCTGAAACTCGAGCCGTCGCACCGCTTCGCCCTCGCCCTGCACGAGCATCCGGCCGGCGGAGCGTGCGAGCGCTTCCGTGCGGGGCGTGAACTCGAGCTGCCAGCCCGCGTCCGTGCGCAGCCCACGGATCTCGAAGGCCGCGTGCAGCGCGGCGAGGTCGAAGCGCAGCACGTGCAGGAGGAGCGCGTCGACCTGCGGCGCGCGCGGGTCGGACTTGAGCGTGCGCGAGCGGCCGCGCGCGTCGCGCAGCACGATGCCCTGCGCGTCGACGATCATGAGCTGTTCCTCGGGCGCGGTGTAGCGCAGGCTCAGCCCGCGCTCCCGGTCGTGGCGCAGCTCGCCGCGCAGCACCACGGGCTCCTTGCGCACGGAAAACCAGCGCCGCTCGATGAACGATGCCCGCACCGCGCCCTGCCGGGCGAGTGCGTCGAAGAGTTCGCGCCACGCCGGGTCGACCGCGGCCGGGTCGATCACCTCGGAGGCACGCAGCGGCGCGTACGCGACGGCAGCAAGCAGCACGAGGAAGCACACACGCAATGCGGTCATGTCGCGGGGTGGGTGGGCGCGGCGTCGGGCGCCACGGGGTTGAGCGGCGTGAAGTTGAACCACAAATACGGGTGCGCGCGCAGCAGGCGCTCGACCATGCGGAGAAACTCCTGGAAGTGCTCCCGCGCCCGCGCGAGCGCCACCTCGCGCGGCTCGTCCGGCCGCGGGTCGTAGCGCGGCGAGGCGTGCAGCCACGCCACGTCCGGACCGTCGGGCACGCCGATCGCGAAGAGGACGGGCCGCTGGAAGATCCGCGCGAGGTGATAGATCGTGAACGGAAAGAGCCGCCGGGCGCCGAGGAACTCGAAGGCCTCGGCGCGCGCGCTGTAGTCCACGCGGTCGCACTGCAGCGCGATGCTGCCGGGTGTCGCCGCCGCGTCGCGCAGCGCGAAGAGCATGTCGGCGGGCTCGTTGATCCAGATGAAGTGCAGGCGCTCGCCGTAGAGCCGCTGGAGGGCGTCGGTGTCGTGCGAGTTGCCCACGCGCAGGCGCACGACGTGCACCGTGTGATGCGGGTATTTTGCGATCTGGCAGCCCTGGAGGTCGGTCACGCCGACATGGAGCGTGCCGAGCAGCACCGGCCCGCCGCCCTCCATCCACGCGCGAAAGTCCTCGGTGCCGTCCGCATAGAGGGTCTGGTGCGGACGGCCGTTGATCACGCGCAGCTTGGTCATGAGCGCCTCCTCGAACGCGAGGAAATGGCGGAACACATCGCGCCAGCCCGGCGCGCGCCCGAGCACCTGCGCGAGATAGGCGCGCGAGTGCCGCCGCTGCGCCGGCATGGCGAGCATCGCGACAAACGTGCCGGCGGCGCGCATCGGGCGATAGATCGCCTCCGGCAGCAGGCGATCGAGCAGGCGCATCACGCGGTAGCCGCCAGCCGGTCCGGGATTGCGCGCGCGTGGAGGAGACGCGTTCACGACCAGTGCAGCGTCAGCCGCCAGCCCGGCGCGATGGCGCCCGCGAAGGGCCGGCGGGAGTGGAGGAGGTCGAACCAGCTTTCGAGAGTCAGCTCGCCCTGCACGTCGCCGGGCTCGAGAGCGAGCCGGCCGCACCCATCGGCCACGCCGCCTGCCGACGACAGGACGAGGGCGAAGGCGAAGGTGCGTTCGCTCGCCGCACCGTGCGCGGTCAGCCAGGTGCCGCGCTCCTCGCCGCCACAGAAAATCGCGCGCGGCGTGGGTGTGAGCAGCGCGGCCAGCAGCGCCTGCGCGACCATCGCGGGCGAACCCGCGATGGGAAACACCTCGGTCGTGGCCCGCTGGCGCGCGATCAGCCCCTGCTGCACACCGCTCGGGTGGATGGACGTTTGGAACAACGTCGGGCTCGGCGTCGGAAAACTCTCGAGAAACGTCTCGAGCGCGCGGCCTTCGCCGAAACGCGAGGCGTAGACGATCGCGTCGCCGGGCTGCGGCCCGACCGCGTCGAGCGCCGCGCCGACGAGCATGCCCAGCTGCGTCATGCGCCGCGCCGCGCCCGCGGGAAACGCGTCCTTGAGGCGCGCGCGCGTCGCCGGCGGTTCCTCGGAACCGGGATCGATCGTGCGCACGGAGGTGATGGCGCGCTCAAGCATGGGCGAGCAGGAGGGCCGCGTGCGCGCCGCCGAAGGCATTGCTCGTGCAGACCACGCCGTCGCACCCGGTCGTGGCGAACGGCGCGGTCGCGACCGTGTCGGTGAATGTTGGAGACGCCGTGCCGACCGTGCCCGGGGCGCGGCCGGTGCGCAGGGCCCGGGCCGCGAGCGCGAGCTCGACCAGGCCGCAGCTGCCGAGCGTGTGGCCGAGGCTGCCCTTCCAGCCGGTGAGCGGTGCGCCGGGGAAGGCGCGGGCCATCGCCTCGGCCTCGAGGCGGCCGGCCTCGAGCGTGCCGGTGCCATGGCCCTTGAGCCACATGCGAGCACCGCGCGTGGCTGCGGCGACCGGCGCGAGCACGGCGGCGAAGCCCGCGCCGTCGGCCTGGTTGGCGGTGACATGGTGCATCTCGTTGTGCAGGCTCTGCGCGCGGAGCGCGAGATCACCGGTCGCGCGCGTCACCACGGCGAAGGCCGCGCCGTCGCCCAGGCCGATCGAGCCGGCCTCGCGCGCCATGTAGGGCGCGGGCAGCTGCGCGTTGAGGATCTTCAGCGCGTGAAACCCGCCGGCGACAAACGGACTGAGGAAGTCGTAGCTGAACACCAGCGCCTCCTGCGCCGCGCCCGCCGTGACCAGGCGCGAAGCGTGGAGCAGCGCGAGGTGCGCCGAGACGCAGGCGTGCGAGAAGACGGCGAGATTGTCCCCCCAGCCGCAGGCGCGCGCGATCGTCGCGACCGACGCGTGTGGCGTGCCGTGGGCCACGAAGTCGGGCCCGCCCGTGTGGCGAAACGCGTAGAGGCTGCCGACGCCGAAGTTGCTGCTCGAGACGCAGACGGGAAACCGCGGCGAGCCCCACGGCCGGTCGGCGACCGCCCCGAGCAGGCGCTGCACGGCCGGGAGCCAGGCGGGTGGGGTGGTCTCATCGAGTGCGCGGCCCGGCAGGAGGGCGAGCGGCACGGCGTCGCCGCCGGCACCGCCGAGCACGGGATGCGGTGCGAGCGCACGCTCCCCGCGCAGCAGCGCGGCGTGTGTCGCCGCGGCGTCGCCCAGCGGCGTGAGGCAGTCGCAAGCGCTCAGCCGGACGGATGCGGCGGCGGCGGACATGGGACGAACGAAAGCGGACAGGGCAGCGCGCGGCCGTCGTTCAGGCCGGCAACCGGGCCGGGTCGGCGCGGGCGCGGATGAATTGGGTGAGGCTGGCCACGCTGGCGAGGGCGGACCGGGATTCCTCGGCGCTGGCGATCTTGATGCCGTAGGTTTTTTCGATCTTCACCACCAGCTCGAGCGCATCGATCGAGTCGAGCGACAGGCCCGAGCCGATGAGCGGATCCTCGTCTTTGATGTCTTCGGGCTTCACGTCATCGAGGCGCAGGGTGTCGACGATCAGGCGCTTGACGTGGGCGGAGAGCGAGTCGGGCATGCTTGGCGTAAAACTGATCCGCGAGTCAGGCGCCGGCCCCGGGGACGCGCAAGCCCGGAAAACCCGGGGGTCGGGTGGGTGGTTTTCACGTCGGCGCGAGCCTGCGCGCAGGTGCCCGGCGCGCAGCCGGTACGTGCTCGATCACCGACGTGGCGCCGGCGCTGGCGGCGCGCGGCGGTGGCGGGGTGGCTGCGGCGGGTAGGACGGTCCGGGGTGTGCGGGTGGCGCTCGCCGCTCACCCGGCGCGCCGCGATCTGAGCAGGTGTTCCACCAACTCGGGAAACGCCGCGCGCACGGGCGACTCGACGAGGTAGCGCTCGGCCTCCGCGCGTTTGCCGCGCGCGAGCAGGCCGGCGAAGACATGGAGCTCGAACTGGAGGCGGAGACGCGTCGCGCCCTCGCGCTCGCCGAATGCATCGAGCAACACGATCAGCGCTTCGGCCGTCGAGAGGCGGCCCGGCGTCTGCGCATCGCGCAGCCAGTAGCGGCTGGGCGCGGTCTCCGGCAGGCGCACGCGACGGCCCCAGCCTTCGAGGTGAGGCAGCATCACCTGCACCGCCTGCCACGAGCCATCGAGCAGCAGCGCCTGCACACGCCCGGGCGAGGCCGTCGCGGGCATCGGCTCGCCTCGGGTGTGCAGGATCCACAGCTCGCGGTCCGGATCGCAGATCGCCGCGCGATCGAGCCGGGACTGGCGTTGGAACAGGTGCTGACGCGAGGCTGGCACGGCGCGCTGGATGAGCAACCCGGTGCTCGTCGGGCGGTACTGCTCCAGCCGGTCCATGATCACATCGACGCGCAGGGCGGTCTCGACCGTCGCGAAGCCCGCACAGATGCACCAGCGCGGCGGTTGCCGGCAGGCCGGACACCGCGCCGTCGGTCGGAGCACCACGCTGCGAGGCATAGCCCGCCATGGCGCGCGAGAATCGCCGGGGCGTCAACCGGCGAGCGAACCACGCGGTGATCCGCCGTCGGAACGAGCCGGGCGGGCCGCCGTGCACATCGTGCGGACCCGGTTGCCCGGGACCCGAAGGCGTTTGCGGGGCGGATGAGGTGCCTTCCGATCGGGGCGAAGCCCGGGCGGGATTTTTGCGTTCTGGCGTATTCCGACTAAGAAAGGCGCTCGTTCCGTGTTATTTGGGGTTAGCCCGTCCGCGAATTTTCCGCTGCCATGAACCCCGTGATCCGCCTGCTTCTCGTCGCCTGTCTCGCCGCCAGCCCGCTCGTCGCCGACGAGCCGGCGAAACCAGCCCTCGAGCGCCTCAACGCGCGCGACCTCAAGGCCGGCGAAAAAATCGTCGTCACCTACATCTCGGCCGGCCCCGGCTATCTGCTGCGCCGCATCTACTCGCTCGACGGCGGCACCGAGGTGAAGTTCACCGCCATCGAGCAGGAGTCGGTCTACGACGGCAAGCGCCGCGAGCTGGCGAGCGACCTCGAGCCGATCGGCGAGACCGTGCTCACCTCCGACGAGCGCAACGGCCTGGAAAACTACTTCACCTTCCTGCGCATGGAGTATCCGGGCAATTGCTACGCCTACGACAAGATCACCCTCGACTACTTCCGCGACGGCACTCTCGTCGGCACCGAGTCGTTCCACGACAAGACCTGCGTGGCCACGTGGTTCACGCGGCGCAATGGCCAGATCGTGCGCAACGGTGACACCTTCAAGGACTTTCCCGTCGACCTGCTCTGGTCGATGGTCCCGATCCTCCTCGTCGAGCAACGCCTCTGGGAGGACGTGCGCGCCGAACAGAAGGCCGCCGGGGAGTGAGGGCGGGAGGCGGAGGGCAGAGGTCAGAGGGCAGAGGTCAGAGGGCAGAGGACAGACTGCGGAGGACAGAGGGCGGACGGCGGGGGGACGGAAGGCTGTGCCGGTCTCTGCGGTCAACGTCCGCAGCACCGACGGGTCGCGGCCCGCGAGGTAGGGCGAGGCCTCCCTTCTTCGCTCTGCGAGCTACGCAGGGCAGGCCGGCCGAGCCGCCACCGTACGCACTCCACTGACGCGGCTCGGCCGGAGGCCTCGCCCTACCTTGGCTGAATCTCGTTTCCCGCTCCGCCCTTGGCCCGCTCGCGCTACACCTCGCAGCCGCCGAAGCCGAGGAACCGCCGGGCCTCCTTGCGCGCGGGTTCGTCGTGCGGCTCCTCCTTGTGCGGATGGCCGTCGATCGCCTGCGCGCGCATGAGCTCGCGGCGCAGCCAGTCGAGCGCGGCATTGACCGCGCGCAGCTTCACCGACAGCCGTGCGCCGGGCAGCGTGATCCGCCGCGACCACACGCCGTGGGGCGAATGCAGGCCGAGATAGATCGTGCCGACGGGATTTTCCTTCGTGCCGCCGCAGGGGCCGGCGAAGCCCGTGATGGCCAGGCCGTAGTCGGCCGAGAGTCGTTCCGCCGCGCCCGTGGCCATCGCCACCGCGACCTCCGCGCTGACCGCGCCATGCTGCTTGAGCATGCACTCCGGGATGTCGAGCAGCTGCACCTTGCAGTCGTTGGAATAGCAGACGATGCCGCCGGCGAAAAACTTCGAGGCGCCGGGCACGTCGGTAAAGGCGTTGGCGAGCGAGCCGCCTGTGCACGACTCCGCCACGGCGAGGTCGAGGTCGCGCACGCGCATCAGGTCGGAGACGATCTTCACCAGCGAGTCGTGGCCGAAACAGAGAAAGTCCGCGCCGAGGCGCTCGCGACAGCGGTTGGCGAGGATCTGGAGCTGGGCGCGCGTGTAGCGGCCGCACGGTGAACTCAGACGCACGTCCACCTGTCCCGGGTGCGCGCAGAATGCGATGCCCAGGCCGGGAAACTCGGTGAAGAACGGCTGCAGCATCGTCTCCACCGCCGACTCGCCCACGCCGATCGTGCGGATCTGCACGTAGGTCTCCTCCGCGCAGACGATGCCGCGCGCCGCCAGCCGCGGGATGACCTGCTCCTCGAACATCGGGATCAGCTCGTTGGGTGGACCGGGCAGCATCACGAGGATGCGACCCCCCTGCTCGACCCACAGGCCGGGCGCGGTGCCATGGGCGTTGTCCAGTGCCTCGGCGCCCTCGGGGCGCAGCGCCTGCTTGAGGTTGTTGTCCGTCATCTTGCGGTGGAGACGCGCGAAACGCGCGCGGATCGCCGCCTCGATGACCGGATCCAGGATGAGTTTCTGGCCGAGCGCCGCTGCGATCACCTCGCGCGTGCGGTCGTCGCAGGTCGGGCCGAGGCCGCCGGTCGTGATCACCACGTCGGACCGCGCCCAGCTCTCGCGGAACTGGGCGCCGATCGCGTCGGCGTCGTCGCTCACCACGACGTTGCAGGCGAGCGCAGCGCCGCGGCGGCGCAGCTGGTCGCCGATGTACGAGAGGTGGGAGTTGGCGGTGAGACCAAGAAGCAGCTCTTCACCGGTGGTGATGAGCTCGACGCGCTTGGGTGCGGACATACGGGGAGTCGAGGGAGCCGCGAGGGGGAGAGCCTAGTCGCAGGGGCGGTTCGGGAGTGGGGGCATGGAATCGACGACGGCTTCAGGCGGGTTGGGTGGTGGCAGATGGTTCTGGGTTTTCTCCGGCAGGGGGGAGGTTACGTTGGTTTGCGAAAAATGCCAGCCCCCGAACCATCGGGCCTCAAGCAGAAGGTCCGCGAGCTGCCTCACGGCCCCGGTGTCTACCTGATGAAGGACCGCCTCGGCGCCATCATCTACGTCGGCAAGGCCAAGGACCTGAAGCGCCGCGTCTCCAGTTATTTTCAGCCGTCGCGCGCGATGGTGCGGCACCCGAAGATCCGCGCCCTCGTCGAAATGATCCGCGACTTCGAGATCATCGAGGTCAAGTCCGAGCCGGAGGCGCTCCTGCTCGAGGGCCGGCTCATCAAGCAATACCGGCCGAAGTACAACACCGACTTCACCGACGACAAACGCTTCCTCCTCGTGCGGCTCGACGAGTCGGCCGAGTTGCCGCGCTTCGGGCTCGTGCGGTTTCGCAAGGACGACAGCGCGCGCTACTTCGGGCCCTTCGCCCACTCGGGCCACCTGCGGAAAACCCTGGCGGAGATGCGCCGCAAGTTCGGCGTGCTCCTGGGCGACGCCGCGCCGCAGCGGCTCCCCGACGGCCGCTGGCGGCTCTACGACGACGTGCGCCAGGAAATCTACGGCCACGCCAACGACGTCTCCGCCGAGGAGTATCGCGCCCGCCTGCCCGGGGCGTGCGAGTTCCTCGAGGGGCGCAGCCGCGAGTGGCTGGCGCAGCTCACCGAGGAGATGAAGCGCGCCGCCGTGGCGCACGACTTCGAAAAGGCGGCGGAGTTGCGCGACATCGTCTTCGCGCTGGAGAAGACCCTCGAGCGCACGCGCAAATTCGTGCGCACCCCGCACACCCTCGCCGGCGATGACGCCGCGGTGAAGGCCCTCCAGGAGGCGCTCGCGCTGTCCGCGCCGCCGCGTCACCTCGAGTGTTTCGACATCTCCCACATCTCTGGCACGTTCGTCGTCGCCTCGATGGTGCACTTCACCGACGGGCGCCCCGACAAGGACAACTACCGGCGCTTCCGCATCAGGAGCTTCATCGGCAACGACGACTTTCGCGCCATGGAGGAGGTCGTGGGCCGGCGTTACCGGCGGCTCGCGCAGGAGGGGAAGGCGTTTCCCGATCTCGTCGTCATCGATGGCGGCGAGGGCCAGGTCGGCGCCGCGCTCAAGGCCTTCCTCGCGCTCGAGCTCACGCCGCCCGCGCTCGTCGGCCTGGCGAAGAAGCGCGAGACGATCATCTTCAGCGACGGTCGCCCGCCGCTCAACCTGCCGCTCACGCACGCGGGGCTCCAGCTCCTCCAGCGCCTGCGCGACGAGGCGCATCGTTTCGCCAACACCTTCAACGCCGACCTGCGCTCCGCCCGCATCCGCGAGTCGGTCCTCGATGCGTTCGACGGTCTGGGCGCGGTGCGACGCCGTGCGCTGCTCCAGCACTTCGGCTCGATCGACCGCTTGCGCGCCGCGACCATCGACGAGTTGCAGGCCGTCGACGGCATCGGCCCCAAACTCGCCGCCGAACTCCGCGCCTTCCTCGACGCCCACCCCACCACCGGCGGCCCGCCCCTCCTTTAAGGGGTCAGGCCGCTGTTTGTTGATTCAGGTCTTGTCCCCCGCTCTGGGTTCGCCACCGTCTTGCCCGATGGCCCGCAAGTTGCGCATTCAGTTTCCCGGTGCGCTTTATCATGTGATCAATCGGGGCAACTACCGGCGGGATCTCTTCGAGACCACGGGTGCGGCTGAATCCTTCCTGCAGACGATGGCGGAGGCCGTGGGTCGTTATGGGTGGCGACTTCACGCCTACGTGTTGATGCGCAATCACTACCATCTGGCGCTGGAGACACCCGAGCCGAACCTCGTCGATGGGATGCACTGGCTGCAGTCGACCGTCGCGACGCGTTTCAATCGGTTTCGTCGCGAGCATGGGCACCTCTTCCAGGGCCGCTACCAGTCCATCCTGATCGAAGACGCCGCGGCGCTCGCTCGCGTGGTGGACTACATTCACCTCAACCCCGTCCGGGCCCGGGTCGTCTCGGCGGAGCAGATTCCGGGTTATCGCTGGAGCAGCCTGTGTCGTTTTCTGCGCTCGACGCGCTTTCCGGGGCTCGTCGCGGAGACGTGGTTGCGGGCGCGAGGCGGGTGGAGTGACGACGAGGACGGATGGGCGGCGTATCGCGATCATGTGCTCTCGCTCGCACGGGACGAGGCGAAGCAAGCGGAAGCCGGGTTGACGGGCTTGTCGCGCGGCTGGGCGATCGGCACCGACGGCTGGAGGCGGGCGATCGCGCGCGAGCACCAACATCTGCAACTCTCGGCGGGCGTGGAGCCTGCACAGGCGCAGGCCATGAAGGAAATGGCGTGGGAAGCTCTCCTCGATGAGCTTCTCGCGAGCGTCCAGAAGATGCGTCCGGACCTGATCACGCGGCCGCGCACCGCCACGTGGAAGGTGGCCATGGCGCGGCGATTGCGCGATCGCGGCGCGTCGATTGCCTGGATCGCCGACCGCCTGCATCTGGGAAAACCGTCATCGTTGCGGAGCGTCCTCTGTCGTGCGAAGTCGATTGAAAATCAACAAACAGCGCCCTGACCCCTTTTTCGTGGGGTGGGTGTTTGTGGTGGCATGGCTCGCTGGATGTGCTGCCACGCCGGATCAGGTCCGGCGTACGATGCCCGTGGCCGCGTCGGCCTCCGCTCCCGCGCCGGCCGAGGTCAAACCACCGCCCGAGCCGTTTCCCGTCATGACCGGGCTCGATGTGCTCGAGGCCCAGGGTTTTCGCGCCATCGCGGGCCGACGCGTGGGCCTGCTCACCCACGCGGCCGCCTGCAATCGCGCGGGCGAGCCCTCGTGGACCGTGGTCGCTCGCGCGCCCGGCGCGACGCTCGTGATGCTCTTCGCCGCCGAACACGGGCTCGACGGCATGCAGCCCGCCTCCGCGACGATCGCCGACCGCGCCCACGGACCCGGCGGCGTGCCGGTCTATTCGCTCTACGGCAGGAGCCGCCGCCCGACCGCGCCGCTGCTCAAGCAGATCGACGTGCTCGTGATCGACCTCCAGGACATCGGCAGCCGCAGTTACACGTTCATCTCCGCGATGCGCGAGGCCCTGGAGGCGTGCTTCAACGCCGGCGTCGGCGTGGTCGTGCTCGACCGGCCGAATCCGCTCGGCGGCGTGAAGGTCGACGGGCCGAATGTCGATCCCGAGTGGCGCAGCTACGTCGGGGCTTTTCCCATACCCTACGTCCATGGGATGACGATGGGCGAGCTCGCGCGCTTCGCCCTCGGCACACCCGGCGTGCTCAAGGTCGACGACAAGGCCCGCGCCGCCGCGCACCTCACCGTGGTGCCGATGCGTGGCTGGCGACGCGCGATGCGCTGGCCCGACACCGGCCTGACATGGCGCCAGACCTCGCCCTACATCCGCGACTTTGCCTCGGTCGAAGGCTACGCGATCACCGGGCTCGGGTGCCTCGTCGGCGACTGGGCCCATGGCGTCGGCCGCGACGATCCGTTTCGTGGCCTCTACTTTCCCGGCCGCGGCGCCGACGCGCTCGCGAAGGAACTCACGGCGCTCGGCATCCCCGGCCTCGCCTTCCGCAAGGTCGAGCGGCCAGATGCCGCCGGGCGCAAGAAGCAGGGCGTGCTGGTCGACATCGTTGATTGGGAAAAACTCCGGCCGACGGAGCTGAGCATGCACATGATGCGCCTCGCCTGCGCCTGGGGGAAACGCAACCCCTTCGCCGCAGCCACGCCGCAGCAGAAACAGATTTTCTGCCGCCATGTCGGCTCCGGCGAGTGGTGGCACACGCTCGTGCGCGACGGCGCTCGCGCCGAGGTGCCCGGCCAGGTCGCGCGCTGGGAGACGGAGGCGCGCGCATTTCGCGAGAACTCACGCGCCTACTGGCTGTATCCGGATATCGGAGTCGCTGGCGCACCCGTGCCTCCTGCCGTGGCGCCTTGAGCGGTGCCGTCATCCGGGCAGGGCCGGCCCTTGCGCCGGGCTTTCCGACCGTGCGAGGCCTGATGAGGCGCACTGCGAGCACCGCGCCCGGCATCCCGTGTCCCGCTACTGCGCCAGCCGGCCCGGCAGGGAGTCTCCCTTGATCGCGCGCAGCCGGATGAGCGCCGCGACCGCCAGCCGGTACTCCGGCAGCGCCGTATGGCCCGTGCGGATGCAGGCGAGGAAATCCAGGGTGGCTCGCTCCCGGTCGGCCCGCACGAGGCTGCGCTGGCCGAGGTAGAACCAGGCGGTGCAGGCCGCCTCGTCGGGCGAGGCGCCCAGCGGCTCCCGTGCCCGGGCGAGCAGCGTCTCGCGATCGATGCGGCCGGCGAGATAGGCGGTGAGCTGCCCGAGCCAGGGGGCCTCCGGGTCGTTCGGGGCGTCGATGGAGCTGAGGTCGCTCGCCGCGACGGCGCGCAAGAGCGGCAGGGTCGCGTCGCCCGCGGCGGTACCGCTGTCGGCCGTGTAGGTGAGATGGAGGTCGAGCGCCTCGGCCGCGCTTTGCATGCTGCCCTGCTGGAAACGCAGCAGGCCGAGCGCCCGCGCGATGCGACTCGATTCCGGGTCCAGCCGCAGCGCTTCCTGCATGGCGAGATCGGCGTCGGCGGGGGTGTTGAAGCAGGCGAGCAATTCGGCATGCACCAGCCGCAGCGGCGCGGAGGTGGGGTCGAGCTCGATGGCGGCCTCGATGTCGGCCCGCGCGGCATCGAGCCGCCACATGCGCATGCGTGCGCGGGCGCGGCCGCCGAGGAGCGCGGCCCGCGCGTTGTCCGGGAGGGTGTCGTCGGCGAGCAGGCGCGAGCAGGCGTCTGCGGTGTAGGTCTCATTCGAGACGACGTGGGCCGACGGTGCGTGCATCCAGGTGGCCGGCTCGAAGCCACCCGCCGGGCTGTCGTTGAAAAGCGTGTCGAGGTCCGGCGGCGGTGGCGTGACGTCGATGATGCCGGGCGGCGGAGGCTCGGTGGGCGCGGGCGTCGTGGTCGTTGACTCGGACGGCCCGGCCTGCTGGCCGGATTGCGTGGTCCAGTCGCCGGGCGGTGGCGGAGGCGGGACCGGCGGGGGCGAGGAGCGGCGCGGACGCGCCCCGGCTCCGGGGCGGGTCGGGCCGTCGGGCGCGGCACAGAGCAGGCCCGGCACGAGGACGGCGAGCAGCGCGCATGCGTGCAGGCGGGGACCGGGGCGGAGTCGGGCGGGCAGGCGCATCAGTGGACTGGAGACGAACCGATCGCCTCGTGCACGGCGCGCAGGAGCGATTCGAGATTGAAGGGTTTGAGGAGGAAACCGATGCCCGGCGAGGGCGAAAAGCTCTGCGCCACCGTGGTGGCGTCGGCCGCGCCGCTCATCGCGATGATGCGCGCGGCGGGCGCGATGCGCCGCAGGGCCTTGATCACGGCCACACCGTCCATCACCGGCATCATGATGTCGGTGACGACGAGCGCGATCTGTTCGCGGTGCTCCACGAAGAGCGAGATGCCACGCGCGCCGTCCTCGGCGGTGAGTACGCGGTAGCCGGCCGTCTCGAGGCTCTGGCGCGTGATCGAGCGCACGCTGGCCTCGTCGTCGATCACCAGCACCACCTCGCCGCGGCCCGGCGTCTCGGCCGGCCCGGCGGGAGCGGCCGTGGGAGGCGACGCCCCGGCCGGCAGCTCGGCCGGGAAGTGCACGGAGATCGTGGTTCCGTGACCCGGGTCGGAATCGGTCGTGATGAAACCGCGGTGGCTGCGCACGATCGCCATGGCGGTGGGCAGGCCCAGGCCGGAGCCGCGTCCCGGCCCCTTGGTGGTGAAGAACGGCTCAAAGATGCGGTCGCGCAGCTCCGGCGGGATGCCGACACCCGTATCGATCACCTGGATGCGGACGTGCGGGCCGGCGCGGGCATGCGGGACCAGGGCGGCCTGGGCCGTGTCGACCGCGAGGTTGGCCGCGCGCACCGTGATCGTGCCGCCCCCGGGCATGGCGTCGCGCGCATTCAGGCAGAGATTGAGCAGCACCTGGTGCAGCTGCGTGGGCTCGCCCATGATCGTCCACAGGTCGTGCGGCGCATCGAGGCGGCAGGTGATGTTTTTCGGAAAGGTCTCCGAGACGATGTGGCGGATCTCGGGCAGGAGGTGCCGGAGATTGATCGGGATGTGCGTGCCCTCCACGCCGCGGGCGAAGGAGAGCACCTGACGGACGACCTCGGCGCCACGCCGCGCGCTCGTGCCGATGGCCTGGATCAACTCGAGGTCCTCGGGATCGCGCACGCGCAACCGCAGGATGTCCGAGGAGAGGACGACCGGTGCGAGGATGTTGTTCAGGTCGTGCGCGATGCCGCCGGCGAGGGTGCCGATGCTCTCGAGGCGCTGGGCGCGCAGGCGCGTGGCCTCGCGGCGGCGGCGCTCGGTGATGTCGGTGTTGATCGTGAGGATCGCGCGCGGCGCGCCGGCGGGGTCGGGCGTGAGCGTCCATCGCGACTCGACGAGCACGCGCGCGGCGCTACGCGTGCGGAACTCGAGTTCTC
>Ga0315910_10001171_pt1 | contig 24470 bp, 11 predicted proteins | sample EdamamesoilMG_FD_204470 | JGI IMG/M metagenome (GOLD analysis project Ga0315910, IMG submission 204470) | Garden soil microbial communities collected in Santa Monica, California, United States - Edamame soil | ecosystem: Environmental > Terrestrial > Soil > Garden | place: USA: California... | reverse complement strand
GAGGGCGCCGTGGCGTTTCGCCAGTGTGGTCAACAGCTCCAGCTCGGGCGTCGAGACCTCGCAGTCGTCGCGCAGGCTCGCCTGCGACTCGTCCATGAGCTGTCCAAAGACTGTCGCATCGCCGGCGCGCATCGCGGCGCAAGCGCGCTCGACGCGCGCGGCTTCGCTGACGATGTGGCGGAAGCGGCGCAGCAGATCGCCGCTCAAGAGCTGCTCGCCGACCGACGATAATTCCGCCGACGTGAACCTCGCAACGAGCGCGGGCCAGTTCGGCGGCGCGCCGAACAGTCTTGGATGCTGCAAAATCGCTGCGAGCGCTTGCTCGCTCGCCGCCCGCCGCGCGTTGTAGCTCTCGCGCAGCGCTCCCGACTTGTCCGCGACCACGAGCGAGTCCGCGATCACGAAGCGCCACGTGGCCGGCATCGGGATCGGGCTGGCGCGCAGCGGCGCGAACTCGATGCGCAGGGCGTGGCCTTCGACGGCGAGCAGGCTGACCGCCTGGTCCATGCCCCCGGAATTCGTGCCGACGTAGCGCTCGGCCTGCGCGCACTCGTGCGCCAGCTCGGGGGGCGGCACTTCGACGTCGTTGGCGCGCAAGAACGCGAGCGTGGTCGCGACCAGCAGCGCCGACGAGGAAGACAGACCCGCGGCGGCGGGGATGTTGCCGTCGATCACGGCGTCGAAGCCACGTCGCAGTCCGCGCGTGCGGGCGAAGTGCTGTCCCGCCGCGCGCACGTAGTTCGACCAGTGGCCTGCAGCCGCCGGCGCGATCGCCGGCGAGAGTTCGAATTGCTCCGGCTCGAAGCGCGCGTTGACGTTCGCGATGCGCACCAACGCATCGGCGCGCGGGGTGAAATCGACGCGCAGGTTGCGCTGGATCGCCATCGGCAGCACGGCGAGGTCGCAGTAGTCGATGTGGTCGCCGATCAGGTTGACGCGGCCGGGCGCGCGCGCGGAATGCGTCGGCGTCGTGCCGAAGGCTTTCAGCGCGAGCGCGCGCAGCGCTTGTCCGCGGCTGTCGAGGAGCGGTTCGAGCATGGGGGCTGGCGGGCGCCGAGGCGGCGCGGTGCTCGCGATCATCGCACAGGCCGCGGGCGCGCATCCAGCTCAGCGCTGGTCCGCGAGTTCGATCAGCACCTCGTGCTCGGGGATCTCGAAGGCCAAGAGGGAGTGCACGAGCACTCCGCCCGCGGTCACGCTGATGTCGAAGCGGTCCCCGTACAACGAAGTGAACAGCACGCGGCCCTGTGAATCGGTGTTGATCGCCTGCTGCACAGGCGCCCCGGCCTGCGAGATCTTCACGTACGCATCCGGCAGCGACGCGCCGTCGCGCCCGCGCACCTGGAGCTGCAGACGCTTGCGTTCGCCGCTGGGTCGGATCGCCACGCGGCGATGCTCGGCCCGGGCCAACGGCGGCACGTCGAGCGTGATCAGCACCTGTCCGTTGCCGCGCACGAGCGCGGCGCGAACCGTCTGTCCGGGAACGAGCCCGTAGAGCCGCCAAACGCCATCCGTCGCCGGAGAAAGCACGCGCTGGTGCACACCATCCGTGTCTTCGAAACCGTCGACGCGCTGCGGCCCCTGTTCGAGCGGCGGCGCGCCCAGGCCTTCGTCGATCAAGAGCGGCGGCCCCCCCGACACGCGCAAGACCAACGGCCCGCTGTCGTGGGCAAAACCTTCGGGATCGAATTCCAGAACGGCGACGGGCGCGAGCTGCACTTCGAATTCGCCTGGCGTGTCGGACATGTCGAGGAATCGACTCTCATGACCGAGCGCGGCGACCAGCACGCGGCATCCGCCCATGCTGATTTGCAGCCGGAGTCTTCCGTCCTTGTCGCTGAGCGCGGGAGCGAGCTCTCGCGTCGGCCAGCGTTTCACTCCAGCTCCGGCCAGCGCAGTTCCGTCGCCGTCGAGCACGCGCAGGTTGACGAAGCGCGTCGAGGCCGTGGCGAGATCACCGATCTGGATCGCGCCGCTCGCCGAGTCGTCCAGCGCAAGCGCGTGCGTGCGCTCGCCGGCGCCATCGGCGAGCGCGACGATCACGCTGCCGTGCGTGTCGAGCTCCAGTTCCTTGCGGCTGTGCGCGAGGCCGGCGATGTCGGCGAGCATCAACTGCTCGTAGCTCCCGCGGCCGGCGTCGGCGGCCCAGCGGTAGGGGAAATGCACGCGGGCGAAGGGCGCGGGTGCGCCGGCGGCGTCGACGACGCGCAGGTGCAGTTCCTTGACCGTGCGCAGCCGCACTTCGAGACCGCGCAGCGGTATGGCGGCGGAGGTCCACTCGCGCTCGAAGCCGGAATTGGGGAACTCGAATTCTTGTGGGACGCGGATGAAGGGGCCATCCCAGCTCAATTCCACCAGCTGTCCTTCGCCAAGACCGAAGAAGCAGAAGCTGCCGTCGGCTCGCGTGCTCGTCTGCAGGCGGAATTCGGCCGGCGGGCGCACGCCCAGCGCCGCGCCCACGCCGTTGGGCAGGCCGAGCAGGCGAGCGTGCTCGCGCTCGGAGCGCACGCTCAGGCCCAGCGCAGCCTGCGGCGGCTTGCCGTCGATCCAGATGCGGCCTTCGAGCACGCCATCCTCGGGCAGCGTGATCTCGAGCGTTGGCTGCGCGCCGTGAATCGCCTGTCGGTGCACGCCGCGGCCAGGAGCCAGGACTGCGATCTCGGCGGGGGCGTCGTCGAGTTCCACGCGCGCACGGCCGTCGGCGCGCGTCGAGCCCTGCGCCAGCAATTCCTGTTCGCGGAAGATCGCGAAGAGCGCGCGAAGGGGAAGACCGTCGGCCGAGCGAACGATCAGGTTCCCGCCCGTCTCGTCCGCGACGGCCTCGCGCCGCGTCGCGACGTTGGCTTCGGATTGCAGCGGCAGGTCGGCGACCACGGGTCTTGCAGAGCCACTCGCAATCCGCGGCGTGGTCTCGCCTTGCGGGCCCGGACCCGAGTCCGTTCCTCCCAGCGCGAATGCGAGCAGCGTTATCGCGATCGCCAGGGTCGCCAACAGCAGTGCGAGCTTGTTCCGTTCCATGCCGTGTGCAGCGAGCGATTGGACGCCCGGGCCGCAGCATAGCGGCTAGGGCAGCAGCTCGATCTCGCCGCCCGGATGTTCGCTGTCGAGCCGCACGCGCACGATCGTTCCGCTGCGCGTCCACGCGCCGCCGGCCGAGCCGCCGCGGGCCTCGAGCCAGACGTCGTGGGCTCCCAGCGCCAGTCCCTGAAGACTGACCTGCGCGCGCCCCTCGCGGTCGAGGATGAACCTCATGCGCCGCCGCGCCAAGCCGGCGCCGCCCTCGCTCAAGACGAGCGACCATTCCAGGGAGCGATCGCCGCCCGCGACGAAGACGTTGACGCGCAGGCTTCCGGGCTCGCCGACGACCAGCGTGCGAGTCGCGATCGCCGTGTCGTGCAGGGCCTGCAGCTGACCGAAGGCTCCGCTGCAGAACAAGTCGATCTCGCCGCTCGGAAGTCCGTCGAGGCGCCAGCGTCCTTCGCCCAGCGAGGTGCCGAGCACGGGTGTCGCGCCACCGTAGTGGGCGCTGAGGGTGGACTGGTTGGCGTAGCGCGTGCCGTCGGGGTTGCGCAGCTCGACTTCGAGCGTTCGCGGCGGCTGCAGCACCAGGGTGCACTCGTGCGGCGGGACCGTCACCCCATGCACGACCGTCGTCGCGAATCCCGGCGCTTGCGCCAGCAGCGAAAAAGGCTGCGCGTAGATCGCGGGGATGCGCAGCGAACCGTGCGCGTCGAGCGTCTCGGCCGCCAGCCAGCTGAAGTTGGAGTGCCGGCGCTGCACCTGGGCAGCTCGCAGCGGCGCGCCGGCGGCATCGCGCACGAAGACGCGCAGTTCGAGCGGCTGTGCTTCCACCAGGAGCTCGACGCGGCGGTGCTCGCCGCGCGCCAGCGGCTCGATCATGGCCTCGGCGAGCACTCGCGCCCCGTGGTAGTGCAAGCGTGCGCGCAGGGCGAGGTCGGGATTCAGCTCCGCGGAAATCCAGCGGCCCCGAGCATCAGCGCTCATCCACACGGAGCTCTCGTCCCGGCGCCAACCCGAGCGGGCCTGGGGAGCGAGGATCGGCGCCGCGGCCAGCAGTTCGACCCGCAGTTCGCCGGCTTGGCCCTGGTAGCCTACCGGAACGATCTCGATGCGGCACAACCGTTCGAGCACGACCTCGAGTTGCTGCTGGTCCGGGGCGAGCGCAACGCGCGCCCACAGATGGCCCTTCGCCCGAACGCACACGTGCGTGTCGGCGGGCGACAGCGACAGACGATAGTGGCCCGCACCCTTGCCGGCCTGCGGCGCGCCCAGGCTCTCGGAGGGCTCGGCCCAGATCGAGGCGCCGTCGACAGGAGCGGCGTCGGTGTCGCGCACGCTCACCAGCAGCGCTCGCGTGCCGCCGATGCCCAGATCGCCGACTTCCCACGCGCCGCGCTCGCGGTCGGGCACGCCCAGCTCGTGCCGCAGTTCGCCGCCGCCGTCGGGCAGCGAGACGCAGGCGTTGACCCTCGCCAGCGGCGCGTGCGGCAAGGCGAATTTCGCGCGCCCCTGGTCGTCGGCAAAGACGGTCCAGATGCCTTCCTGCGCGTCGCCCTCGGCCTGCAACATCGTCTCCACGATCACACGCGCGCGAGGCACCGGCGCGCCCTCCGTGTCGACGACGCGCAGGCGAAGTTCCACGCCCTCGCTGAAGGACAGGCGCAGGTCGCGCTGGGGGACACTGAAGCGCGCGGCGCGCACCTCGACGCCCGGGAGCCGTTCGTTGTTCCAATAGGGACCTTCCCACTCCAGCGTGCCGAAGCTGCCCGAGTTCAAGCCGCGGAAGGCAAAGGCGCCGCGAATGTCGGTCGTCGTGCGCGGCAATCCGTCGGCGAACGTGCCGCTCAGCGCCTCGCGCACCGCCGCGGGGAGCGAATTGAACAGGTCGCGCGAGCTGCCCACGCTGGTCCAGACCAAGGCGATCGGCACGCGCGGCGGCGCACCGTCGACTTCGATCCAGCCCTGGATCGACTCGCCGTCCGCGAGCGAGATCGTGTGCACGCCGGCTCCCAGGTCCAGGCTCTCGCGCAGCAGCGCTCGGCCCGGAGCGAGCAGCGCGATCTCTCCGGGTCCGGGGTTGGAGCGGAAGTGCACCCGGCCCGTCGCTCCGCTGCTGCCTGAATCAAGCAACTCTCCGTTGCGGAACGAAGCGACTTTCGCGCCGTCGATGCGCGTGCCGTCGGCGGCGGCGATCACGATCTCGAGGTAGGCGATCTCCGTCTCCTCGTCGGATACCGGCGCTGTCGCCAGCGGCGTGCGTTCCGACGACTCCCGGAGTGGATCGCTCGCGGCCGTCGTCAGGGACTCTGGCGCGTCGATCGAAGTCGCCTCGAGCGCGCGCTCGGCGTCGGGCAACGCCGGTTGCGGCGCCGCGCGCCCCAACCACAGCAGCAGCGCGCCGACGAGCACGACGGCGAGCGCAGCCAAGGTGCGTCGATGCGTGGCGTGCCTCAAGCGAAAACCCCACGCGGACCGTCGGCATGTCGCGTCGCCATCGAAGCTTCGAGGAGAGCCATCGGAGACCGGTGGATCCTACCGCCGGCCCACACCCGATCACACGAGCCGCGGACTACTTCGCCGGCGGCAGGTTCAGGCTCGGCGGATCTTCCAGCAGCCGCGGATCGAGCGCGATCAAGCGCAGGCTCGCGCCGTCGCCTTCCAGGCGCACGCCGCTCGCGGATTCGCCCAGCTCCTCGGCGCGCGTCGGCCAGGTGGCGTGCTCGAGCCGGAATCGCGCAGCGGCGAGCGCGGCGCGTGCCAGGCGAGAAAGCGCCTCGCCGCGCAGGAGACTGGGCCAGACGCGCTGCGCCGAGGGCGAGGCGTAGGAGGCGAACAACCCGTTCGCGTAATCGCGCCTGGTCGCGCGTGTCGCGCCGGTCTCGCGGGCTAGGCGCAAGGCCTGCGCGTCCAGTTCGCTCGCCGCATCCAGCGCCGCCATGGCTTCGCGGTAGCTGCGCAACTCGTGTTCGAAGCGCAAGCTGAAGTACAGCTGCAGGGCAGGCTCCGCGAAGCGTCCGCCCTCGAGCCAGCCGAAGGCCGCGCGCAGGCCCAGCGGCTTCTCGGCCATGCTGCCCAGCGTAGCGACGAAGTAGGCCTCCTCCATGCGCAGCGCGCGGCGCAGGACCTCGGCGCTGGGCGGTCCGTGGGACAAGGCGAGCAGCGCGAGGTCCGCGCTCGAGAGATTGGCGGCCGAGAGCGCGTGAGGCAAGAGCTCGACGGCGCGCTCCCGCACGGCCTGTGCGGCGATCGCGTGGATCATCAAGGGCGTGTCGAGGAGGTGCACGGCGATGCGCTCGACGGCGTTGATGTCAGCGAAGGCTCCCGCGAGATCCCCCTCGGCGATGCACAATCGCGCATCCAGGGCCAGGGCCGCAGACAGCGAGATCATCGGTGCGATCACGGGTTGGTAGGTGAGGAAATTCGCCTCGAGGTCCTCGTTGAAACTGCAGCGAGGAAGCTGCGTGGCGCGGCGCAGATCCTCGAGCTTCGTCTGGCAGCTCGCCAGCGCGGCGCGCAGCTCGGGCGCGGCCAGGTCCTCGTCGCCGCGACGCTGCAGGGCAACGCTCCAGCGATCCTCGTCCAGGGGCATGCCCGGCTCGAACAGCTCGCGCGCCAGCCGCGCGTAGATCGGAGCGGCGTTCGAGGCTTCTTCCGGCGGCGCGGGCCGTTCGCGGTAGGCCAGCTGGCCAGCTTCCAGGCGTGCGCGCGCTCCTTCGACCTGCAGCTGCAATTGCAAGTTGACCAGGGTCGTCCATTCCAGCACCAGCGCGACGGCGACCGCGATCCACAGCTTGCGGCTGGACCCGAGCGTGAAATGCGCTGCGCCCGCGGCTCGCTGCGCAAGCCAGAGCATCGCCATCGACTGCAGGATCAACAGACTCGACGTGCCGAGCCATGGACTGCGTTCCAGCTGCATCGCGAAGCGCAGCCAGACGCTGCCGCCGGCGAGGATCGCCGCGGGCGTCAACAACAGGATGCCGCAAAGGGCCTGCGTGATCAGCCGCGTCCGGCGCGATGCGATCCGGCTCAGCGCCGGTTGCAGGACCGCGAAGGCCAGCCCGACGAGCAACAGATGTTCGACCCACAACAGGGCTGGCAAGAGGATCATCGAGGCTCGCTCGGGAAGGAGGATCGGGGTTCGGAGCGCAGCGGCGGCGCGATGCGCGGCACGCGGGCCTGGGCCAGCAGGGTTTGCGAGAAGCGCAGCGCGTCGTGGTCGAGCTCCAGGGATGCGGACGCCATCCAGGCCTCGACGGGTTGCGCGAGCGGTGGGGGGGAGGCGGAGCGCAAGACCGGCAGCGACAGGATCCAGCCTGCGGCGCACACGCCCAACAAGGTGGAAGCCCACGCCAGCGACTCGCGGCGGCGTTCGCGCGCCAGATGCGACAGGATGCGCGCGCGCAGCGCATCGCTCACGGCTGGCGTCGGTCGCGCCCCGAGCCTTCGCTCCAGCTCCGACTCCGCCTGGTCGTTCATCGCGATCCTCCCAGGGCGCGCGACAAATGCTGCAGCGCGTAACGGTAGCGGCTGGCCGCGGTGTTCGGCGGGATGCCGAGCAGGGAGCCGATCCGCGCGAAGCTCAGCCCCGCGTCGAACTTGAGCGAGAGCACCTCGCGCTGCTCGCTCGACAGGGCGGCGAGCGCGCGCTCGAGCTCCGCCGAGGCCTCGGCAGCCGGCCTTTCCTCGGGCGCCGCCATCTCCCAAGCCTCGGGGGGCAATGCGCATTCCTTGCGCCGTGAGCCCAGCCGCCAAGCGCAGCGGCGCACGGCCTGGAGCGCGTAGGCCTCCAGATCCGCGGCTCGCGCCAGGGCGTTTCGAGATCGGAACAATTCCAGGAACGTCTGCTGCAAGGCATCCTCCGCGTCCGTCGGCGAGCCGCTGATCGCCCGGGCCAGCGCCAGCATGCTCCGAGCGTGCTGGTCGAAGAGCGCCGCGAAGGCCTCGGGCCGTCCCTGGCCAAGGCCCATCCGCAGCAGGTCCGGGGTTTCATCCGCCATCAGGGCTGTCTCGCTCAGGAGCGGAGCTGCGGCCGGATTTGTCTAGGCAAGCCATGAATTCAGGAGCTGCTGCAACACTAGGGCCCCGGCCGCCGATGCCGCCGGAGCGTACTTTTGCCCAAGCCTGCGCTTCAGGCTCCGGGAAGGAGTAGCATCCTGCCGGCGTCGAAGGCAGGCGTTCCCGCGCCCAGCTCGGCGGCCTCTGGTGCCAACAAGCATGGCGCTGGCGGCGTTTTCGTGATTCATTCTTCCTCAGGCGCGCGCCCCGGCTCGATCGGAGTTCCCCCGGGTGCGAGCGTCGTCCGGAAAAGGAGCCTCACATGCGATCGATCTTGCTCGTGCTCGCGGCCCTGCTCGTCCCGGTCTCACCCGTGCCCGCGTCTGCTGAGCCGGCGCCGCTGCCGGCGCAGGACAAGTCGATGCACGAGGACGCGCGCTACGGATTCAAATTCCGCGCGCCCAAGTCCTGGACGCGCATCCCGCTCAAGTTGGAAGAGCAATGGCAGGTCGCCAAGTACCTGAGCGACCGGTCCAGCTTCTACACCGACCCCGACGGCGGCTGGACCTACGAGCACAAACCCGAGACGCGCGTGATCGCTTTCGTCTCCGAGAAAGTTCGCGAGGAAGCGCGGCTCAAGAAGGACCAGAAGAAGACCGAGGACGGCCGCTACGTGATCCTGATCCAGAATCCGTACAAGGACTATCTGGACTACATGAAGAAGACCTACTCCGGCGGGGGTTGGTTCGTCTCGGAGGAGAAACAAGTCAAGATCGAGGACGTCGATGTCACGCAGTACGAGATCAAGGTCGAGAAGCTGACGCGCGACGGGCCCAAGCGCATCGTCTGCTGGGTGTTCCACACGCCCGAGGTCGACTTCGCCTTCCACTGGGAAGTGCTCGAGACCGCCTACCCCAAGCTCAAGGACACGGTCCTCGACACGCTGAAGTCCTTCCGCCTGATCCCGCGCACCGAGGCCGGCTTGCCGACCGCGGCCACCGGCGAACTCGGCGTGGTCGTGGTCGACGACATGGAGAAGATGACTCCGGCGCAGCGCAAGGAACGCCGCGTGGGCCTGGAGAAATCGCTGCACGGCAAGGCCAAGGAGAGCATTTCACCCGGTTGGCAGGTGCTGCAGGTCGGCCGCTTCCTGGTGCTCAACCACACCGATGAGAAGTACGCGCGCCGCGTGGCCGAGCACGCGGAGGCGATCTTCGTCTGGCTCGACCAGACCTTCCCCTTCGTCGGCCCCGACGAGTACGTGCGCGCGCCGATCCTGCGCATCTGCAAGGACGCGGACGAGGAGATGTCCTTCCACGACGGCAGCGGCTACTGGTTCAGCGACAACCAGATCGAGATCGTGATCTCGCAGGACAACGAGGGCTTCGTCACCGGCTGGGCGGTCGAGCGCGTCAACCGCCAGCTGTTGCGGCTGTGGTTCTCCGAGCGCGACCGCGACATGTCCTTCGCCATGCCCTACTGGCTGGAGCACGGCCTGGACCAGGTGATCGGCACCGCGCGCGCCAAGGGCAAGAAGGTCGAGTTCCGCGTCGACGACTGGGAGCGCGACGGCATCCGCGAGCGCTTGCGCGAGGGCACGTTCACACGCCCGCGCGACTTGATGAAGATGGGTTCGGAGGAGTACGCCAATTCCGCCGAGTCCTTCTTCGGCCGCGCCAAGGAGGCCGGCGGCCTGGTGCGCTTCCTGGTCACGGGCCCCGCGGCGAAGAGCGCCAAGACCAAGGACGTGCTGCGCGACTACATGAAGAACCTGCGGTTGACGATCGACGAGATCGAAGCCGAGGACAAGGCCAAGCGCAAGGACAAGCCGAAAACTGCCACGACGGAGAAGGAAGAGGAGGAGCAGTTCAAGGCCAATGCCGAGTCGTGGAAGAAGCGCGAGAAGCGGCTCCTGGATTCGACCTGGGAGCGCAGCTTCCACGGCTGGAGCGAGAAGGACTGGGAAGCATTCGAATCCACCTACCTCAAGGCAGTGAGTTGAGCGCCATGCTGCATCGTCCGCTGTGCCTGCTGCTCACGCTGGCCGCGCTCGCGGGTTCCGCCCGGGCCGATTTCCTGCTGCTGCGCGACGGCCGCGTCGTCGAGGGCGTGCCGATCGCCCGCGCCGAAGGCGGCGTCAAGCTCAGCTACGCCAATGGCGAGGTCTTCGTGCGCCAGGAACTGATCAGCGACGTGCTGATCGAGCAGGAAGTGCTGGCACCGGCTTCCACGCCCGAGGAGGAGGCGCAACGCGGCAAGGGCATGGTGCGCTTCGAGGGCCGCTGGATCACACCCAAGGCGCGCGAGGACCAGCTCAAGAAGCGCATCGCCAAGAAGCTCGCCGAGATCGAGGAGATCAAGGCGCACTCGGAGTGGCGCAGCCGGCGCCAGGAGAAGAGCAAGAACTTCGCCTTCGAGCACACGCTGCAGCTCGACGTCTTCGAGGACTACCGCGACTTGATGGAAGCCTACTTCGCGCAATTCCTGCGCGACTGGAAGATCTCCGCGCCCAAAGACCTGGGCCGCCTGAAAGTCTGCCTCTACAGCGACTACGACGACATGATCCAGGTCGGCGGCGCGGGCAACGGCGTGCTGGGCTATTTCCGCTTCATGCCGCCGCTGGAGCTGAACTTCTTCCACGACCGCCTCGACCCGGCGTTCACCGAGGAGGTGATGTTCCACGAGACCAATCACTACCTGCAGAAGCTGATCGACATGGACTTCAGCATGCCGCACTTCCCCGGCGAGTCGCTGGCGGAGTACTACGGCGCGAGTTCGTGGGATCCGGTCAAGAAGAAGCTGAGCACCGGCCTGATCCTCGAAGGCCGCCTGGTCGAAGTGCAGGACGACATCTCGTCCGGAGACATGATGGAGCTCAAGCGGCTGATCTCCTCCGAGCGCATGTACGAGCACTACACCTGGGGCTGGACCCTGGTGCACTTCGTGATGAACGACAAGCGCTACACCGCGAAATTCCAGAAGTGGATCATGGCCCTGCCCTCGGCCAAGGACATCAAGCGCCAGGTCAACTACCAGAACCTGAAGGACATCGAGGCCGCGGAGGTCGCGCGCTCCTTCATGGACTACCTCGGCATCAAGGACGACGCCGCGCTGGCCACGATGCAGAAGGAGTGGCACGCCTACGTGCAGGAGAAGCTCAGCCTGGTGACGCCGCGCGGCAAGGAGGCCGCGGCGCGCTCGGCGAAGAACTACGGCCGCCACATCAAGGCCAAGCGTCTGTACAAGGAGGCGATCGAGGGGGGCAGCACCAACCCGACGACCTACCACGGCTACGCGGACCTCTTGGCGCGCGAGGGCAAGAGCGCCGAGGCACAGTCCATGTGGAAGAAGGCGATCGAGCTCGATCCTCTGACCGGCGAGTACTACTGGGGCATGGGCCGCAGCATCAAGGTCAAGGGCGACAAGGCCGAGGGCGAGCGCTGGATGAAGCTCGCCAAAGAAGTCGATCCTGAGGGCTCGTACATCGACATCGACCTGGAAGCCCTGCTCAGCAAGGGCGAGGACGGCGAGGACGGGAAGGATGGCGAGGACGGCCAGGCGGGCGGTGACGGCGGGGACGGCAAGGACGGTTAGCAGTCCCCTGAAATGGGCCCGAAGCGAGTCGGAGCGACTCGTGCGGCTGCTGCGTCGCGCCCGGTAAGCTCAGCGCCCAGCAAGGCCGCACCTCGCCGCGAAGGCTGAGCAGGAGCCTTCGCCACGGGCGCCCTGCGCTCGATCGCGGGTGCCCCTGCGCCGCCTGCTGTGCGTTCCCTGCGGCCGCACGACCGGCCCGGCCTCGTCACCAGCCCTTTTCCACGGGCTGCCGCCTGCCGTCTGACCTTCCGGAGCTGAGCTCCACCCAGGCTTCGAGCGATCTGGGCGCGCTGGCTTCGAGTCGGTCACGACCTGGATCCGCTCGGGTGCCCAGTTCCCGAGCTCGTGCGGGCCCGAAACATCCCCACGGTCTTGCCCGAGAATTGACGGGGGGACCCTTGCGAGGCTGGGGCAACTTAGCAGAATCGTCATCCTTGCCCAGGGCTCAGGTAGAGCCCGCCCCCCATTGCCCCCCCCCCGGGTCCGTCAGGAGATCTCCCGATGCATGCTTCCCGCACCTCGCTCTTCCACCGACTGCTTGGAATCGCCTCCCGGCTCGCCGCCGCGGCCCTCCTGGTCGCCGCAACCAGCGCACTTTCACAGGCCCAGGTGCGCATCAGCCAGGTTTATGGAGGCGGCGGCAACAGCGGCTCCACGTACACCCACGACTTCGTCGAGCTCTACAACGCCGGGAGCGTCGCGGTCGACCTGACGGGTTGGACCCTGCAGTACGCCTCGGCCACCGGTACGGGCTGGGGCAACGTCAACAGCCAGACCGTGCTGAGCGGCTTCATCCAGCCCTACTCGTACTACCTGGTTCAGGAGGCGATGGGTTCGGGTGGCACCACGCCTCTGCCGACTCCCGACGTGATCGGGCCGATCGCCATGAGCGCGACCGCCGGCAAGATCGCGTTGGTCAACAGCGGCGTGATCCTGCCACTGGTCACCTGCCCGGTGAGCGCGACGATCGTCGACTTCGTCGGCTACGGCGCGACCGCGAACTGCTTCGAGGGCGGCGGTGCGACGCCCGCGCCGAGCAACAGCAATGCGGTCCACCGCGCCGATGGCGGCTGCACCGATACCAACAACAACAACTCGGACTTCAGCGCCGCGGCGCCGACGCCGCGCAATTCAGCTTCGCCGAGCAACGGACCTGCGGCGACCTGGTACCAGGACTCCGACGGCGACGGCTACGGCAACGCCGGCGTCTCGCTGTCGGGCTGCGCGCAACCGCCCGCCTATGTCGCCGATGCGACCGACTGCGACGACACGCGCGCGAGCGTCTATCCCGGCGCGCCCGAGATCTGCGACGGCCTCGACAACGATTGCGACACGCTGATCGACGAGGGCGTTCCCGCGCCGACCACCGTCTACGTCGACCCGAGCTTCGCCGCGCTCAACCCCGGCGACGATCCCGCGGGCCCGGCGAGCTACTACGGCTGCGATGCCTTCGCGACGATCCAGGCCGGCGTGGACCGCGTCGCGCTCGGCGGCACGGTGTTCGTCAGCGCCGGACTGTTCGAGGAGCAATTGGTGATCAGCAACACCGGCATGTCCTTGATCGGCACCGGCTCGGGCTCGAACCCGCTGCTCGACACGGTGGTGCGCTCGCCGCTGAGCTTGAGCTACTTCTTCTCGACCGGAATCAACAACTTCCCGGTGATCGGCGTGCACGATTGCAGCGGAGTGTCGCTGTCGAGCCTGCGTGTCGACGGAGCGGGCCGCGGCAACGCCAACTACCGCTTCGTGGGCATCGCCTATTTCAACGCAGGCGGCTCGGCGAACGATTGCCACGTGACCGGCATCCGCAACACGCCGATCGACGGCGCGCAGCATGGCGTGGCGTACTACGCCAACAACAACACCGGCGGGCCCTACACGCTGGCGTTGACCAACTGCGACGGCGACGACTACCAGAAGAACGGCATGGTGCTCGCGGGAACGGGCATGAGCTTCGCGCTCGACGGCTGTGACCTGAGCGGTGCCGGGCCGGTCAACTTCATCGCGCAGAACGGCATCCAGACCGGCTCGGGCGCTGGCGGCACGATCGACAATTGCAGCGCGTCGAGCCACGTCTACACGATCAACACGTTCACGGCCTGCGGCCTGATCGCGATCAACAGCCTCTCGCCGACGAACGTCAGCAACAGCAGCTTCCTCGACAACTCCAGCGGCGCCTACTACTACAACGTGTCCGGCTCGATCGTCGACTCGACGATCACCAGCACCAACGGTTTGTTCGACGGCGTCGACATCGTCAGCGACGGCGGCTTCGACTCGGCGCTGGATCTCGAAGGGCGCCTGCCCTCGGTGCTCGACGTCCAAACGGCGGCCGGGCCCGACATGATGGCGCAGGTGGTCGACATCAGCGGCACGACGCTGAGCGGCCACGCCGAACCGAACAGCGCCGCTGTCTACGTCTACTCCTTCGGCGCGACTTCGACGGTGGGCATCCAGAATTCCTTCCTGAACGGCTGGGACTACGCGGTCTGGTCGCAGGAGGACACCGGCGGGGGCACGAGCGTCAGCGCGAACGACAACCACCTCTCCGGCAACGCGACGCGTGCCTTCCGGCACGAAGGCAGTTCCACCGCCGACGCCTCGGGCAACTGGTGGGGGAGCAATGCCGCCGCGAGCGTGGCCTTCCAGGCGGACGTGGACGTCGACTACACGCCCTGGCTCGACAGCGGCATCGACACGGTCGTGACCGGCTTCCAGGGCGACTTCTCCATCCTGTGGGTCGACGATGCCAGCCCGCAAGCCGGCGGCTCGTCGCGCATCCAGGAAGGCCAGGATCTCGCCCTGGTCGGCGGCATCGTCAACGTGCTGCCCGGCAGCTACGTGGAGAACGTCACGCTCACCAAGCAGCTGCGCATCGACGGCGCGGGCTCGGGCACCAATTTGGCGTCCGACACCGTGGTCACCGCCGCGAACGCCGGCCTGCCCGTCTTCGATGTCGCCGCGAGCGGCACTTCGGCGCTGGCGCGCTTGACGCTGGAGGGCATGCGCATCTCGGGCGGAGCCGACGGGGTCCGCGTCAGCGCGAACCCGGCGGACTTCCTGCGCTTCGACTCGCTGGCGGTGGTGAGCAACACCAACAACGGCATCTCCTTCGACAACTCGGGCAGCGCCTCGCAGATCGAGGTCGAGCTGTGCCAGCTCTCGCTGCATGGCAACAGCGGCATCCGCGTCGCCTCGAGCATGAGCTCGTTCAGCGATCTGGACGTGATCGGCGGAACGATCAGCCAGAACGCGGTGCATGGATTCGGTTTCAATCCGCTGGGCCTCGCCACGCTCGCGGGCAACGGCCTGCGCTTCGACGGCACGTCGTTCGCGAACAACGGCGTGATGGGCGACGCGGGCACGGGCCACCTCAGCTTCTTCATCTTCAACGGCGACGCGAGCCTGCAGAACCTGACGCTCACGGGCAACACGCGGCAGATGATCCAGTTCCGCGGTCAAGGCACGGCGGTCTCGGCGACATGGTTGCCGCTGGGCAACGTGCTGATCGACAACGTGGTCGCCAGCGGTTCCACGCTGCGGCCGGCGCTGTACATCCAGCGCTACTCGAGCCTCGGCGGCGTGAGCCTCAGCGACCTCGACCTCTCCGGCGTGCTTTCCATCAACCCGCCCTTCACCGGATTCGCGACCGGCATGCAGCTCGCGCACACCGGCGCGCCGCTGCCCCTGAACGACACGATCTTCCCCTGCCAAGGCACCGGCTACGTCGGACTGGCGATCGAGGATGTCGGCGGTGCCTTCGCCGACTGCACCACGGTCTTCGGCAGCGCGCTCACGCACCCGGAGAAGGAGCTGTGCATCTTCGACGGCGACGACCTCGCCGGCCCGGGCAACGTGCTGATCGAACCCAGTGCGCTGACCTACTTCCCCGACGCGGACCTCGATGGTTTCGGCAACGGCCTGGCCGGCGTGCAGTCGTGTGTGCAGCCTGCCGGCTACATCGTCGACGGAAGCGACTGCAACGACGCAAACAATACGGTCTATCCCGGTGCGCCCGAACTGTGCGACCTGCTGGACAACGACTGCGACACGCTGATCGACGAGGACGTGGGGCCGATCTGGTACCAGGACCTCGACAGCGACGGCTTCGGCAATGCCGGCGTTTCGCAGCAGGCCTGCGCGGCGCCGCTGGGCTATGTCGCCAGCTCCACGGACTGCGACGACACCAACAACACGGTCTACCCGGGTGCGCCCGAGCTGTGCGACCTGCTCGACAACGACTGCGACACGATCATCGACGAGGACGTGGGACCGCTTTGGTACCAAGACCTCGACAGCGACGGCTTCGGCAACCTGGGCGTTTCGCAACAGGCTTGCAGCGCGCCCTCCGGCTACGTCGCCGACAGCACGGACTGCGACGACACCAACAACACGGTCTACCCGGGTGCGCCCGAGCTGTGCGACCTGCTCGACAACGACTGCGACACGCAGATCGACGAAGGCGTGGGCCCGATCTGGTACCAGGACAGCGACAACGACGGCTTCGGCAACCTGGGTGCGCCGCTGCAGGCCTGCTCGATGCCCTCGGGTTACGTCGCCAACTCCACGGACTGCGACGACGGCAACAACACGGTCTACCCGGGCGCGCCGGAGCTGTGCGACCTGCTGGACAACGACTGCGACACGATCATCGACGAGGACGCGGGGCCTCTGTGGTACCAGGACCTCGACGGCGACGGTTTCGGCGACCCCGCGGTGTTCGTGCAGGCTTGCACGGCTCCCCTCGGCTACGTGGCCAACAACGGCGACGGCTGCCCGAGCGATCCGCTCAAGCAGGTCCCCGGCTTCTGCGGCTGCGGAAACCCCGAGACCGACACCGACGCCGACGGCTTGCCCGACTGCGTCGACAACTGCCCGACCGCGTTCAACCCGCTGCAACAGGACGGCGACGGCGACGGCGTGGGCGATGCCTGCGACAACTGCCCGGTCACGCCCAACCCCGGTCAGGAGGATTGCGACAACGACGGTCTCGGCGACCTGTGCGCGATCCTGCTGGGCATCTCGCAGGACTGCAACCTGAACGGCATCCCCGACGAGTGCGACGTCGCCGCGATGGACTGCAACGGCAACGGGCAGCCCGACGACTGCGACATCAGCCTGGGCGCGAGCTTCGACCTCAACCTCAACGGCATCCCCGACGAGTGCGAGACTTCCTCGGGCACGATGTACTGCTTCGGCGACGGCAGCGGCCAACCTTGCCCGTGCGCGAACTTCGGTTCGCTCGGTCGCGGCTGCCGCAACTCGACCGGCGACGGTTCCTTGTGCTCGAGCATCGGCGGGACCAGTGTGTCCGCCGACGACGCCTTCATCTCGACGATCGGCTTGCCGGCCAACAAGTCGGGCCTGTACTTCATGGGTCAGGTCCAGACGATCGGCATTCCGTTCTACGACGGTCTCTTGTGCTTGAGCCCGCAGAAGCGCTTCCCCGGAACCGTCACCGGTCCCCTGGGCGTCGCCAAGCTCATCAACCCGGTCAGCCAATCGGGCGCGCTGATCACCTCGGGCAGCACCTGGAACTTCCAGTTCTGGCACCGCGACTCCGCGGCAGGCTCCCCCTGCGGATTGAAGGTCAACCTCTCGAACGCGGTGCGTTTGACCTTCACGCCCTGAGCGAGGGCGCCAGCGATTGAAACCCGGGGGCCTCCGACACGCGTCGGGGGCCCCCGCTCTTGTTCGAGGCCGCTGCGCGATCAGGGACGCAGCTCGAGTTCGACGATCTCGTGCTCCTTGTCGAGCACGACCTGCCGCGGCTTGCCGACGCGTTGCCATTCGTCGTGCAGCGTGTCGCCGCCGCACAAGAGCCAGATGTCGTACTCGCCGGCCATCAGACCCTCGAGCGCGGCGCGCGGCGCGTCGACACCGTTCACGAGCACCGGGGCGCGCCAGAGTTCCACGGCCTCGCCGGGCGCCGCAGCGGCGATGGCCCAGCGCAGGCCTCGCTGCTGCTCGTCCAGCTCCACCTGGACGCGCACGCTCGCGTGGCCTTCGACGACGATGCGCACCTCTTCCAGCTTCGTGTCGTGCATCCAGCGGCGTTGGCCGAAGCCACCCCGGGCTTCGAGTTCCACGCGCGCGTCCGGCAGGTCCTCGAGCTTGAAGCAACCGGCGCTGGCGCTAGCGACGCCAAGAAAGTTCCGGCCGCACCAATTCACGCGCAGCTGCGCCTCTCCCAGGTAAGGCAGGCCGTCGTTGCCGACGAGTTCGACCGCAACGTGGCGGCCAGGCTCGAGCACGACGGTCAAGGGCTGTGCGGGAATCGGCGCGAGGCGCAGCCTGCGGGGAGCGTGGCCTTCGGCGTGCACGACCATCGTCAGCGTGTCGCCGAACAACGGCCTCAACTCGACCTCGCCCTGGTCATCGACCTCGTAGGCGCGCCAGCTGCCCGTGCGCGGATTGGCAAGGTCGATCATCCCGCTCGGCAGGGGCTGGGACTCGGAGGAAACGACGCGCACCTGCAGCGATCCCGCTGCGCTCGGGAGCTGGATCACGATCCTTCGCGATTCGCCGCGCGCGAGCGGAGCGATCGGCGCTTCCCAGAGCACCTCCGTTCCGGCTTGGGAGAGCCTTGCGCGAAGCTCGAGCCCAGGCTGAAGGCCGGTGAGACTCCATCCGTGCTTGTCGGCAGCGCAGCTCACAGCCGAAGTGCCGTCGAGATTCATTCCACGAAAGCCACTGTCCGGCATCCGCAGCGCGCCGAGCAGCGGATGCTCATCGACGGGGAAGATCGGGCCGCGCGCGCTCACGGTCACATCCAGTGCGTCCGGTCCCCCCTTGAAGCCTGGAAGCTCGAATTCGAGCACGCAGGCGCGCTGCAGCGTGGCGAGCACTTCCGTCGCATCCGCGGGCACGTGCAGCAACAGGGGTTCGAATCCCGAGGCTCCTACGCCGATCTCCTGCTGGCCCTCCAAGAGCTTGCAGCTCGCCAGTCCCCCGGCGTCGGTCCATCGCACGGTCGGAACCCAGTCCAGCGTGGTGCGGATGTTGGCCCTGGCGATCGGCCTGCGCTGCGTGTCCTGCACGCGCACGAGGATCGGACCCCGAGCGGAAATCGGCAGATCGCCGAGGTCCCACACGCCGCTGCGCTGGGCGGGAAAGCTGAACACGTGGCGCTTGGGCCCCTCCTCTTGAGCCGAGGCAACGACCAGGTCCAACGGCTCGGCGTGATCGGAGATCCGGTGCAGGGTGCAGCGGCCGTCGGCGTCGGCGGCGGATTCCCTGATGAACTGCGAGAAATCGATCTCCGGTCCTGCGGGTGACGAGCGCGCGCTGATGCGCGCGCCGGGGATGGGGACGCCGTCCGCGTTCACGACACGCAGGCGAATCTCGAGGCCGCGAATCAAGCGCAGTTCGACATCCGGGCTCGGCGAAGCGACCGACAATTGGCTTTGCAGCGCATGGGGATCCTTCAATTCAAGGAAGTAGCTGCCCTGCCAGCCAAGCACCCAGTCCGATCCGCTGCCCAGGCCTCGGAATGAGAATCTCCCGTCCGCATCGGTGTCTGCGCGCAGCGAACCGAGCACACGATGCGGCGCCGGCAGCTGGGCGGACACCGCCGGCGGCAGGCGCAGCTTGCGCAGGGCTGGGTTGCTCAGGCGGAGCACCAGTTGCACGGGCTCGCTCGGCAGAGCGCCGTCAACGAGTACGCGGCCCGCGATGCCGCCGGCTTCGACCAGCGCAACATTGCGTCGCCCCGCGCCGCACTCGATGCTGCCGCGCTGCACGTACCAATTGGGTGCGGCCAGAGCGAAGTCGAACTCGCCCTCGCGCGGCTCGAAGCACACGCGACCGTTCGCATCGCTGATCCCGCTCGCGATCACCTGCGGTGCGTCGAACAGGATCAGCGTGGCATTCGCGACAGGAGTTCCGCCCGGGTCGACGACCACGAGTTCGAGAGCCTGCGCCTCGCTGCGCGAAGCCGGTGACAGCGCGTTGTCGTTATCCAGAGACTCGTGCGCCGTGGAGTTCTCGGCCTCGACCGGCAGCTCGAGGCTCGGAACTGCGCGCGAGCTATGCAGCGCAGGCTCGTGCCGGGATTCTGCATCGAGCTGAGCCGTCTGCAGGCGCGCGTCGCTGTTGCGCAGCCAGAGGATGCAGATCGCCGCGAGCGCGAGTAGGGGGATCAGCAGCAGGAGCCCCGCAAGCGTGCGGCTCCTGTTCCTGTCGTCGACGGTGTGGGGGCTCAAGGTCTCGCGCGCAGCTCTCGCGCAAGCCTGATCGTAACGCCCGCCGCCGCGTCGGCGCACAGTCGGCGCGAATCAGGGCCTCGCCGCCGCGCGCTGCTGCGCCACGGCGACCGCTTCCTCGATCGAGTGCGCGATCAGGCACTGCTCGGGAAACGCGCCGACGCCGGCCTTGCGCAGCGCATGGCGCGGCTGGCGCTGCACGCCGGCCAGGATCACGAACACCCCCGACTGCTTCAGGCGCGCCAGCGCCGATTCCAGGTTGAACAAGCCGGTCGCGTCGATCACGGGCACGGCGCGCAGGTCGAGCACCACGACGCGCGTCTCGCCGCTGATGCGGTGCAGGGCGCTCATCGCGCGCTGCGCCGCGCCGAAGAACAAGGGGCCGGCGATCTCGTAGTACAAGACGTTGCGCGGCACGCCGGCGGGGAAGGCGGGGTGTTCCTCGGCGAAGAGCTTGACCTCGCTGACCGCGACCATGCGGCGCATGAACAAGAGCGCAGCGAGCACGAAGCCGACGCTGACCGCGACCACCATGTCGAAGATCACGGTCAGGCTGAAGCAGGTGATCAGCACCAGCACGTCGCTGCGCGGCGAGGTTTTCATCGCGCGCGCGACGTGGCGCACTTCGCTCATGTTCCAGGCCACGAGGAGCAGCAGCGCGGCCATCGCGGCCATCGGCATGTAGCCCAGCAGCGGCGCCAGCGAGACCACCGCCGCGAGCACGAACAGCGCGTGAACCACGGCCGAGATCGGCGAGCGCGCGCCGGCGCGGAAATTGGTCGCGGTGCGCGCGATCGCGCCGGTGGCGGCGATGCCGCCGAAGAACGGCGCGACCAGGTTGCCCGCGCCCTGCGCGAAGAGTTCGGCGTCGGGATCGTGGCGCGTGCCGAGCATGCCGTCGGCGACCACCGCCGAGAGCAGCGACTCGATCGCGCCGAGCATCGCGATCGCGAATGCGCTGGGCGCCAGCGCGCGGATCGTGTCCCAATTCAAGTGCAGCGCGACGCCGTGCGAATCGGGGAAGCTCCAGGGCCAGCCGAAGATCGGCGGCAGCGGGGGGATGCCCTGGCCCTGCGCCGAACCGATGCTGTAGCTGAAGCGTTCGCGGATCGTGGCCACGTCGAAGCCCGCGACGTTGCGCTCGAGCCACCAGGCGGCCAGGCTCGCGAGCGAGAGCGCGACCAGGGGCGAGGGGATCTTGCGCGAGACGCGCGGCCAGTAGACCAGGATCGCCAGCGTCGAGAGCCCCAGGGCGAGGTCGCGCCAGCTCCAGGCCGGCAGGTGCGCCCACAAGGACATCAACAGGTCGACGAAACCCTCGGGCCGCTCGCCAAAGTTCAGGCCGAGCAGGTCCTTGAGCTGCAGCGTGGCGATCACCACGGCGATGCCTGCAGTGAAACCCGTGGTCACCGGGTAGGGGATGAACTCCACCAGGCTGCCCAGCCGCGCCAGCCCCATGGCCATCAGGATCACGCCGGCCATCATCGTCGCGACCAGGAGACCGCCGACGCCGTGCGCGGCCGCGATCGGCGCGAGGATCACCACGAAGGCGGCGGTCGGCCCCGAGACCTGCGTGCGCGAGCCGCCCAGGATCGCGATCAGCGCGCCGGCGACGATCGCGGTGTACAGGCCATGCTGAGGCGCGACTCCGCTGGCGATCGCCAGCGCCATCGACAGGGGCAGGGCGACGATGCCGACGACAAGGCCGGCGAGCACGTCGGCTCCCAGGTTCCTGGTTCCGTAGCCGTGCGCGAAGCTCTCGCGCAGCGCGGCCGCGATGCGCAGCGGCGGCTTGCGTTGTTCCGTAGGTGGATCGGGACGCGGCTCGTCGCGGCGCAGCTTGGGCGGAGGCTCGCCCTGGGCCTGACCTGGAGGTGGCATGCTGGACCAGACTCTAACGCCGGGGGCTGCCGATTTTCGAGTGCGCGCTCGAGCAGCGCGAATCGAAGCTCTCGCGATCGTCAGATGTGGTGCACGGGGCCAGCACGGCCCGCCGCGGCGCGCAGCGTGCGCCGCACGTACACCGGCACCATCGCGCGCCGCCAGGGCGCGTCGCCGGGAATGTTCTCCAGCGGATGGCATTGCTTGTGCGCGATGCGCGCCAACTCGCCGACCGCGGCTTCGAACTCGGCGCTGCCCAGTTGCTTGCCGCGCAGCGTCTCGCCGGCCTTGTGCACGCGGTGGGGGCGCGCGGCCAGGGCCGTGATCACCAGGTCGGCGCGCTCGACGCGCTGCGCCGCATCGAGGTCCAGCCGCGCGGCCACGCCCAGCAGCGGGAAGTCGATCGAGCCGCGCTCGCGCAGCTTGCCGTAGGCGCCGCGGTGCCCGCGCGGCACCGCCGGGATGGCGATCTCCACCAGGATCTCGCCCAGGGCCAGCTTGTTGTTGACGATGCCGTCGGCCAGCCAGAACTCCTCGATGCCCATCGCGCGTGCGCCTTCGGGCCCCTCGAAGCGCAGCTGCGCGTCGAGCGTCATCAAGGCCGGCGCGCTGTCGTTCGAGGCCGCGGCGACGCACTTCGCGCCGCCCTCGACCACGTGGCACTTCGTGCCGTCCTTCTTCAGGCAGAAGCCCAGGGCCTGGCGCCAGAAGTAGGACTGGTTGTACCACTGGCAACGCGTGTCCAAGAGCACGTTGCCGCCCAGCGTGCCCATCGTGCGCAGCTGCGGTCCGGCGATCAGGCCCGCGGCCTGCGCCAGCGCCGGCGCCTGTTCGCGCACCAGTTCGTGCGCGGCGAGTTCTTCGAGGCTGGTCATCGCGCCGATCAGCAGCGCGCCGTCCTCGGCACGGCGGATGCCGCGCAGCGCGGGGATGCGCGCCAGGCTGACCACCAGCGCGGGCGTGAACAGCTCGTGCTTGAGGTTGGGCATCAAGTCCGTGCCGCCGGCGATCACGCGCGCGCTCGGGCCGGCCTCGGCCAGCAGGGCGATCGCCTCGTCCACGCTGGTCGGCAGCGCCAGCTCGAACTTCGGGGCGCGCAGCATCAGCGGGCCTCCGAGCGCAGCGCGTGCGCGGGCTTGGACTCGGCTTCGCGCGCTTCCTTTTCGGCCAAGAGTTCCAGCACGCGGCCCGGCGTGAACGGCAGGTGCTTCATTCGGATGCCGACCGCGTCGAAGATCGCGTTGGAGAGCGCCGGGATCGAGGAGTGCAGCGGCCCTTCGCCGGCTTCCTTCGCGCCGTAGGGCCCTTCGGGGTCGAGGCTCTCGACGATCAAGGCGTGCAGCTCGGGCGTGTCGACCGAAGTCGGCAGCCGGTAGTCGAGCAGCGAGGGCCCCGAGTGCAGGCCGAAACGATTGACCTTGTGCTCTTCGAGGAGCGCCTCGGCGATGCCCATGTACACCGAGCCTTCGATCTGGCCGGCGACCAGCATCGGATTGAGCGCGCGGCCGCAGTCGTGCGCGCACCACACGTCGTGCACGGTGATTCGGCCCGTTTCCGTGTCGACGCTGGCCTCGACCACGTGCGCGGTGAAGGAATAGGCCGGCGAGGCGCCGATCGTCCCGCCGCGGTAGTCGCCGCCGAGCGTCGGCGTGTTGTAGGCGCCGGTGCTGCCCAGCGTGTCGAACTGCTCCTCGGCGAGGTGGAAGGCCTCGAGCGTCGAAAGCGAGCGCGCCGGATCTTCCAGGTCGATCACCACGCCGGGCATCAGGCGCACGCGCGCCGCGTCGACCGCCCAGTGCTTCGCCACCGCCGCGACGATCTTCGTGCGCAGCTTGCGGCAGGCGTCGATCGTCGCGTTGCCGACCATGAACGTGACGCGGCTGGAGTAGGCGCCGAGGTCGACCGGGCACAGATCGGTGTCGGCGGCGACCACGCGCACGTGCTCGACCGGCACGCCGAGCTCCTCGCTGACCAGGTAGGCGCACATCGAGTTCGATCCCTGGCCGATGTCGTTGCCGCCGGTGAACACCGTGACCAGGCCCGAGCGGTCGAGCTTCAGCTGCACGCCCGCCTGCGGCAGCTTGTTCGGGTACACCGGGTAGTTGGTGCCCGAGATGTACATCGATCCGGCGACGCCGATGCCGCGACCGTGCGGCAGCGTGGCGCGCTTGTGCTTCCACTGCGAAGCGCGCTCGACCGAATCGAGGCAGGCCGCGAATCCATTCGACGTGATGCGCTGGCCGTTGACCGTCTGCGTGTTGTCGCCCTGGAAATTGATGCGGCGGATCTCGATCGGGTCGAGCTCGAGGCGCTCGGCGATCTGGTCGAGCTGCACCTCGAAGGCGAAGCGCGGCTGCACCGAACCGTGCCCGCGCTTGGGTCCGCAGGGCGGCTTGTTGGTGAAGACGCGCGTCGAGTCGAAGCGGTAGCTCGGGAAATCGTAGGGCCCGGTCAACAATTGGCCCGCGTAGTAGGTCGTCACCAGGCCGAAGCTGGAGTAGGAACCGCCGTCGATCAGGATCTTGGCGTCGACCGAGGTGATGCGGCCGTCCTTGGTCGCCGAAGTCCTGTACTTGAGGAACATCGGGTGGCGGCCGCGGTGCGCGTAGAAGACCTCTTCGCGCGTGTAGAGCATTTTCACCGGCCGGCCGGTGAGCATCGCCAGCTTCGCGACGCAGAACTCGAGGCTGAAGGGATCGGACTTGCCGCCGAAGGCGCCGCCCAGGCAGGGCTGGATCACGCGGATCTTCTGCGCGGGCAGCTCCAGCACCTTTG
>Ga0315910_10001170_pt1 | contig 24478 bp, 17 predicted proteins | sample EdamamesoilMG_FD_204470 | JGI IMG/M metagenome (GOLD analysis project Ga0315910, IMG submission 204470) | Garden soil microbial communities collected in Santa Monica, California, United States - Edamame soil | ecosystem: Environmental > Terrestrial > Soil > Garden | place: USA: California... | reverse complement strand
CCGATGGCAATGGACTCTTTAAGATATGGCTCCGCAGCCTGAAGATCTTTTTTGCTTTTAAAATAAAACGCGCCAATGTTATTGTTGGATCGCGCTACACCTAAGCGGAAGTTACTTTTCTTCCGCAGCTCAAGAGCCTGTAGATAATAATCCAGGGCAACATCGAAGATACCCTGATCTTCATATAATTGTCCGATGTTATTCACCACCGTAGCTGCAGTTTCTTTATCACCTGCTTTTTGGCTCAGGGCTAAAGACTCCTGGTAGTAATTCATGGCCTCGGTATACCGTGCAGCTTCCTCCGTCACAATGCCGATGTTATTAAGAATGTTTGCCTTCTGCGAAAGTGTGCGATGCGTAAGGCGAACGTTGACGGTATCAAAAAAGAACAATGCCTTTTTGTAAAAGGTCAATGCGCTTTCGTGATTACGCTGGTAGTAATAAATACTACCCATATTACCGTAAATGGCAATCAGGGTTGTAGTATCACTTGCATTTTCAGCCTCGCGCGAGGCCTGTTGGTATATCAGTAACGCCTTTGAGTAGTTTCCCAATTGCATATAGGCACTTCCCTGAGTGGCATATGCCCGCCCGAGAAGCGTATCTGCCTTTAATTTTTTCGCGAGTGTGATCGATTCACTGGCATATTCCAGCGCCTGAAAATTATTGGTGCTGAGTAATTTCTTAGATAATTGAAGGGTCAACTGAAGGCGTTGCTCTTCATCACTTGCATTTTTTAATCGGTTCTCAAGACTGTCAATTATGCGGTCGGACTGGGCACACAGAATGCCGGGAAGTATTATCACAAAGGCTGCCAGGATAGCAACGTTTATGTAATTCCGTAATGCATTCCTCCTCATGATGGTAAGAAACAAAAGTCAACGATAGGACGCAAGCGCTGCCAGCAGAACCAGAGAAAATTAAAAGTGTAACGATTTAAATTCCGCGGAACAAATTCACAGACTCGAGGTAGTGCGGAACAACTACGTTCCACTGCAAACGATCACGGATGGCTTGTGCATACATTTCAAGACCAACTCCTTCACCATGAACGCAGAATGTCATCTTCGGCTTGTCCTTGAAATTACTTAACCATTGAAAGAGTTCGGTGCGGTCAGCGTGTCCGGACATGGAAGAGATGTACTCCACCTTGCAATTAACCGGAACCTCTTCCCCGAACATGCGGATAGTTTTCCTACCGTCCAGCAAGTCACGGCCACGCGTACCTTCTGCCTGATAACCCGCTACGAGAAATGTATCGTTCGGATTCTTAAGACGATGAAACATGTGGTGCATAATACGCCCACCCGTCATCATACCACTGGACGAGATAATGATGGCGCGGGATTTAATGTCGTTCAGTGTCTTCGAATGTTCAGCCGATTTCACAAATACCAGCATATTGGTTTCAATTTCCTGCGCCAGTTCCTTACCCGTGGTTTTGATCTTATGGTATCCCGGATATTTATAAAAAAGATAGGTAGCTGAAATGGCCATTGGGCTATCTATATAAACGGGTACATCCGGAATCTTATCTTCCTTCATCAGTGTGCGCAGATAAAACAACAATCCCTGCGTGCGGCCAACCGCAAAGGCAGGAACTACAAGGACCCCACCGCGGTCAAATGTTTCATTGATGATTCGAACGAGCTCGGTCGTTGGATCAACATAGGGATTGTCTTTATTTCCGTACGTTGACTCCACAAACAAAACGTCCGCCTGATCAATTGACGTGGGTTGTTGCAGCATATCCTGACGGTAACGTCCGATGTCTCCCGAGAAAACAATTTTTTTGGTTTGCTTTTCGCCATGGATAAACACCTCCGTGATTGCTGACCCCAGCAAATGCCCGGCATCACGAAAAATGAAATCTACACTTTTATGAATATTTACTTTTTCATCGTAGCCGCAAGTGTGGAATAACACAAAAGCAGCCTTTGCGTCCTCCTCGGTATACAACGGCTGCGGATCGCTGTGCTTTGAATATCCTTTGCGCCTGGCAAAATCAGCTTCTTCCTTTTGAAGTTTGGCGGAGTCGAGTAACATGATTTCCATGAGATCAGCCGTGGGCTGCGTGCAATAAACCGGGCCGTTAAATCCTCGCCTGACCAGTCCTGGCAGATAACCCGTATGATCGATGTGTGCGTGGCTGATGATCACCGCATCAATCGTAGCGGGGTCAACTGGAAATTCATCCCAGTTCCGAAGACGAAGCTCCTTTAAGCCTTGAAACAATCCACAATCGAAAAGCAATCGAAAGCCATTCATTTCGATAACGTAGCGCGAACCAGTTACGCTTTGGGCGCCCCCGAGAAATTTTACATTGACATCCATTCGTCAGGAATTATGATTTACGATTTTATTCTTTTGAGATGCTAAATCCAAATTATCTTTTGATCTCAAAGGTCTTGAAGTCTACTCGGTTGATCGGGTGGATTTCAACCTGCTCTACTTTAGCGTGAGCTGGTCCATGTTTGCACCAATCGATAAACGCCTCTAAGGGTTTAGCTTCGGCTTCTGCTTCAATGTAAACGGAACCATCACGTTCGTTCCGAACGATGCCCTTTATGCCAAGCTCATCGGCTTTCGATTTCGTGGAGGCACGATAAAAAACACCTTGTACCCTTCCGGTTACTTTGATGGAAATACTTTTCATACGTTGATAAAAAATTGCTCCCGGACAAAGGTATCAATCTGCTCTAATCTTGACGCTGGATTACCACGGATAAGAGAGTACGGGATGTTACGTCTATCCAATTCCTGTTTGAAGATCGTAAACATTTCCTTGCGTAGGTGGCCAAGGTCGCGTAAACCATCCGCAATCCAGGGAACATCGATATCCATCAGGAAATAATGATCGTATTGAACTTTCTCTTCCAGTTCATACAATACATCCGGAACCACATGGAGGTAGTGCTTCGAATAAATTTGCGTGGTGATCGCATCTGTATCGCAGAAAAGAATTTTGTTGGCCGTTTTTAGTTTCTCCTGGATACGCTCATAGTGAGCAATGCCGATCCGAATAATATCTTCCACCATAAAGTCGTTGGTGGTAAGCATTTCGCGGGCTACCTCGGGAACAAACTCAGTGCCGTACTTTTCGGCCAGTACTTTCGTCAGTGTTGATTTGCCCGTACTTTCAGGTCCGTAGAAGCAAACTTTCTTTACAAAGAATGGTTTAACAACAGGCGGTATAAAATCCCAATATTCAAATGGTCTTTGCCGGATCAGCGTAGCGGACACCGGCACCTTGTTCCGCGAAGGATCAAATGACGTATGTTGAACGTTCAGGTTGCTGGCAAAATGATCACCATACACTTCTGAACTAAAAAGTATTTGCACCGGTGGAAAAGTACGCTGTATAAACGCTGTCCATATTTTTGTTCGTTCAGGCCAGGGAAGACTTTCATCATCAAAATCATCGACATTGATAAACGGCTTGATGGCGGGTTCGTCTTTGAATATCTCCTTCAACCAGCCAAATCGCAAAGTTCCGCTGATGGGGTCATCCGGTTTGTAGCTCAACGAAACAATTAATTCATCACACTGTGCAGCAGCGAAACGTATCAACGCAATATGCCCTGCATGAACAGGCATGAATTTACCGATGACCAATCCCCGCTTCATGAAGGTTGCTGTTGGTAGCTGCGGTACTCGCGAATCCAGCTCCATAAACCATATGCAGCCAGTAATGTGAAAATTAAATATTCGAGGCTGTAAAACTTAACACCCTTTACAAAGTAGAGGTAGGTAGCAACGATATCTACCACAATCCAGATGATCCAACATTCAATTTTTTTCTGGATCATAAAAAACGTAGTGACGATGCTCATCACGGTAATAAATGAATCCACATAGGGATAGGCACTCGGAAGCGAAAAGATTGTCGGGAACCATTCATTTAGCCGGCTGGCGAAAGATCCTAATGCAACGGTACCGGCAGCACCGATACCGCAGATCAGAACAAATTGCTTCCACTTCATGAAGCTGACACGTAGTTCATTTTTCCGGTCTTCTTCGCCCGCTTTGGGGTTGGCCCATCGTATCCAACCCAGAACATTGGTCACCAAGAAAAATACCTGAAGAAACATATCCGGATAAAGCTGAATCTGATAGTACAGAAAAAAAGCCAGCACAACGTTTACTATACCTACCGGCCAGCTCCAGATATTTGCTCTCGCGGATAACCATACCGCGAGCAACCCGAATGCAACTCCGAAAAATTCGAGGTAGCTCATTTTATAATTCAGGACTTCGAAGAAAATATGACGGATGTCAAAGAAGTGCATTCAGTATTTTTTTTTGTTTTATTTGCTCTAAAAATACAATTCATTAGTGAGAAAAATTACCGTTACACTCGCCTTTATCATTAACGTCATCGTTGTAAACGGACAGGAGCTAAGAAAACTTGGGATTGATTCTCCATGGTATTTTGGATTTATCGAAACCAATGAGCACGTAAAGTACATGGGTCAGGTGAAATACAATACCAAGTCTGCCAGCATACATTTTAAGTCCACTGCAGATTCGGCCGTGGCAAAAGTATTTACGGAAGACCGGATATTAAGTATGGAGTACTACGACACCGTGGCGAATAAAGACCGAAAATTCTATTCACTGGAATACATAGATCAATCCAACAATAGCGGGGGATATATGCTTTTTGAAATTCTTAAAGAGTTCGAAAATTTTGCATTCGTCTGGCGAGAGGCTCCGATTTTTATCGAACAATCGCAGCGGGGAGCTACCAGTCAATCCAAAACAGTAGTCTCGCAATTTGAATGGTTTTTTTTCGTGAACACAGTCGGAATTTTTAAGGTCGTCTTCAGCCAACGACAAAGAGAGATTGGGGGAATCATAGCAACGAGCTCTTCAAACAGGAATTGGATACGTAAAGAGGTGCTGGAGGAGTACACCGGAAAACACTGGCCACAACTGGAGGCTTACATAAAAAGCCATGAACTCAAATTAAAACGAAAAGAAGACCTCTTGAACGTTATGGATTATTACGAAACCCTCCTGACGAACTAGAATTTCACGCAAACATTTTTTGCCTCCGTAAAAAAACGCAGCGCTTCCCATCCACCTTCTCTTCCCACACCGGATTGTTTCATTCCACCAAATGGAGTTCGTAAATCGCGAAACAACCAACAGTTCACCCAGATAATTCCGCTTTTCAATTTTGCTGAAATGCGATGTGCACGGTTCAGGTTTTCTGTCCATAGCGTAGCCGACAATCCGTAGGTAGTACTGTTCGCGTACTCGAGAACCTCCTCCTCAGAATCAAAAGGCATAATAGTTACTACGGGACCAAAAATTTCCTCCTGATTTGTACGGCATTGATAGTCCAGCCCGGTGATAACGGTGGGTTCAACAAAATAACCATCTGCGCACCGGCCGGTAACTGAAATTCTTTTCCCCCCCGTAAGTATACTTCCTCCTTCTTGTTTGGCCAGCTCAATGTAGCCCAGCACTTTATTCATGTGGGTTTCTGAAACTAACGGGCCTACTTTAGTCTTGTCATCCTGCGGGTCACCAACGGTGAGCTCCAGGGTGCGTTTCAGAAACTCGGTGGTAAATTTCTCCAGCAGACTGCGTTCAACAAAAATGCGTGAACCGCATAAACAGATTTCGCCCTGGTTAGCGAATGACGATTGAATTGATGTTGATACCGCCTTCTCAAAATCACAATCGGCAAAAATTATATTCGGGTTTTTTCCTCCCAGTTCAAGCGAAAGTTTTTTGAACATGGGTGCCGCTGTTGCCGCAATTTTTTTTCCGGTAACCGTTCCTCCGGTAAACGAAACCGCGCTTACCTCAGGGTGTTCAATAATCGCTTGTCCTGCTTTTGATCCCAGGCCATGAATGATATTCAGCACACCCTTCGGCAAACCCGCTTCGATGCATAATTCAGAAAACAAAAATGCTGTCATGGGAGTGAGTTCGGACGGTTTCGCGACAACTGTACAACCAGCCGCCAATGCGGGAGCAATTTTCCAGGTGAACAGGTAAAGCGGAAGATTCCACGGAGAAATACATCCGGCAACACCTATGGGAGAACGTAATGTGTAATTCACGGCTTCCATTCCGGTGATGTGCGCATCGCTGGAGAAATGGATCGCACCGGTAGCGAAGAAACGCATGTTTGCTGAGGCTCGTGGAATATCAACCGCTTTGGCCAGCTTCACGGGCTTACCCTGATCGGTACTTTCCGCCAGCGCAAGCTTGTCACGATCGCGGTCGATGAAATCAGCGATACGAAGAAGAATAGCGGACCGATTTTCAACGGGCATTTCAGACCACTGGGTGAATGCATGCTGCGCAGCAGCTACGGCTTTTGAAACATCCCTTTCGTCAGAATCAGGAATGAGGCTATACACTTTTCCCTCAGCCGGATTTATATTATCGAGGAATGCTTCTGACACCGGGTCAACCAACACACCATTTATATAGTTCCGAATTTTTTTCATTGGCATCTTGTCACAAACTTCCTGTCCGCCCACCATCCACCGGAATGTTAATCCCATTAATATAACCAGCAGCGGGTGACGCCAGGAAAGCAACTGCAGCAGCTACTTCATGTGCGTCCGCAATTCTTCGTGCGGGAATCTCTGCGATCATCTCCTGGACAGCGTCATCAAACGTAATCCCATTTTTATCAGCTTTACCTTGAATAATCGATTTTAATCTGCCTGTCATTGTTGCGCCAGGCAAAACATTATTCACCGTAATTCCAAATGGCGCCAGTTCGACAGAAAGTGTTTTAGACCAGTTCGCAACCGCACCACGAATCGTATTCGATACACCCAGACCTTTGATTGGAATTTTTACGGATGTTGAAATGACATTGATGATCCGGCCGAAATTTTCCTTTTTCATTCCGGGCACCAACGTCTGCGTAAGAATGTGATTACAGATCAGATGACTGTTGAATGCAGCCAGGAAATCTTCCGGTCTGGAATCAACCGCCAGCCCCGCAGCAGGACCACCTGTATTGTTCACCAGAATATGAACGATGTTTCGCGTTGCATACGCCTGTACTTTCAATTTCAGGTCATCCGGTTCATTGAAATCCGCTACTAAATAATCGTGCTCCTGCCCGGATTGCTGTTGAAGTTCCGCTACAACCGAATTCAGTTTTTCTTCATCGCGCGCCACCAACGTAACGCTTGCGCCCAGCAATGCCAGTTCAATCGCTGATGCTTTTCCGATGCCTTGTGTGCTTCCGCAGACCAGTGCTCGCCTGCCGCGTAAATCCAGATTCATGTGTGCAATTTAGAATATCTTGTCTCACTTGAGGTGCAGACAAAATAAAATTACAGTTTCCCACAGATTTCACAGACGCGCACAGATTTATATTCTGTACAAATCCCCGAGATCAGCGGAAAATAAATTCAAATTCTGATTTTGATAAGTTAATTTGCACATTAGCACACCGATCATTTGATTCATCAACCGGAATATTTTTATGGCTATTCGCAGACCTTTTAATCTGAAACAGTGGATCAGCGATAACCGCGATCTGTTAAAGCCTCCCGTAGGAAATAAAAATCTTTACGCGGATGCCGGAGATTACATCGTGATGATTGTTGGCGGACCAAACGCGCGCAAAGATTTCCACTACAATGAAACTGAAGAATTATTTTATCAGCTGGAAGGGAATATCAATGTTCGCATACAGGAAGACGGCAAAGCAGTAGATATTCCCATCAAAGAAGGTGAAATGTTTTTGCTTCCTTCGAACACCCCTCACCGACCGGAGCGACCGGCCGGATCAGTTGGCCTGGTGATTGAATGCAAGCGCGAAGATCCCAATATGCTGGACGGACTCCTCTGGTATTGTGACCAGTGCAACAATAAACTGCATGAATACCGGTTTCACCTCGATAATATTGAAAAAGATTTTCTGCCACGCTTTCGCGAATTTTATGGATCGAAAGAGTTCCGCACCTGTAAAAAATGCGGAACGGTAATGGAAACTGACCCTCGCTTTGTTTGATCATGAAGGGCCTGGCATATTACGCTTCACCGGTTGGTGACTTACTTATCGAATCAGACGATGAGGCCATAACCCGTGTACATTTTCTAAAAGAAGAACGGACTGATGAAGAGCAACCCACCGCAGTGACGAATCAGTGCATTCAGGAACTGGATGAATATTTTTTCCGCGGCCGCAAATTTTTTTCGATTCCTCTAAAGCCGGTGGGGTCAGCGTTCCAGCAGAAAGTATGGAATGAACTTACCAATATTCCTTATGGAAGTACCATATCCTACATTGAGTTGGCAACGCGCATTGGCGATCCAAAATCGGTTCGTGCTGTGGGATTGGCAAACGGGCAAAACCCCATTGCCATAATTGTACCCTGCCACCGTGTGATCGGAAAGAGCGGTGACCTGGTGGGCTACGGTGGCGGACTGGATAAAAAAGAATGGCTGTTGCTTCACGAAGGGGCTATCAAACAACAACTTCAGCTGTTTTAAGATGCAGTATGAAAATTCGATTTCATTTGCCCGCAGGATGGATCGCAATGATCCATTGAGATCATTTCGAAATCAGTTCCATATTCCCAAAGTTAACGGTAAACCTGCGTTGTACTTTGCGGGAAATTCACTTGGACTTCAACCGCGGTCAACGAAAAAATTTCTGAATGACGAATTGGATGACTGGGCAGCGCTGGGTGTTGAAGGACATCTTCATGCGCGAAGGCCCTGGTTATACTACCACAAGCTCAGCAAAAAAGCATTAGCCCGGCTGGTTGGAGCAAAAACGTCTGAAGTAGTAGCCATGAATCAGCTCACGGTTAATTTACACCTGATGATGGTGTCGTTCTACCAACCCGATGTGAAGCGATTCAAGATCATTACGGAAGGCGGTGCATTTCCCTCCGATCAATATGCACTTGAAACACAAATCCGGTTTCACGGTTTCGATCCCGCAGAAGCCCTTATTGAACTGACACCACGCGATGGCGAACATACATTAAGAACGAGTGACATACTTGCGGCAATTGAACGCCATGGTGATCAAGCCGCGCTTATTTTACTGGGTGGTGTTCATTATTACACCGGTCAGTACTTCAACCTCAAAAAAATTACAGAAGCAGGACATCAGGCCGGAGCTGTTGTGGGTTTTGATCTGGCACACGCTGTTGGAAATGTTGTTCTTGACCTGCATCGAAATGCGATTGATTTTGCGGTATGGTGCAGTTATAAATATTTAAACTCGGGACCGGGAGCGATTGCCGGGGCATTTGTTCACGAAAAACATGCGCAACGCTTCGACCTCCCACGCTTTGCCGGTTGGTGGGGTCATAATGAAAACGAAAGATTTCAGATGAAAAAGGGTTTTAAACCCATGGCTGGCATTGACGGATGGCAACTTTCGAATGTACCCATCTTTCAAAGTGCTGCGCACCTGGCATCGCTCGAAATTTTTCAGCAAGCAGGAATTAAGAACCTGCGTAGAAAAAGCCTGCTGCTGACGGGCTATCTGGACTTTCTTTTGCGTGAAATCGATTCCTGCGAAAATGATTTTGAGATCATAACACCATCCGTGCCTGAAGAACGCGGTTGCCAACTCTCCATTCTTTTCCGGAAAAATGGAAAAAAAGTTTTTGATCGTCTTACCAAAGCCGGCATCATTGCCGACTGGCGTGAACCTGATGTAATTCGCGTAGCGCCTGTACCCTTGTACAATCGCTTCGAAGACGTATTTCTCTTCGCACAAAAACTGAGAAATAGTATCACCTGACCTTGGTGACGCTCCGTGTCTCGGTCGCCTTACGTATGGCTACCGGATCACCAGGACCTGAAGCATCACAAAGCCACCGGAAATAATGACAAAGATCATATTTCGAATAGAGTCGTTTTCCTTATTTTGATTTGATGAATGCTAAAAACAAACACATCGGGATTGTTGGGGCGGGATTGGTAGGATCCTTACTTTCCATCTACCTTACTAAGCGCGGGTATAAAGTATCGGTATTCGAACGCAGGCTTGATATCCGGGAACATGTTATTGAAGCGGGCCGGTCAATCAACATGGCGCTGAGCAATCGCGGAATCCGGGCGCTGCATCACGTAGGACTGGATGAGCTGCTACGGCAAAATGCCATTCCGATGCATGGCCGGATGGTGCATGATCTTACAGGACATCAAAATCTTCAACCCTACGGCAAGCAAGGACAATACATTAATTCGATATCCCGAAGTGGATTGAATCGTGTATTGATGACGCAAGCCGAAAAACTGGGCGTTGATTTTAATTTCGAACACCGTTGTGTCCAGGTCGACTTTGAAAAAACAGAATTAACCCTGCAACTCAATAGTGGTTTACACCACAAGAAATTTGATGTTATTATCGGAACAGACGGTGCATTCTCTGCAGTACGGAGTGCCATGCAAGTTACCGATCGCTTTGACTATGCGCAGGATTATATCGATCACGGTTACAAGGAGCTGCGCATACCGGCAGGTCCGAACGGCAAACATGTTTTCGAAACCAATGCACTTCACATCTGGCCGCGTGAAAGTTTTATGCTGATTGCGTTGCCCAACCCGGACGGAACATTTGTCGCCACGTTCTTCTTTCCTTTTCGTGGTGCCACCTCCTTTGAAAAGCTGAAAACACCCGGGCAGGTAGAACAATTTTTCCAGGCAACGTTTCCGGATGTAGCACCCCTGATGCCAACGCTACAGGAAGATTTCAGAGATAACCCCACCTCTTCGCTGGTCACGATCAAATGCTTTCCCTGGCACAGAAACAATACATTAATCATGGGCGATGCAGCACATGGCATTGTGCCTTTCTTCGGGCAAGGCATGAATGCAGGTTTTGAAGATTGTTATGTACTTGATCAATTATTAACCGAACACCAGGACGATTGGAAAAAAGCAATTCCTGAATTTGAGTCATATCGAAAACCCGACACCGATGCTATCGCAGAACTGGCGTTAACCAATTTCATCGAGATGCGTGACCTGGTGGCCGACACAGATTTCATCTTACGGAAAAAAATTGAGGCAAAACTTCATGCGCTTTACCCGGAACGATGGATACCGCTTTACGCGATGGTAACGTTCAATGAAAACATTCGCTATTCAGAAGCACTGAACATTGGCTATAAACAAAAAGCAATCATGGATAAGGTAATGCAGCAACCCGGTATTGCATCTACCTGGACGTCATTAAATTTTGAGCAGATAATTGCTCAACTGAATCAGCCTTGATGTGTACACTGTATTCTTCATAACGTTCGAATACATCGTTGACATAATTCACCGGCTCTTCACATTTGCAATAACCAGCACGCGTAACGGGATCACGATAATATTTCGGTTCTGATTTCTTAAGCAGGAAATATTCAACATTGTTGTTCCATAGTCCCGGCTCCTTGCCGTATTTCTTTGCCAGTTTATGCGCATCGATAATGTGTGACAGTCCTGCATTGTACGAGGCGAGAATAAATTTCAGTCGCTCGGTCGAATCCGTTACATTCTTTTCCCAGTAGCGGTTAAGGTATTTCAGGTAACGTACTCCGCCCCGCATACTCTGAGTAGGGTCGTTAACATTCTTAACGCCATATCGCTTTGCTGTCTCAGGCATGAGCTGCATAAGTCCACGTGCTCCCGCCCATGATTCTCCCGATGGATTGAATTTCGATTCCTGGTATACCACGGAGGCGAGGAAGCGCCAATCCCATCCCAATTCTTCTGCACCGCTTTTGATAAGATCATCGTAAGGTGAAAGTTTACTGCCACTGAAAGAAGTGTAGTCGCTTTGCATACGAATCAATGACGTGCGGGGGCTTTTGAAATACCGGTTGTAGATCACCATGAAAGTAGGCTCTTTCTTAATACCGGTCATCCATGTATCAACCGCTTTCAGTAAAGCAGGAGAATTTTTACGCACCGCCCAGGCAATCTGTTGTGGAATACCAAGCACTGTGTTCACATCCAGATTTGGATAGTATGCCGCATTCACCTGTGCCATGGTGTGATCACAAATCGTATAATCAATTTCCCCTAACGCGACCTTGCGAATCAGTGATTCACTCTCGGCATTGAGCGTATCCTGCCGAATGATCATATCAGCACCGGATTCTTCTGCGAGATTTTTTAATCGCAGTTCATAGCTGGTGCCTTTAATTACGTGAACTTCTTTACCACTCAGATCGATCGGATGGCGAATCAGCTTGGCGTTGATCTGATCCACTTTCATTTTTCGCCAATTCTCAGGCTTGCGTTGCACTAATACCTGGTACGTGTTGAAATGCGGTCGCGTAAATGCCACCCATTTTCTTCGTGGTTTGTTAATCGTAAGTGGAAACGCCAGAATATCACCCTCACCGGCATTCAATTGTTCGATGGCGCGTTCAATACCTGAAGTAACTTTTATTTTTAATCCTACTTGGAGCTCGCCAGCCAGCATCTGAAGCAACTCATATTCATAACCCATGGGCCGTCCCTTGTAAATAAAATAGCTGATGGAATTATTGTCAACCAGCACATTGATGTAGCCTCTTTGGCGTATGGCCTCAAGGTCGAATTCAACCAATGGTTCCGAATGAAAACCTTGATTCTGCGGAGAATTGCAGGAAAATCCAATCACCAACAAACAGCCGGTAGCGATTAAATGCCGCGATGATAGAAACATAGACGCGACAAAGATACAGAAATTAAAAAAAAGAAGGCTTCACGAGGTGAAGCCTTCCGTTTTTCAGAATCAGATCATCATCGATGCGTAATCACATAAAGTTGATATGCATCCTCACTCGGATCATCACTGCCAATGAATGCAAGCGTATATACCTTGCCTGCCTTCAGTGAAAGATTAACATTATCAAGAATTACTACACCCGTTGCAGGGTTTATTACATCAACAATAAAGTTAGTCGCATCAATACCCGGCAATGTAAGAGCTGTAAAGGTGGATGTCGCAGCATACGCTTTAGATACGGCTGTTGTTATCGGGAAAGTTTTATACGCGGAGTCAAGAACAACGGTACCGTTGGTGGGAACATTCGTTGGACTTGAATCATCAACCTGAACGGCAATGTTACTCACGGTGGTACCGGAACCTGCCTGATCATTTGCCAGCGTGGTTTTACGCAGTCCGAAGTTCAACACACGCAAGTGTGTGGTGTTGGGTGTTCCGGTGGGCAATGCGGGAAGCGATTCTGCAACACTTTCGATCAGGCGCAAACGATCCGCCCGTGACGACAATGTCACGGAGTCGCGTCCGATGATGAAAAATGAACTATTCGCTCCACCATTTAAATTTGCGCGTGTACTCAGTACTGATATATCCCGGGTAAACACACGAACTTGTCGGGCACCGGCAGTTACTGCATTCGAATAAAATGTTGCGGCTGGAAATTTTTCACTGAAATCAAGTTCAGAGTCTGCCAGTTCTACATTATCGATGAGCAGATTTGTAGTTTCTGCATTGGGTGACGCATGCACTACCAGAATATTTGTTTTCGGCAGGTTGTTCGATGGAATATCCGTATCCCCGCTGGTAGGATAAGGCATCGGGTAATCCGGCTCACACGCTGTAACAACAGCCATGGCAAAAAGAAGAAATGATTTTACTATCGTTTTCATAGTTGTAATAGCGGTTAGTTAAAGATGTAGCGAATTCCCAATTGGCCCTGCCACACTGATCTCAGATCAAGCGCGCTGCGGAAAGATTCCTCAAGCGGCTGGCCACCATCCAACGGGAAAGCGAATTGAGGACGACCACTGCTGGTTTCCTGGCCTACAAACGTAAGCAGCTGGTTTCTGCGGGCAGTCTGAACTACGCCCCAGTTTTTATTCAACAAGTTGCCAAAGTTGAAAATATCAAACGTCAGCTGAAGCGTGTTGCGTTTACCATTCACATCGATATAAAAATCCTGCATGAAGCGCAGGTCAAGTTGTGTTGACCAGGGCGTTTCAGCACCATTACGAGCTGCATATTCACCACGATGTTTGCTCAGGTACTTGTCCTGGCTGATGTAACTGTCAAGTTGTTCCCATATCTGATCCACGGTGCGCGTATCAGCACTACCCTCAGTTACCAGTACGATTTCGTCTTTGCTGCGCGGGATGTACATCAGGTCATTACCGTTCACACGATCACCGTTCATATCACCGGAATACACATACGAGAAAGGCGAACCTGATCTCGCTTCATAGAACAGTGAAATACCCGTGGCAAAATGTTTCGCATACTCCTTGCGATAAGAAACAGAACCGATGACACGATGCAACAGCTGGTTGTTGGAGTAGGACACAACCGGTGCGTTTGGATCACCTACTACCTGATTACCTGACCATGTACTGAAGGCTACCGAGCCGGGACTGCTAGTCAGATCATAAGACGGTCCATAATTATAACCGAGCATGGCCGTAAAGTCGCGGGTAAAATCTTTCCGGAATAATACCGATAAACTCGCAGACCAACCTTTGCTTGTGTTGTCAAGTACAATAGCGTCACTAACCTGGAATTTAACGGATCCATCCGGATTGAGATAACGTACTGCACGCGTGCCCGCATCGTCACCTGAGTAACGAACACGACCGTCACCCGCCCATACACCGATAGGTGCTTTCAGGTTGGCATTCCGGTGAAATACGGCATTGATGTCTTTCGTGTAAATCCCTTCAACGGTCATAATGATGTTGTAAGGCAGTGTGTAGTCAAAAGCAAGATTGGTTCGCCATACCTGCGGGAATTTGAAATCAGGATCCGTGGCAGCAATCTGAATAGTTGGCGGTATGGTTACTGTTTCAGGCTTGTATTCATAGGGATCATCACTGAATGGCCGTGTTGAAATCGTTCCGGTTGTACCTACACCCTGGTCTTCAATTACACCAAACAGAACACCGTTGTTACTCGCCTGGTTAGACATCCACACAAAAGGAATACGACCGGTGAAAACACCTGTACCACCACGAAGCTGCAGTGTCTTGTCCCCTTTCACATCCCAATTGAAACCAACGCGAGGCGACCACATTATGCGGGCGTCCGGAAATTCAGATACATCAATTTTTTCATTGCCTGAAAAGTAAACGGTGTCAAGCGCTGGATTGCTTAACTGTTCTCCCGGGAAGAAAGGAATATCCATTCGTAAGCCCGCTGTCAATTTCAAATTCTCAGTAACGGTCCACTCATCCTGAATATAAAAACCGATTTGGGCAGCTTTCATTTCAGCAAAAGGAATCTCCACACCTTCCACCGCAGAATAACGGTACTGGTATACGGAAGGTCGTCCTGCGCCTGTGCTGGTACCTTCTGTTACAGTAAAGCCTCCGCTACCGTCAGGAGTAAGTACAGGAATTGCCGTTCCGGCCGGAGCGCTGTTGTAGAAATCGTTATAGCTCAGGAAGCGATACCGGCTATAGAAATTAGTCATAAACCCGTTTCTGAATTTATAAAACTCATTAGCCGTACCGATGGTAATGGTGTGCTTCGGCATGTAAATGCTAAAGTTGTCGGATAATTGAAATACATCCTGGTCGAGAATATTGTTAGCCGAATTGGGCTCATATCCCAGCGAAGTAATATTAAGCGCCTGACCATTTTCAATATCTACAAATGGAAATATTGAACCGGGGCTACCGCGGAAATCACGGAAACCTGTCCATCCAAAAATCAAGTTGTTTGAATTTTTGCCGATCACACTATTCAACTCAGCCACAAAGGAGTTGAAGTTGTTATTCTGAATATAGTTACCATTCTGAAAAGGAAGTGAGTTGGCGCTGTTGGAGCGGCCACCGTTAACGCCCGAGTTACTGGCGGGTACATCGCGGATGGATTTTAAATAATTGTAGCGCAGTGAAAGCTTGTGGTTCTTACTCATGTTGTAATCCAGTCGCACGGTGATCTTATCACTTTCGGTTCGCATGTCATAACCTTCGTAGGCACCGGGATCATAGCCATAGGTATCGGTCAGGAAATCGCGAAGGGCATCCATTTCAGTAGAGGTCAGGCGCGCACCCGTTTCCGTTGAAAGGTCTTTACCGCGGAATGCACCTACCGGGTCTGCTCTTCGCTCAAGCTCGCCACTCACAAAGAAGAACAGTTTATTCTTGATGATCGGCCCACCTAACCGGATACCGTACTGCGTGTTTTCAAAGTTGGCTATCTTATATTCTTCATCCTTTACTTTCGTTCCTACCAGGCTTTCATTACGCGTAAACATGTAAACCGACCCTTTGAATTCATTCGTACCACTTCGTGTCACGGCATTTATTCCTGCTCCGGTGAATCCACCCTGGCGTACATCGTACGGAGCGATGTTTACCGTGATCTCTTCGAGGGCATCAAGACTGATTGGCTGGGAGTTGGTTTGTCCACCGGGTAAAGATGCCAGACCAAATGAGTTATTGAATAAAGATCCATCAATCGATAAGTTGTTATACAAATTATTGCGGCCCGCGAAACTGGTACCGGATGCCTGCGGAGTCATACGGGTCATATCGGTAAAACTTCGGCTTAGCGTAGGCATCCGCATGAGCTGATTCGTATTGATGTTGGTGGAAGCTCCGGTGCGGTCTGAGTTCACGATGGAACTTGACGTAACAACAATTTCATCCAGTTGTGTTCCGGCTTCTTTGAGATCTGCTTTGAAGCTAAAGTTCTGCCCGAGGCTCAGGTATACATTTTCCTGCACCAGGTTTTCATAGCCGACAAAACTTATGGTGATGCGGTAAGGACCACCAATGCGCACGGCAGGCATGTTGAAACGGCCATCCGCAAGAGACGATGCGCCATACTCAGTTCCCGATGGTGTGTGAACGGCAACTACGTTTGCTCCGGGTAGCGGCTCACCATTTTGGTCGACAACCGTGCCTGAAATAGCAGCAGTTGTCACACCCTGTGACCACGCCATGAAGGCGGAGAACACGAGGGTTGCTAACAGTAAAATTCTCCTCATAAAGTATTGTTTAGATTAATGTTTTCGAGTTGGGCAAAAGTACCGGAACAAGGATAATTTAGCTTTAAAGCAGGTTTAAATCTTTCCACAAATTGTTTACAATAAGTTAACAGCTTTACCGCATCACATACAAGCTCAATTGTAAAAGTTTAGCGGCTAAGTACTTAATTCGTAACCCACCTTTAAAGGACAATGGAAGTATCCTGACAGTAAATCCGGAACGGTTAAGCACTGAATCGATTGCATACCTTTTGGGGCCGGGCCGGCGGTGAAAAATGACCCTTTCAAATCCGGCTTTCGGGTTCGGATTCTTTTGCAATCTTTGCATCCCATCAACCTCATTTTTTAGTTATGATCGCATTCCTGAAAGGAAGACTCGTTCATCGTGACCCCACGCACGTCATCATTGATGTCAATGGCGTGGGCTACCAGGTAAACATATCCCTGCAGACATTTTCAGAAATCAAAGAGCAGGAAAACATTTTACTTTTTACCCATCTCTCCATTCGCGAGGATGCTCATGTCTTATTTGGATTCAGCAGCGAAAGCGAAAAAAAACTTTTCCAGCAGCTTATTTCAGTAAATGGCGTAGGCCCCAGCACAGCCATTGTTATGCTTTCGTACATGAACACCCAGGAATTGAAATCGGCCATTGTTCAGGAGGATGCCGCAGCCTTGCAGGCGATTAAAGGAATCGGAGGAAAAACAGCACAACGGGTTATCATCGATCTGAAAGACAAACTCAAAAAAGAAAGCTGGGAAGACAATCAGCCGTCCATTTCTGTTGGCCCACACAATACCCTACGTAAGGAAGCGTTAACAGCTTTGCTCACGTTGGGTTTGCCTAAAGCAACAGCCGAGAAAAGTGTGGACGCTGTCCTGAAAAAATCAGGAAATACCATTACCTTAGAAGATTTGGTTAAACAAGCGCTTAAAAACAGCTGAGCTAGTGTGCAAAGGAGTCAGGGAAGTGTATGCGATTTTGACTCCATTGTAGTTATTTAATTTTTAGCAACCCGATGATGTCAAATTGCATATCTGGTTTGCACATTTAGCTTACCGATAATTGATTATTTGTTTTGAGATTCGTTATCCCGAATAGCCCTACAACCTTTAAGCTCGGCCCACTATTGATTTTATGGCTTGGCTTTTTGTGTATGCCCGATGACGCCTTCGCGCAGCGGCAGGACACTACGCGCGTTAGCCAGGATACTACCGGAACCGGACCCTATCAACCTTCACGCAGACCAACGTATCGCCCCACCGACCGGTACGGTGATCCTTTCTCCAATACAACATCCGAATCCCCACTCTATTTAAAAGACCCCAACCGGATGAAGCTGGATGTTGAAATAGACACCGCACTCAATTATACTATCTACGAAAAGATCGGCAACCTCAACTACCGTCCCGCATCAAGCATGACGTTTGAGGAATTCAAACAATACCAGGACCGTCAGATTCTTAAAAGCTATTGGCAGGGCCGCTCAAAGGCCCAGGATGGGGAAAGTGCAGTAAGCGGCCGTGGATTTGTTCCGAAAATTTTTATCAGCCCCGTACTGGACCGCATTTTTGGCGGCAGTTACATTGAACTGGTTCCCCGCGGTTTTGTAACGCTGGATCTCGGTGCTTCCTTCCAGCGCATCAACAACCCGCTCATACCTATCCGACAGCAACGGAATGGCGGCTTTGAATTCGATCAGCAGATTAATATGAGTGTGATCGGAAAGATTGGTGAGAAACTACAAGTGACGGCCAATTTCGACAACAACAACTCCTTCGATTTTCAGAACAACATGAAGGTGGAATACACCGGCTTCAAGGAAGATATATTAAAGAAACTGGAAATTGGTAACGTAAGCCTTCCGCTAAACAATACCTTGATTCAGGGTGCTCAGAATCTTTTTGGTATCAAGGCGCAGATGCAATTCGGTAAGATGAATGTTACCACCATCGTATCAACGCAGCGCGGTAAAACATCATCCATCGATATCGGTGGTGGCGCAGGCACCAATGGACAGGGCAGACCTTTTGAAATTATCGGATCTAATTATGACGATAACCGCCACTTCTTCCTCGGTCATTTTTTCAGGGATAATTATAGCCGATGGATCGGCAACCTGCCCCAGGTAATTTCCGGAGTGAATATCACACGCGTTGAAGTATATGTACTGAACCGGAACAACGATACCCAAACCATGCGTAACGTAACGGGATTCATGGACCTTGCCGAACCATTCCAGGTGTATAACAATACGGTGCAGGGAAGAAAGGGTCCGAACTACCCCAATGCCAACGAAGCAAATAATCTATACAACACCATCAAAGCTTTCAATCGTAGTGATGACATCGACACGCAGTTACCCAACATGGTAGAAGGCACCGACTACGAAAAAATGACGGGTGCCCGTAAACTGGCACCTACTGAATTTACATTCCATCCTCAACTCGGTTACGTTACGCTTACCCGCAAGCTGCAAAATGATGAAGCGCTTGCAGTAGCCTATGAGTACACCTACAACGGCCGCGCCTATAAAGTAGGTGAGCTATCCGAAGACTACGCCAACCTGGAAGATCAGGAAATGATTTTTATGAAACTGCTGCGCCCGCGTAAAGTATCGCTGCGTGATCAGAATCTCAGGCCCATACCTACCTGGGATCTGATGATGAAGAATATCTATTCACTGAATGTAAGTCAACTCACGCGCGAAGGTTTTCAATTGCGAATCGTATACCGCGATGCACGCACAGGAATAAGCAACCCCCAGTTACAGGATGGCAACGATGCACTTCGAAGAAAGCAACTGATTCAGATCCTCGGGTTGGATAAACTCAATCCCGTTAATGACCCCGGTCACGATGGCAATTTCGATTTTGTAGAAGGCATCACTATCAACACACAAAATGGCCTTATCATTTTCCCTGACCTGGAACCCTTCAGCCAGGGACTTCGGGATGATTTTGAAGGACAACCCGAAGAAACCTACCTGATCCAGAAGTATTCGTATGATACGCTCTACAATGCCACCAAGGCAGACGCAGAATTATTCGCTACCAAAAATAAGTTCTGGCTGGTGGGTACATACACGGCCGGGTCTTCCAAAGAAATTCTTATCCCGGGATTTGGCGTTTCACAAGGATCCGTAAAACTGTTTGCCGGTGGTATTCCACTTACCGAAGGTACTGACTATGTAGTGGATTATACTTTCGGAAAAGTCACCATCCTGAATGAATCCATTCTCAGTTCAGGCAAAAACATTGAAGTTCAGTTTGAACAATCCGATCCGTTCGCTTTTCAAACACGAAGCTTGCTCGGTACCCGCTTCGACTATCGGTTAAGTGAAGACATCAATCTGGGGTCGACTTTTCTGTATTATAATGAACGGCCTCTGGTTAGCCGCAACCAGATCGGAACTGAACCGGCACGGAATATTCAATACGGTCTTGACTTCAACGTCAACAAGAAAAGTCGATGGCTGACAAAAATGGTTGACGCGATTCCCTTTCTTGAAACAAAGGAACAATCCTCTGTAAACATCACTGGTGAGTTCGCGCAATTGATTCCGGGAACATCCAATATAATTGATGGCGAGGGTACAGCATACATTGACGATTTTGAAACAACGGCTACACCGTTTTCATTGATGAGTCCGTCATCATGGAAACTTGCCGCCACACCAAAAACCAATTCGGATGTATATGAAGACAACTCGAGCGCCAGCGACCTCCGCATCGGATACAAACGTGCCAAGCTTTCATGGTATCAGGTAGACAATCAATTTTACCGTAACTCGGGTCAGTTCAGACCAGAAAATATCAGCGAATCCGATCTCGAAAATCACTATGTACGTGCTGTCGGACCTCAGGAAATATTCCCGAAGAAACAAACGCAACAAGCGGTTTTCTGGGAAAGTATTTTTGATGTGGCATTCTTCCCGCGTGAACGTGGACCTTACAACTATAATCCGCAGATAGATCCCAACACGGGATTATTGAATAATATAACAACTCAAAACTGGGGTGGTATTACCAATGCTATACGTTCGGAAGTGGACTTTGATAAATCAAATATCGAGTACATCGAATTCTGGTTGCTCGATCCATTCATCAACTATGCCGGTGACGGACGCGGAAATGTAATCGATGGTTACTCCAATAAACCAAATACTACCGGGGGAAAATTGGTATTTCACCTGGGTAGTATTTCCGAAGATGTAATCCGCGATAAAAAACACGGCTTTGAAAACGGACTTCCTCCTAACGGTCAATATACGCCCGAAACCGTGACTGAAACGCCCTGGGGATTTGTCACTAATCAGCAATACGTCACCAATGGTTTTGACAATGAAGGCAATCGCAATAACCAGGACGTTGGTATGGACGGTCTTCCCAATGAGCGCGAAGCCGAGCACTTTACGGATCTTATCAGTTCGCTCGTTCCGGGCTCAGTGGCAGAACAAAAAGTAAATGCCGACCCTTCCGCAGATAACTTCCGTTTTTTCCTGGACAACTCTTACGATGAGGCAGACGCACAACTGCTCGAACGCTATAAAGATTACAACGGTCACGATGGAAACTCACCTATTCCCGGAGCGAATGATCTGATCGCCCGTTCCGGAAGTACCATTCCAGACAATGAAGATCTGAATGCCGATAATACGCTTTCCGGTCTTGAAGAATATTACGAGTACGACATGGACCTTAGGTTAGGTAATCTGGGTATCGGCAGCGAATACATTGTTGATAAGATCACAACCGATGACGGTGGCGATTTAAAAGAGAAAGTAACGTGGTATCTTTTCCGGATTCCGGTTCGTGAACCCGAAAGACAATTCGGTAACATCGAAGGATTTAAATCCATCAAGTATGTGCGAATGCTACTCACCGGCTTTGAAGATCCCGTTGTGTTGCGTTTCGCTAATTTCAGAATGGTGGGAAGCCGCTGGAGAAGGTACACATCAAGTTTGCTGGAAGGCGGTTTTGGTACCACGCCCGAAGAAGCTTTCGAAGATTTTTCAGTTTCCGTAGTGAGCCTGGAAGAAAATGCATACAGCGATGAAAACAAAACTCCGTATGTTATTCCTCCTGGTGTCGTTCGTGATCGCGACAACACTTCATCTGTTCCGCGGCAGTTAAATGAACAATCTGTTCAGATTTGCGTGGACGACCTGGAAGACGGAGACGCGCGGGCCATCTACAAAAACATGTCGGCCGATTTGTTTAATTACGGTCGCATCAAAATGTATTTCCACGCGCATGGCGACAACATTGATGATGATCAGGTTACCGGTTATTTGCGCCTCGGTCAGGATTTGGATTCGAACTATTATGAAATCGAAGTTCCTTTAAAGATGACACGGCCCATCAATACAACTGATCCTGACCTGGTTTGGCCCGAAGAAAATGAAATCGATCTTGACCTGAATGAACTGTATCGACTAAAAGCCGATCGGGACCGGGAAGGTGTGTCCATGAATTTATCATATCCCGTCCTGGGGCCACGTCAGGTAGGCAAACATCGCATCCGGATTTATGGGCGACCTAATCTTACCAGTGTTCAGTCGCTGATGATTGGTGTTCGGAATCCGCGCACCGCAGACCGGCAATCATTTACCTTATGCGTTTGGGCAAACGAAATGCGTGTGACGGATTTTAATCGCACCCCCGGATGGGCGGTGAGTTCTACAGCAAGTGTAAAACTCGCAGACTTCGCGGTATTGAATGGTGCCGTACGACATACAAGTTTTGGATTCGGAAGTGTAAGCTCCAAAATTTTTGAACGCACACGCGAAGAAACAACCGGGTATGATGTTTCGGCCAATGTCAATGTGGATAAACTGTTGCCGGGCAACACCGGCATCCGGATTCCGATGTTCGTAAGTTATGAACGAACCACGATTACACCGCTCTACGATCCGGCCAACCCTGATCTCAAACTGGATGTCGCCATCCAATCGCTGGATGAAGATCAGCGAAGTAATTACCTCGACATTGTTCGCGACCAAACCACGGGGCGAAGTTTGAATTTCGTCAATGTCAGAAAAGTAAAAGTGAATCCCGAAGCCAAGATGCATATCTGGGATATTGAAAACTTTGCGTTCAGCTATTCCTACAGTGACCGCCTGCATACGAACTTCAACACACAGGAAGCATTACAGGTACAACAAAAGGGATCCATCGCCTATACCTTTAGCCCGAAAGCAACCGGGATTGAACCGTTCAAAAAATCAAAATCGTTGTCATCACCGTGGTTAAAGCTGATCAAGGATTTCAACTTCAGCCTCATGCCGAGCAGCCTGGGCGTGCGGTTTGATCTCGACCGTTCATTTTCTAAAACCTTATATCGCAATGCCGCTGATCTGCAAGGTGAAAACCTTTCGGAACCCAACTACATGAAATATTTTACTTTTAACAGGCAATACAACCTGCGTTGGAACCTCTCGAAGAATCTTTCCCTTGAATACAGCGCACGCGCCAATGCCATCATCGATGAACCTTCTGGCGCCATTAATACTCAGGAAAAAAGAGATAGTGTATGGTCCAACCTGAAACGGTTTGGCCGCATGAAAAATTTCGAACAGAATATTACCATGAACTATACGCTTCCGCTGGATAAGATCCCGGTTATTGACTGGATTGGCGCGGACTATCGATATGGCGTAACCTACAACTGGAAAGCCGGGCCGGTGAATCATCCCGATAGTGAAGGAAGAGAAGATGATATTGACGACATCTACGATTTCAAGAACACCATACAAAACGCACGCGATCAGAATTTTTCGGGCAAACTCGACCTGGTAAAACTTTACAACAAGGCAAAATTCCTGAAAGAAATAAACACACCCAGGAAACCCGTCAACAACCGGAATCCAACACAACAGCGAGTACAACAAAAACCTCCCGTGAAAGCGGACACGGTTAAAGCTCCGGCTGAAGTTTCGCCTTTGTTGAAAGGATTTTTCCGTTTGCTTATGGCGGTGCGGTCAATCAACGGAACGTATACATTAACAGAAGGAACCATTCTGCCAGGCTTTAATCAAACACCGAAATTCTTTGGAATGGATGCCGACTGGAATGCTCCCGGCTGGGGTTTTGTGTTGGGTAGTCAGGATCCGAACATCCGGTATAAAGCAGCAGCGAACAACTGGCTCACCACCAATCCGAACCTTACTACACCGTTCATGCAAACGCGGAATGCCAACATTAACCTCCGCGCAAACGTTGAACCTTCTACGGATTTCAAAATCCAGCTGGACATCAAGAAAGAAGTATCCAACACCTACCAATCCATCTTCAGAGATACGATAGCGAGTGATGATTTCGCTTCCTTCCACGACCTGAATCCAAACCGAAGCGGTAGCTACCGGATATCAACCATTAGTATCAAGACAGCATTTAATTCCAGCAACGGAGAAGTAAGTTCAGCGGTGTTCAAGCAGTTTGAGAAAAACCTTCAGCCAATTCAAGAGCGTTTTTTTCAGGAAAATAACAACCTTGAATATGATACCGCGCAGGATGTGCTGATCCCAGCATTCATTGCTGCCTACACCGGTAAA
>Ga0315910_10001169_pt1 | contig 24515 bp, 19 predicted proteins | sample EdamamesoilMG_FD_204470 | JGI IMG/M metagenome (GOLD analysis project Ga0315910, IMG submission 204470) | Garden soil microbial communities collected in Santa Monica, California, United States - Edamame soil | ecosystem: Environmental > Terrestrial > Soil > Garden | place: USA: California... | reverse complement strand
GCGGCGTGGATCCGGCGTCCACCGCCGCGCTCGAGGACGTGCTCAGCGACCAGATCGAGGCGATGATCTCGGTGATGGCCTGGGACCCGGTCCAGAAGGGGCCGTGGAAGAACCTGGCGATGGCGCCGCTGAATTCGCCGACGACGCCGTACTGCAACTACGTGCCGCCGGGCGGCACCGACCCCGGCGTCGAGAAGTTCCAGAACTGGTCGTCGTTCGCCTACGGCTATGCCATCAACCAGAACCAGGCGCTGCTCGACTACGCGAAGCTCGCCATGGGCGGCGATCTCAAGACGGTGATCCAGGGCCAGAAGTTCAAGGACTTGGATACGCGCGCGGCCCTGCTGGCACTGGTCCAGCGACCGTAGTCGGACTCCACTGGCGAAGCCGCGGCGGACGCGGCGCGTGCAACCGCGGCGGGCGGCCCCCTTGGGGTCGCCCGCCGCATTCGTGAGCGGGATCGCCGCGCGCGCTCAAGCCTGGTTCGCCGCGCGCCGACTTGGACTGCCGAGCGCGGGCGCGTAGCTTCTTGCGCGAACTCGCCATCCACTCCAAGGCTCAGGCTCGTCCATGCTCCCTCGCACAGACCCCGTTCCGCTCGCGGCGATCGTCGCCATGGCGCTCGCGACCGGGCTGTGCCTGGGCGGACTGGATGCGCTGGTCGACATGGAGGCGCGCACCAGCTTGTCCGCCTCGCCGGTCTCGACCTGGACCTGCCTCGGCGTCGGCAGCTTGCTCGGCGCGCTCGGCTTCGGCCTGGCGTGGATGCTCACGGCGCCGCTGCGAGCGCGCTGGTGCGCGGATGGCGCCGCGCTGGCCCTGGGCCTGCAGGCTGGCGTGCTCACGCTCGCGCTGCCGGCCCTGCTGGCCTGTTTCCGCGGCGTCGAGCCGCAGCTGCACTCGAGCCTGCTGGCGCTGCCCGCGGCGCCGCTGGTGGCCTGCGGCGTGCTGCTGCTCGCGCGTCCCTTCAGTTCGCGCCCGCAGGGTGCGCTGGGCATCGAGAGCTTCGCGGCCTGGGTCAGCCTGGCCGTGCTCGCGGCCTGCGGATTGCGCGCGCTGCAGGAATCGGGCGGCGTCTCCCGCGGCGGGCTCTTCGGCGCGGCAGCCGCGAGCTTGCTGGCGCTCGTCGCCCTGGCGCTGTGGATGCGAGGCCCCGCGCGCAGCGCGCCCAGCGTGCGCGCCCTGCTCGGAATCCTGTTCCTGGGGGCGCTGGCCGCCGGCGCCGCGCACTTGCGGCCCGAGATCTCCGCGGACGCGCAGCGCGGACGGCCGCCGGCGGGGCGCAAGCCGCGACAGATCGTGCTCGTGGTCGTCGACACGCTGCGCGCCGATCACCTCTCGTGCTATTCGCCGTCGGCACCGCCGACGCCCAACCTCGACGCGCTCGCCGCGGACAGCCTGTTCTTCGCGCAGCCGCGCGCCTCGGCGCCCTGGACCTTTCCCTCGATGGCCTCGATCCTCAGCGGACTTGCGCCGACGGTGCACCTGGGCCTGCGCACCAATGACGCGCTTCCCGATCCGGTGCAAACGCTGGCCTCGCGGCTGCAGGACGCGGGCTTCTTGACCGCGGCTTTCGTGCGCAACCCCGCGCTGCGCAAGTACACGCACATCGACCGCGGCTTCGACGAGTACCACTTCCAACGCGAGCCGCACCCGCCCAGCGCCGTCGCCGAGATCCTGCTGCGCCGCCTGCTGCCCGAGATCTACCTCCCGCAGGTGGGCGCGCAGGTGCAGACGCGCCGCGCGGCGGAGTGGATCGCCGCGCACAAGGATCGCGACTTCTTCCTGTGGGTGCACTACTTCGACCCGCACATGGCCTACAACCCGCCGCGCCAGTTCCAGCCGGAGGGCACGCCGCCAGCGCAGATCGGACGCAACTTCGAGGATGCGGCGCGCGTGCGCGGCGGCTTCCTCAATCCCGACGCGCAAGAGCGCGCGTGGATCCGGCAGCTCTACGCCGGGGAAGTGCAGGCCACCGACCTGGAGATCCAGGGGCTGTTCGACGAGCTGCGCCGCCAGGGACTCTATGACGACGCGCTGCTCGTGTTCACCGCCGACCACGGCGACGAGCTGTGGGAGCACGAGGGTTTCGAGCACGGCCACGCCATGTTCGACGAAGTGCTCGGCGTGCCGCTGTTCCTCAAGCTGCCCGGGGGCGCACTGCGCCAGCGCGTCGACGAAGCCGTTTCGAACCAAAGCGTCACACCCACGGTGCTGGAGGTCGCGGGCGTGCCCTACGACGCGGCAAAACTCTCCGCGCCGCCGCTGGTGCGCCGCGATCCCACGAGCGGCGAGCTCCAGCTCCATGTCGCGCCACGCGTCCTGGTCTCCAGCGGCATCCTCTACTTCGAGCCGCGCAGCGCCGTGGTCTTCGAAGGCTTCAAGTACGTCCAATTCCACGTTTCAGACCGCGAGCAGGTGTTCGATCTGGGCACCGATCCCGGCGAACGACGCGATCTGATCCAGGAGCGGCCGGATCTCGCGACGCGCGGGCGCGCCCTGCTCCAGGAGCACTTGGAGGCCGCAGCGCGCCTGAGGCTCGAGCTGGGCATCGATTCCGCCAAGAGCAGCGAGCTCGACGAGGACGCCATGCGCGACATGCGTGCCCTCGGCTACGTGAAGTGAGCGTCAGCAGAAGTGCTCGGCATCGCACACCTGGAGTGTGCGGTCTTGCACACCGCCCCCCGTGGCGCGCTGCAGATGACGATTCTTGGGGAAATCGTCACGGAAAAAGTCCGGTCATGTGCGACGGGGGCGCTCCGGCGGCTGGCGGATTTACAAGCGCATTGCGCGCCGTCCGTGCCACCGCTCCAGGCGCTGGATCCGCTCGCGCGCGCCGCTCGTGCTCCGCGGAGCCTCGCGCCGGGAAAAAACTTCAACGTGGGCACAAGCTTTGCCAACGGGCTGAAACGTCTCCCCCAGTCGGCGGCCGCGCCCGGCGCTGGACTCGGGGAGGCGGGTTCCCACGCCGACGTCCGCCATTTGGATTCTCTACCCCCTCGGCGCCCTTGCAGGCGCTGTGAGAATCGTGCGACGTCAGGAGGCGGTGAGGGGGTCGACCACGAAGGAGTCCGGGCGCAACCGAAATCGATCGTAGGTCGCTCCACAAGGCGCGGCCGTGAGGGGACATCAGCATGTTTTCACAACACCGCTCCCTTGGGGGAGCCGGCGGACGGCGCTTCGTATCCGCCGCGCTCTTCCTGCTCGGAGTTTTCAGCGCCGGTCTTCTGGCCCCCACCGCTTCCGCCAGCCCGCAGACGGGCGTGGTGGTCGGCAAGTTCGAGTTGGGCGCGCCTGCGGTATCGACCTTCGTCCTGCACGGGACGCTGCCGATACCCGGAGGAGTCTTCCCCAGGGCCGACGGCAAGCATCCCTTCGGCGTGATCGACTCCGACGGCGCGACGATTCCTGCGCAGTGCGAACTGGTCAGCCAGTACGCCGACGAGACGCAGGGCGCGGACGTGGTCGAGATCCTGGCGCGCGTGAAGCGCCCGACCGGCGTGCAGCCCGGCGCGCGCATCACGTATTCGATCGTCGAGTTCCTGCACACGCCCACCACGATGGCGCCGACGCCGGCGACCGCGGCGCTGTTCGCCACGCCGGGCGCGGTGACGCTGCGTGCGCGCGACGTGTTCAACCACCGCTACCGCGCGGACCTGCTGCGCGGCCAGGACGGCACCCAGGTGACGCGCAGCGGTAGCGCCGCGATCCAGAAGCGCTTCTACGAGACGATGCGGCCCACGGGATCCGTGCTCGGTGCGCCGACCGGCGCCTTGCCGCACTTCCTCAACGTGCACGCCTACGCGACGCAGTGGCTGGGCGAGGACATGGTCAGCCTGGACCTGCGCGTGCACAACGGCCCCAGCGGCAAGGACAAGCTCTCGTCGATCGACGATCCGCAGGACAAGCTGTACTTCCGCGAGCTCGAGCTGCTCGTCCCGCAGGGCTGGAGCGTGATCTGCGACTGGCGTGACCCGGCGATGGGGCCGACGCACGCGGAACCGGGCTTCAAGGTCCTCCCGATCATCGAAGCCCTGAGCGACGGCACGCTGCACATGATTCCGCGCCAGGGGCAGTTCGAGCGGCGGCTCGTGCTGGTCAAGGACGCGGTGGTCGCGCGCGCCAAGTCGCTGGTGCGCGAGGAGTGGCTGGGCTTCTGCAGGCGCGGCACCAACCCGCAGGGCGCGCAGCTGTACTCGTGGTGGAACCCGGGCACGGCGCGCTACTTCCCGCAACGCCACCGGCTGCCCGCGCTCGATCACCTCAACGCCGGCTCGACGCGCTCGAAGCTCAGCTTCGACCTGAACAAGAATGCCGACTGCCTGATCAACGGCGGCAGCAACGGCGGCCCGGTGTACTCGCCGGCGCTGGGCTGGGCGCACCCCTGGGGCGTCAAGTACGGCGGCATGACCAGCGGCACGGAGATCTACCTCTACGACGGCATCTCCACCGCGGACTCGGCCTCGGCCGACGGCTACCGCCTGTCGCAGCTGTCGTTGCGCATGTACCTCGACCGCCACCCGGTCGCGCTCTACAACAAGGACGGCAATCCGACGCAGTACACGGACTGGATCGTGCACGGATCGCAGTTCGACTACCTGTACATGCAGTTCTACCTGCAGCTGCTGTCCGGCTACGACCCCTTCGGCTTCGACAAGGCGCCGCTGTACCAGGTCAACTACGTGGCCAACAACAGCCTGAAGCCGGCCTACGAGACCGCGCTGCTGAGCCACAAGCCGATCGACCTGCAGCACCAGGTGCGCATCACCCGTTCGATGAAGGTGCTGACCTGGCTGGGCAACGACGCCATGGCCAAGGACGACCTGCGCATGCAGGCCGAACTCGTGCGGCTCTCTTACCACGACCTGCCGAACTCGCCCAGCGGAGCTTCGATGGGCTCGGGCATGCTGTCCGACATGCACAGCGTCGAGGCCAACCCTGGCATCGGCTTCCCGTTCGGGCGCGGCGAAGGCTGGAGCGTCGACACGATGTGCGCGGCGTACTCGATCAACTCGCGCGCCTGGCGCGGGGCGGCGCGCGGCTGGTTCGACCGGATCGTCGCGCTCGTGCGCGACGGACAGGCCGATTGCAGCGGCACGATCCAACGCACGCTCTCCAACAAGATGGTCGGGGGGCTGTACTACGCGCGCCAGTCGATCGAGCAGGCCATCGTCGAGAACGCGCTGTGGAGCATGGTCGAGAGCGTGTACCGCGACGCCGAGGTCAACACGGTCAACGAGCTGCACACGGTGCTGCGTCGCTCGGTGTATTCGATGGTGAACTACCCGGCCTGGAGCGACGCGAAGAAGGGCCCCTGGGGCCAGCTCGCGGTCGCGCCGCTCAGCCTGCAGTTGCCGCCGTTTTGCGGTTTCATCCCGCCCAGCGGGACTTCCTCGGGCGTGGACAAGTTCCAGGTCTGGTCGAGCTTCGCCTACGGCTACCAGCTGACCGGCGACCCGATCTTCCTCGACAAGGCGCTGATGATGGCCGGGGGCAACAACTTGCTGACCTCGCTCAAGAACGGCAATTACAGCAACCTCGAGAACCGGGCCGCGCTGCTGTCGCTGATGCAGACCGGCCCCTGAAGGCGCAGCTCCCGCCGCTTCAAACGGGAGCTGGAGAGAGACACGGCGGACGCAGTGCTGAGCGCGCTGCGTCCGCCGTACTGTTTGCGTCGCGCGCTCAGCCGAACTGGATGCCCTGCGCCAGCGGCAATTCGCGCGAGTAGTTGATCGTGTTGGTCTGGCGGCGCATGTAGGCCTTCCAGGCGTCCGAGCCCGACTCGCGGCCACCGCCGGTCTCCTTCTCGCCGCCGAACGCGCCGCCGATCTCGGCGCCCGAGGTGCCGATGTTGACGTTGGCGATACCGCAGTCGGATCCGCCGCCGGAGAGGAAGCGCTCGGCGTAGCGCATGTTCATCGTGAAGATCGCCGAGGACAAGCCCTGGGGCACGCCGTTGTGCAGCGCCAGCGCCTGCTCGAAGTCCTGGTAGCGCAGCAGGTACAGGATCGGCGCGAAGGTCTCGCGCATCACGGCCTCGCTCTGGCCGGGCATGCGCACGATCGCAGGATGCACGAAGTGGCCGCCGGCGTGTTTGCCGCCGAGCGCGACGCGGCCGCCGCCGCAGAGCACCTGCCCGCCCTCGGACACGGCTTGCGCCAGCGTCGCCTCCATGGACGCGGCGGCGCGCTCGCTGATCAACGGCCCGCACAGGGTCCGGGGCTCCGAAGGATCGCCGATGCGCAGGCCCGCGTAGGCCTTCAGCAGGCGGCGTTCGACCTCGGCGGCCAGCGACTCGTGCACGATCAAGCGCCGCGTGCTCGTGCAGCGCTGCCCGGCGGTTCCCACCGCGCCGAAGACGATCGCGGGCAGCACCAGGTCGAGGTCGGCATCCTCGGCGACGACGATCGCGTTGTTGCCGCCCAGCTCCAGGATCGTGCGCCCGAAGCGCGCCGCCACGCGGCTGGCAACGCCGCGCCCGACCTGCGTCGAGCCGGTGAAGGAAATCAAAGGAAGGCGCGGGTCGTCGCACATCAGCTCGCCGATCTGCGCGGGCTCGCCGATCACCAGGCAGGCCAGCGCGCCGAAACCTTCGGACTCGAGCACCGGCCGCACCACGTTGACCGTGGCGATCGCGCACAGCGGCGTCAGGTTCGAAGGCTTCCACACGCAGGGATCGCCGCAGATGAAAGCCAGCATCGCGTTCCAGGCCCAGACCGCGACCGGAAAATTGAAGGCGGTGATCACGCCCACGGGCCCCAGCGGGTGCCATTGCTCGCGCATCGCGTGCTGCGGCCGCTCGGAGTGCATCGACAGTCCGTAGAGCATGCGCGACTGCCCCACCGCGAAGTCGGCGATGTCGATAGCCTCCTGCACCTCGCCCCAGCCCTCCTGCAGGATCTTGCCCATCTCCAGCGTCACCAGCCGGCCCAGCGCGTCCTTCTTCTCGCGCAGGCGCTCGCCGATGCGGCGCACGATCTCGCCGCGCTTGGGCGCCGGCAGCTCGCGCCAGCGCGCGAAGGCCTCCTGGGCGGCGAGCACGCAGACGTCGTACTCCGCAGGCGTCGCCTGGCGCACGCGCGCGATCAACTCGCCGCTCGCCGGCGAGCGTGATTCGAGCCAGGCGCCGCTGGTCGCGAGCCAGCGGCCCGCGTAGGCGCCGCTGTTGCTGCCCTCGATGCCCAGTTCCTTGAGGAAGTCCGTGTTCATGGTGTCCCGTGCGCTGTGTGTGGAAGGTGCGTAAAACAGGATACTGACGCGCGCCGCGCTTGTCCCCCTGCCGAGCCGCAGCCATGCTGCCCGCGGAGGTTCATCCGATGCCCAGGCTTGCTCTTGCGCTCGTCGCCACGCTGCTCTTCCCGCCCGCCCTGCTCGCCCGTGACGAACTGCTGGTGCTCAACAAGACCGACGCGACGCTGTCCTTCGTCGACGCCAGCTCCGGCGAGCTGCGCGCGGTGATCGGCACCGGCGTCGGTCCGCACGAGATCGCGGTCGAGCCCGGCGGCAAGCGCGCGATCGTCGCCAACTACGGCACGGCGATGGCGGGCCGCTCGCTGACCCTGGTCGATCTCGACAGGCGCGTGCCGCTGGACACGATCGACCTCGGCGACAACCGCCGGCCGCACGGCATCGCCTTCCGGTCCGCGAGCCGAGTGCTCGTGACCTGCGAAGCGAGCAAGACCCTGGTCGAGGTCGATCTGGAGAAACGCGCCGTGTCGCGCTCGATCGCCACCGACCAGCAGGGAGCGCACATGCTCGTGATCGATCCCGGCGGCGGCCGCGCCTTCGTCGCCAACGTGGTCTCCGGTTCGATGAGCGCCTTCGACCTGGAGGCCGGAACGCTGCTGAAGAGCCTGCCGACCGGCCAGGGCGCCGAGGGCATCGCGATCACGCCCGACGGCAGCGAGGTCTGGGTCTCCAACCGCGGCGCGGACACGCTGTCGGTGGTCGATGCGAAGAGCCTGGAGATCCGCGCCACGATCCCCTGCGCGAAGTTCCCGATCCGCGTGCAGCTGACGCCCGACGGCTCGCGCGCCCTGGTTTCCAACGCCCAGAGCGGCGAGGTGGCGGTCTTCGAGGTCGCCACGCGCCAGGAGGTCGCGCGCCTCTCGCTGGCGGTCACGCCGGTCGAACGCCAGGACGAGCGCCTGTTCGGCTCGGCCTTCGAGGGCTCGCCCGTGCCGGTCGGGATCCTGATCGAGCCCTCGGGCAAGCGCGCCTTCGTCGCCAACACCAACGCCGACGTCATCAGCGTGCTCGACCTGCAGGCGCTCTCGCTCAGCGGCCGCCTGCGTGCGGGACGCGAGCCCGACGGACTGGCCTGGGTGCTGCGCCCGCAACAGACCCGCTGACAGGAGCCGCGCCCGAGACTATCCTGTTCGCCCCCATGGCCGACAAGATCATCTTCCAGCTCTCGGACCTGACCAAGTACTACGGTCTGAACAAGGTCCTCAACGGGATCACGCTCGCCTTCCTGGAGGGCGCCAAGATCGGGATGATCGGCGCCAACGGCGCGGGCAAGTCCACCCTGCTGCGCATCATCGCCGGCGAGGACAAGAAGTTCGAAGGCGTGGCCAAGCCGATCGGCGAGCAGTCGATCGGCTACCTGTCGCAGGAGCCGCCGCTCAACGACGAGCTGAGCGTGCTCGGCAACCTGCGCGAGGCGGTCGCGCCGTTGCTCGCGATCGAGAAGCGCTACAACGAGCTGGCCGAGACCGGTGACATGGGCGACGAGTTCATGCACCTCTCCGAGCTGATGGAGCACAAGGAGATCTGGGAGCTCGACAGCCACCTCGAGCAGGCCGCCGAGGCGCTGCGCCTGCCGCCGATGGACGCCGACGTGCGCAAGCTCTCCGGCGGCGAGCGTCGCCGCGTGGCGCTGTGCAAGCTCTTGATGGCGCACCCGGACATCCTGCTGCTCGACGAGCCCACCAACCACCTCGACACGGACACGGTCGAGTGGCTCGAACACCACCTCAAGGAGTACCACGGCACGGTGGTGTTGATCACGCACGACCGCTACTTCCTCGACAACGTCGTCGGCTGGATGCTGGAGATCGAGCGCGCCCAGGCGAACCCCTACAAGGGCAACTACTCCGAGTACCTGGCGCAGAAGCAGCGCATCCTGGAGGAGAAGTCGGGCAAGGACGCGGCGCGCGAGAAGATCCTCAGCAAGGAGCGCGAGTGGCTCGGGAAGTCGCCGTCCGCCCGCCGCGGTCGCTCGAAGGCGCGCCTGGAGCGCTACCAGCAAATGCTGCAGGAACGGGCCGAGGACCAGCTGGAGTCGGTCGATCTGCGCATCCCGCCCGGCCCGCGTCTGGGCGACAAGGTGATCCAGTTCGACCACGTCACCAAGGGTTTTGCCGGCCGCACGCTGATCAGGGACCTTTCCTTCGAGGTGCCGCCCGGCGGAATCCTCGGCATCGTCGGCGCCAACGGCATGGGCAAGTCGACTCTGCTGCGCATGATCATGCAGCAGGAGAAACCCGACAAGGGCACGGTCACGATCGGCAAGACGGTGATGATCCGCTACCTCGACCAGTCGCGCGCCGTGCTGCATAACGACCAGACGGTGTTCCAGAACATCACCGAGGGCAACGTGCACGTGCCCTTCGGCACGAAGACGCTCGATGCGCGCGCGTACGTGGCACGCTTCAATTTCAAGGGCGAGGACCAGCAGAAGTTGCTCGGCGAATGCTCCGGCGGGATGCGCAACCGCGTGCTGCTGGCCAAGATGCTGCGCGAGCCGGCGAACGTGATCCTGATGGACGAGCCGACCAACGACCTCGACCTCGACACGCTGCGCGTGCTCGAGGAAGCGATCGGCGAGTACCCCGGCTCCGCGATCGTGGTCAGCCACGACCGCTACTTCCTCAACCGCGTCGCGACGCACATCCTGGCCTTCGAGGGCGAGGTCGAGGAGGGCAAAGGGCCGGAGATCAACTTCTTCCCCGGCGACTACGAGGCCTACCACGAGTGGCGCGACAAGAAGTGGGCCGAGCGCGGCATCGGCGAGCGCTCGCGCGCGGGCAAGTACCGCAAGCTGCTGCGCGATTGAGCGCGCGCCGGCCGCACGTCATGGATGCGCACGCGCTGTTCCGCGCCGAGGACGCATGCCTGGCCGCCGATGCGACGCTGGAAAGCGCGCGCGCGACGATCGAGGCCTACCTGCCGCGCGACGAGACCCAGGCGCGCTTCCGGCGCGAGATCCTGAGCTTCCTGCTCGAGCACCCGCACGATGCGCACCTGCGCACGTGCATCCCCGGGCACCTGACCGCCTCGGCCCTGGTCGTCGACGCCGCGTGCGCGCGCGCGCTGCTGACGCAGCACCGCAAGCTGAACCGCTGGCTGCAGCTGGGCGGACACTGCGACGGCGACTCCAACCTGCCCGCGGTCGCGCTGCGCGAGGCGCGCGAGGAATCGGGCATCGCGCAGCTCGCGATCGACCCGCGGCTGATCGACCTGGACATCCATCGGATCCCTGCGCGCGCGTCCGAGCCCGAGCACCTGCACCTGGACGCGCGCTTCGTCGTCCATGCCGCGCCCGGCGCGCGCGAGATCGCGGGCGACGAGTCGCATCGGCTGGCCTGGATCTCCCCCGCCGGGTTGGCGGCCTTGGACGTCGACGAGTCCGTGCGACGGCTGTTCCGGCTGGTTTTCAAGGACAAGCCTCCCGGCCTGCGGTCGTGGACGCCGCGGAGCGAGTAGAATTCGACGCGCAACTGGCCCAAGGGCAAAGCTGGCATGCCCAATCCCTCGTCCACTTCCCGCCGGCTGCGCCTCGCATCGCGGATCGGACTGTCCTTGGCCGCGCTGCTGGCCAGCTTGCTCGCCGCGGAGCTGGCCATGCGCCTGCGCCAGTACTGGCGCTACGGGGCCTTCGGGCCGATCCACGACTTCGTGCTCGACGAGCAAGCAGGGATTTTCGTCCCCGAAGCCGGAAGGCGCACACGCACGATCTCGATCAACTCCCAGGGGTTCCGCGGGCCGGAGATCGAAAGCCCCAAGCCTCGCTCCCGCGTGCGCGTGGCGTTCCTCGGCGCCTCGACCACTTTTTGCGCCGAGGTCAGCTCCAACGACGCGACCTGGCCGGCCCAGTTGATCGCGAACCTGCAAGCGGCGCTGCCTCGGGCCGACATCGATTACGTCAACGCCGCGGCGGGTGGCTACACGCTGGCGCAAATGCACACCGCGCTGACCAAGCGTGTCGCGCCGCTGCAACCTGACGTGATCGTGATCTACGAGGCCGCCAACGAGCTGGCCAAGAATTCGCGGCGGCTGGCCGCGGCGCAGGGGCTGGAGCATGCCGCGCCCGAGGAGTCCAGCTGGCTCGATCAGCACTCGATCCTGTGGTCCCACCTGACCAAGAACCTGCGCATCCGCCGCCTGGAGGCTCATGCAGCCGAGACGGCTTCGCTGCTGATCTTCGACGACGAGACCCTGACGCGCCAATACCGCGCGGGCCTGACCGGTCTGATCGAAGACGCCAAGCGCCACGCGCCGCACGTGGCCGTGGTGACCTTCGCCCAACGCACGCGCTCCTCATTGCCGGTCGAGGAGCGCCTGGCCGCTTCGCGCAGCTCGCTCTACTACATGCCCTACATGACGCCCGACACGCTGATCGCGGGCTACCACGCGCTGAACGTGGCCGCGCGCGAGGTCGCCAGCGAGACCGGAGTGCTGCTGATCGAAGCCGAGGAATGCGTGCCTGCCGACCCCCGCCACTTCAACGATTCGGTGCACCTGACGGACGCCGGAGCGAAACGCCTGGCCGAGTGCGTTGCCCAGGGCCTGCTCGCCGACCCGGGCCTGCGCGCGCGGCTTTCGCCGTAGGCGCTCCGCGGCCGGCCGCGATCAGCGCCTGATCGACGAAGTCCCTGCGAAGGCTCTTGACCTTCCCGCCGGAGCTTCGGGCGTCGGAGCGGCCGACGCTGGAGCCACTCGGGCGCCAGCGCCAGCCCCTGGGAAACGTCGAGGTTTCGCGTCGGATTGCATCCTCGGCGGGGCGCGGCGGACCGCAGGACACAGGCTGCTTCAAGCTCGCGCGCAGGTCCATTCCCGCCGGCGCGAGCGGCGGCCAGGAAGCGCGCTGCGCGTGGACGCCCGGGCGGCTGCTCGGTTACCCTCTTCGCCCCCTCCACTCCCGGGCCCGCGTGGCCCGCACTCCGCGCCCACCTGGAAACTGCCGTGCAAGTCACCGTCGAACGTACCGGCCCCTGCGTCGCCCGCGTCTCCTTCACCGTCCCCGCCGCCGACTTCGACGGCGAAGTCGTGCGCCTGCTCAAGCAGGCATCCTCCCAGGTGCGCATGAAGGGCTTCCGCCCCGGCCACGTGCCCGCGGCCCTGGTCGAGAAGCAGCACGGCAAGGAGATCCGCCACGAGGCGCGCCAGCGCTTCCTCAACGAGGCCTACCAGAAGGCGGTCGATGGCGAGAAGCTGCGGCCCCTGGCGCACCCGCGCGTCGATCTGGGCGAGCCCTCGACGCTGAGCGGCGTGCCCTTCTCCTTCACGTTCGAACTGAGCCTGCGCCCGGACTTCACGCTGGGCGAGTACAAGGGCCTGCCGGTGGAATCCAAGACCCAGGAGGTCACCGAGGCCAACATCGAGGAGGCGATCGAGAACATCCGCCAGCAGCAGGGCCGGCCCGAGGCCGTCGGCGAGGAAGGCCTGCCCGAGAACGGCATGGCGCTGTGCAAGGTCGAGCTGTTCCACGACGAGCAGAGCGTCTTCGTCCGCGAGGGCCTGCGCCTGGGGCCGGGCACCTCGATGCCGGGCATGGACCAGGAGCTCTTCCGCCAGAAGATGATCGGGGCCAAGGACAAGTCGAGCTTCGAGCTGCCGCTGACCTTCCCCGACGACTTCGAGGTCGAGGCCGCGCGCGGCAAGCCCGGGCGCTGCGTGGTCAGCGTCGACCAGGCCTTCAAGATCATCCTGCCCGAGCGCGCCGAGGTCATGAAGCTGGTCGGCCAGGAGGACGAGGCGGGTTTCGTCGCCTTCGTGCGCGAGCGCCTGGTCGAGGCCCAGAAGGAACAGGAGCAGCGCCGCGTCGAGAACGTGCTGCTCGAGCGCCTGATCGACCAGCACGTCTTCGAGCTGCCCGAGAGCATGGTCGCCGACCAGCTCCGCGCGCGGCAGGAACAGCTGCGCAAGGAGCTCGCCGACGGCGGAGCCAGCGAGGCGCGCATCGCGGAGCAAATCCTCGGCCAGGAAGCCAGCGCCCGCGACGCCGCGATCCGCGCCAGCCGCGGCTACTTCATCATCGAAGCGCTGGCCCAGAAGGAATCGATCCAGGTATCCGAAGAGGAGCTGCTGAGCGAGCTGCGCACGATCGCCCAGCGCAACCGCGCCAGCCTGGAGGACGTCACCGAGTACTACAAGAAGAACAACCTGCTCGGGCAGCTGGCGATGGAGCTGGTGGAACGTCGCGTGCGCCGCATGCTGCGCGAGAGCGCCGCCATCACCCATATCTAGCGCTTGGCACGCGGTTCGCGCCGCGGCTTCCCGCAGGGCTTCTTCACGCCGTGCTTGAGTCCGAGGACTCCAAGCGTTATTCGACATCCTTTCCACGGTCCACACCCACGCCAGAACCGCCTCCCCCAACGGACGAACGCATGGACGCGCAAGCGAACTACTACATCCCCTACGTGATCGAGAAGACCGGGCGCGGCGAGCGCACGTACGACATCTACTCGCGTCTCCTGGAGGACCGGATCATTTTCATCGGAACCGCGATCGACGACACGGTCGCCAACTCGGTGATGGCGCAGCTGCTGTTCCTGGACAAGGCGAACAAGACGCAGGACATCAACATCTACATCAATTCGCCGGGCGGCTCGGTGACCTCGGGCCTGGCGATCTACGACACGATGCAGTTCGTGCAGGCCGACGTCGCCACGTACTGCCTGGGTCAGGCCGCGTCGATGGGCTCGGTGCTGCTGGCCGGCGGCAAGCAGGGAAAACGTTTCGCACTGCCGCACGCGCGGATCATGATCCACCAGCCCTGGGGCGGCGCGCAGGGCACGGCGATGGACATGGAGATCCAGGTCAACGAGATCCTCAAGCTCAAGCGCACGCTCGAGGACATCCTGGGCAAGCACACCGGCAAGACCGGCAAAGAGATTTCCAAGGCCTCCGAGCGCGACAATTTCATGGATCCCGAGGCGGCCAAGGCCTTCGGGTTGATCGACCACGTGGTCCAGATTCCCGCCGGGAAGATCTAGCGGGAGCAGGGCGTACCCGTAGGATGGAACGGCGAGCCAACGGGTCGAAGCGCAGGACGCGAACCGACTCGACGCTCGCCTGAACCTGCGAACGCACCTCATGAGCCCTTCTTCGAACCGCGGACGGCACGTCGAACGCTGCACGTTCTGCGAGAAGCGTCGCCACCACGTCGCGTCGCTGATCGCCGGTCCGCCGGGGGTCTACATCTGCAACGAGTGCATCGAGATCTGCAACTCGATCCTGCAGGAGGAGAGCCGGCGCAGCCCCGAGGCGGGAGCTTCGGGCCCGGCCGCCGCCGCCTCAGGCGGAACGGGCGCGGGCGTGCGCGGGCGCACGCTGGCCCCCACCGGCGCCGAGCGGCGCATGCCGACGCCGATCGAGATCGCGCGCCACCTCGACGAGTACGTGATCGGACAGGCGCGCGCCAAGAAGATCCTGGCCGTCGCGGTGCACAACCACTACAAGCGGCTGCAGCACTCCCAGAAGGGCGCCGGCGCGGCCGGCCTGCAGGCGGTCGAGATCGAGAAGTCGAACGTGCTGCTGATCGGGCCGACCGGTTGCGGCAAGACGCTGCTCGCGCGCACCCTGGCGCGCATGCTCGACGTGCCCTTCGCCATGGCGGACGCCACGACGCTGACCGAGGCCGGCTACGTGGGCGAGGACGTCGAGAACATCCTGCTCAAGCTGCTGCAGAACGCCGACTTCGACATCGAGCGCGCGCAGCAGGGCATCGTCTACGTCGACGAGATCGACAAGATCAACCGCACCACCGGCAACGTCTCGATCACGCGCGACGTGTCGGGCGAGGGCGTGCAGCAGGCGCTGCTCAAGATCCTCGAGGGCACGATCGCCAACGTGCCCCCGCAGGGCGGTCGCAAGCATCCCGAGCAGGCCTACCTGCACGTCGACACCTCGAACATCCTGTTCATCTGCGGCGGGACCTTCGTCGGCATCGAGGACGTGATCGCGCGTCGCGTCGGCCGCGACGTGATCGGCTTCAGCCGCGAGGCGCAGCCCGCCTCTGGCGCTGCCGTCGCGCCGGGCAAGGACGCGAAGGAGCGGCGCTGGAAGGGCCCGCTGCCGACCAAGTCCGACCGGACCACGCGCGACCAGTTCGTGCGCCAGATCACGCCCAAGGACCTGGTCGAGTTCGGGATGATTCCCGAGTTCGTCGGTCGCCTGCCGGTGATGGCGACCCTCGACACGCTGACCCGCGACGACCTGGTGCGGATCCTGACCGAGCCCAAGAACGCGCTGCTGCGCCAGTACCAGCGCTTGTTCGAGATGGCCGGCGCCGAGATCGAGTTCACGCCCGATGCCGTGGCGGCGATCGCCGACATCGCGATCGAGCGCGAGACCGGCGTGCGCGCGCTGCGCTCGATCCTGGAAGAGCTGCTGCTCGACCTGCTCTACGAACTGCCCTCGCGCCGCGACACGCTGCGGCACGTGGTCACCGCGGAGCACGTGCTGGGCAAGGCCTCACTGGCCCTGGGCCTGGAGTCCGACCCGCCGGCCGACGCCTCGCGCGAGAGCGCGTAGCCACGCAGCTGCGCCAAGCAACGACCCGACCTAGCCCACCGAACGCCGGCGCGCGTTCGGGTCGTTGCTTGTCGCGGCCGTGTGCTTGCCGCGCCGGCTCCAGAAAGCGTAGAGCACGACGCCGATGCCGACCATCGTCGCCGCGCGCACCACCGCGAGTCGTTCGGCGTTGAACATCGCGTTGACCACGATCGCCAGCGAGGCCAGCGTGAACAGCGCCGGCAGCCAGGGGTAGCCCCAGGCGCGGTAGCCGCGCGGCGCGTCCGGCAGGGTGGCGCGGAAGCGGAACAGGGCCAGGCCGCAGAGCGCGAAAAAACTGAAGTCCACGATCGTGGTCATCTGCAGCAGGTCCAGCGTGCTGCCCAGGCACAAGTGCAGCGAGCCGAAGCCCGCCTGCAGCGCGATCGCCACGATCGGCGTGCGCCAGCGCGGATGCAGATAAGCCGCCGCGCGGAAGAAGATGCCGTCGAGCGCCATCGCGTAGTAGATGCGCGGCGTCACGAACAGCAGCGCCTGCGCGATCGCGGCGGTCGAGATCATGACCAAGGCCGCCACCACCGGTTCGCCCCAGGCCACGGCGCGCCCCGCCGCCGCCGCCGCCGGAGTCTTGCTCGAGGCCACGCCCTCGACGCCCAGGATCGCGATCAGGGCCGCGTTCATCGCGATGTACAGCCCGATCACCGCCAGCGTGCCGATCAGGATGCCGCGCGGGATCGTGCGCGCGGGGTCGCGCACCTCGCCGGCGACCGCAGTCACGTTCTGCCAGCCGCCGTAGGTGAAGACCACGCCCAGCATGCTCGCGCCCACGCCCGCCCAGCTCCAGGCGTGGGTCGCCGTCGACGGCGGGGCGGAGGGCGTCATCGTTCCGGCCGCGACCAGCGCTCCGAGCACGATGATCGTCGCGATGCCCGCGATCTTGGCCAGCATCGCCGCGTTCTGCACGCTGGCTCCCAGGCGCACGCCGCGCATGTTGATCAGCGCGAGGCCGAAGATGCCGCTCAGCGCCACGAGGCGCCGGCCGTTCTCGCTCCACTGCGGATCGCGGCCCGCATAGGCCAGCAGGGCCTGCAGGTGATCGACGAACACGTTGGCCACGTAGGCGATCGCGCCAGAGTTGATCGCGGCGAGCAGCAACCAGCCGAACTGGAAGCCGATGAAGCGGCCGAAACCCTCGCGCAGGAACACGTACTGGCCGCCCGCGCGCGGGAACAAGGAACCCAGTTCGGCGAAGACCAGCGCGCCGCACATCGCGATCACCCCTCCGGCGATCCACAGCCCGAGGATCCCCCCCAGCGAGCCCATGTGGCCGGCGATCGCGGCGGGCGTCTGGAACACGCCCGCGCCGATGATCGTGCCCATCACGATCATCGTGCAGTCGAACAGCCCCAGACGCCGCAGCAAGCCGGTCGAGCTGTCGTCGCCGCTCGCCTCGGCCGGTCGGGGCTGCTCGCTCTTCATGCGGCTTGGAGTGTACGGACTGGAGACTGCGTACACTGCCCGCCATGAAGCTCCCCACCCTGATCCTGGCGGCCGTTCTCGGCGGCGTCGCCGTGCTCACCCTCCCCGCGGCCCTTTCCAGCGATGCGCAGCATGAGGAGCCATCGGTCGGCTACAGCGACACGCCCTTCCTGCCCGACGGCAAGTGGCGCGTGCACGATGTCGCGCGTCCCGCGCCGCCCGTGGTCGCGCCCGGCGCTGGAAGCGCGCCGCCCTCGGACGCGCTGGTGCTCTTCGACGGCAAGGACCTTGCCGCCTGGAAGTCGGGCGACAAACCCGCGGGCTGGCTGGTCGCCGACGGCGCGATGGAGGTCAACGGCAAGGGCGACATCGAGACCCGCGAGCACTTCGGCGACCTGCAGCTGCACCTGGAATGGGCCTCGCCGGCGAAGCCCGAGTCGAGTTCGCAAGGCCGCGGCAACTCCGGCGTGTTCCTGATGGGGCGCTACGAGGTGCAGGTGCTCGATTCCTTCGAGAACCGCACCTACGCCGACGGCCAGGCGGCCGCGATGTATGGGCAGAAGCCGCCGCTGGTCAACGCCTGCCGCAAGCCCGGCGAGTGGCAGAGCTACGACATCTTCTTCCGCGCGCCGCGCTTCGAAGGCGGGAAGCTCGCCACGCCCGCCCTGGTCACCGTGGTGCACAACGGCGTGCTGGTGCATCACGCCGAGGCCTTCCTCGGCGCGACCGCGCACCGCAGCGTCGCGGGTTACGCGCCCCACGATCCCAGCGGCCCGATCCGCCTGCAGGACCACGGCAATCCGGTGCGCTACCGCAACGTCTGGGTGCGCAAGCTCTAAGTCCGCAGCCGCGACAAGAAACAACGAGACCGAGCAGCCCGAACGCTGACCGACGTTCGGGCTGCTCGGTCTTGTCGTTCTTTTTCGCGGCTGCGGACTTCAGCCGCGGCGCAGGATCGCCGCGGCCTGCGCCAGCACGTCCATCTTGCGCAGCGCCAGCTCGCGGCTCGCAACCGGCCGCTCGGCGAAGGTGCCGAAGCCGCAGTCGGGGTTCAGGTAGATGCGCTGCGCCGGGACGTAGCGCGCGACTTCGCGCACGCGTTCCGCAACCGCCTCGGGCGTTTCCAGTTCCGTCGTGCGCGGATTGACGGCGCCCAGCCCCAGCGACGCGCCCGGCGGCAATTTCGCCAGCACCTCCAGCGGCCCCGCGCGCGGCGTCGCGTACTCGAGCACGAACTGGTCGACGCGCATGCGCGCAAGCGTCGGCATCAGCGCGCCGTAGGAGCCCGAGAGCAGCACGTCTTCCTGCGTGCTCCAGTTGCCGCGGCACACGTGCACGCCCAGCGTGGGACCGGAGATTCCCTCGGTGACGCGATTGATCAGCTCCACCGCGAGTTCCAGCTCCTCCTCCGGGCTCGACTTGGCGGCCAGCGCGGCGCACATGAACGTGCGCGTGGCCGACTTGCCGGCGAAGACCAGCTCGCTGAGCACGGGCTCGTCGAACTGCACGAAGTCGGCGCCGGCAGCGACGAGCTCGGCCAGCTCCTCGCGCAGGATGCGCACCAGGTCGTCGTTCAGGCTCTCGCGCGTCGGGTAGGCACGCTCCGACAAGGCCTTGACCCAGATCGAGCGCGAGAGCAGGTAGGGCCCGGGCAGCGTGAGCTTGACCTGCCCTCGGCTGTGCCTGCGCGCGAAGCTCAGGTCGCCGCCGACCAGCGAGCCGCGGCGCTTCAGCGTCCCGACCACCGTCGGATTCTTGATCGCGAAGGCCGGAACGTCCAGCGCGCGCAGCAGGCCCTCGAAGGCCGCCTTGTCCTCGACGTAATCGAGCAGCTGCGCCATCGACAGCAGCTCCAGGCCCTCCAGGCGCTCGCACAGGAAGGAGTAGAAGTTGTCGCGGCGCTGCTCGCCGTCGCTGGGCAGGTCGACGCCCACGCCGAGCTGGTCGGCGAGCGCCTCGGCGCAGGCGCGCTCGCGCAGGGCCGGCAGCTCCGCGGAGCGCCTGCGCTGCGCGCTGAGCAGGTACTCCGGCCGCGGCCAGGATCCGACCACGCTCACCGGGTACATCGGCAGGTGTTTCATGGCATGCACTTGAGTTCGAGCGCGAGCTGCGTGCCCGCTTGCAGCGTGCGCGCGATCAACGAACGGCTGAGCGTGTCCCGCCAGCACTCCTGCAGCAGCGTCGGATCCGCTTCCGATTGCACGTACATGCGCCCCTCCACTTGCGACAGGCCGCGCGCCAGGGGCGGAACGAGGCCCAGGAACACGCGCGGATCGGCGTCGCGCGCGGAGAGCGAGAGTTCGATCTGCGCGAACTCGATGCCCAGGCGCGAGGCGCGCCAGCGCAGCCCGGCCACGAGGTCGGCGGCCAGCGCACCCAGCAGCACTTCGAGCGCGCTGGGCGCGGCGTCGGCGGTGTCGAAGCTCGCGGGCTGGCCGACTTCGAAGCTGTGGTTGCGCGCAAAGACGCGCGTCAGCCCGCCGCCGCCCGCGCCGGCGCGCACCTGCCAGCGAAAATCCGCGGCGCTCTGCAAATCCTGCCCGAGCGCAGGGTCGTCGCCGGATTTGCGCACGAAATAGGAAGTCGAGCGCTTCTCCATCGGCAGCGCCGCGAGCAGCGTGTGGCCGACCATGCGGCACCAGGCGGGCAGGTCCTCCTTGACGCTGATTTCGCTGCTGCGGATCTCGAGCACGCCGCCGTGGGCCAGCGGCTCGAAGGCCTCGCGGATGATCAGCAGCAGACCGCTGCCGCAGTCGAGGTCGCCGCCTTCGCAGACGGCGTCCGCGCGCGGGATCTGCGCCTCCGACATGCCCGCGTCCCTAGAAGGAGACGCTGCTCGCGTTCTCGGACAGGAACTCGACCAGCTTGGCGCCGCCGACGATCGTCGCGCCGGCCACCAGCTTCGTCTCGTCCAGCCCGCGGCGCTTGAAGCACGGCGAGCAGACGAAGATCTTGCCGCCGGCCTTGGCGAAGTTCGCCATCAGCTCCTTGAGCGGCGCGAATCCAGGCTCGGCGATGTCGTCGGCGTAACCGGGCGTCGCCAGGCGCACGCCCTCGGTGGACAGGAAGACCATGGTCTCCTTGTTCGAGGCCACCGCCGCGTTGGCGATCACGAAGCCGACCGTGGCCTTGTCGGGGTCGTTCTTGGAAAAGCTCAGATTGACGCAGAATTTCGTGTTCATGTTGGCTTGCTTTCAGCCGCGCTCGATCCAGTAGTCGGGGTGCTCGGCGCGCACGAGTCGGTTTCCGGTCATGCGGCACCAGGCCGGCAGATCCTCGGGCGCGCCGGGATCGGAGGCGATCAGATGGAGTTGCGTTCCGCCGGCCAGCTCGGCCATCCGGAAGCGCAACTCCAACACCAGTTCCCCGCAGCCCATCGCGCCTGCGTCCCAGGTCGCTTCGGAAAGCGGTTCATCGTCGCGCACGCGCTTCACTGCAGCTGCGTGTACGTCAGCTTGCGTTTCCAGGCGGTCTTCTCCGCCGCGGTCTGGCCGTCGATCTCGACGTGGGCCTTGGGCAGGGCGTTGATCGCGCCCGCGGCGGGCTTGGGCTCGAGCACGATGTCGCGCCCCACCGACCACAGCACGCGCCGCTCCTCGACGTTGCCGAAGTAGTACTCCACCAGCGCCGGGTCGGGGCCGGTGTAGCCGGCGGCCGTGGTGCGGCGCACCAGCTCGTCGTTCTCCGGCGTCAGGTCGAAGTCGCCGAGGAAGATGTCGGCGACGGCGACGTCCAGCGGGATCCAGCCGATTTCCGGCGCGTAGAACTCGATCCAGCAGTGGTAGCTCTGGTCGACGTCCTTGCCGTCGAGCTCCTGCTTGAGGAAGGAGCCGTACAGGATGCGCGTGGGAATGCCGGCGGAGCGCGTCAGCGCCGCGTACAGCGAGTGGAAGTCCGTGCAATTGCCGGTCTTGGACGACAGGCAGTACTCGCTGGAGCCGAACGCGGAAGCCTTCTTCGTCGCCGGCGCCTTGACCCAATAGTCGATGTTGCGCAGCGTCCAGTCGTAGATCTTCCTGGCCGCGATCACCGGGTTCTGCTCGCTGCCGACGATCTGCTTCGACAGGTCGCGCACCTCGGTCGAGAGCACGACGTTGGCGTTGCCGGAGAGCTCCCGCTCGAAGCGCTTCTTCTCCTCGTCGTTCAACGGCCGCGACTTCTCGGCCTTGGGCGCGTGGCGGTGCTCGGTGCGCACCAGGTCGAAGGTCGTGGCGAGCGGATAGGTGCCCTCCTTGGGCGACTTGGCCTCGACGAACAGGACGCGGTTGCCCTCCGAGTCCGTGGTGATCTGCCAGTTGGGGAAAGGCGAATCGACGTGCAGGCCGGAGACCTGCTGCAGCGAATCCTCCTGCGGCAGCGCCATCCAAACGCGCAGATCCTGCGCGCCGGCGGGCACGGTGATGTCGATCTGGTTCTTGACGGTGAAATCGGCCTTGCGCGCCGACGTCGATTGGCAAGCGCACAGCGCGATGGCGAACAGGCCTGCGAAGGCTTGGAATTTCATGGTGGGGCGCACTTCGTGTGGGGTGGGGACCTTAGAAGTTGTAGGCGATGAAGGCCACGAAGCGGTTGTTCGTACCCTCGTCGAAACCGACGTAGTCGGTGGTCCAGTTCAAGTACTCCAGGCCGATGGTCACCGGCTTGAAGTTCCAGCGGCTGGCAAGGTACCAGACTTCGTTCTCGGCCCTGCCGCCCGCGTTGAGATCCGAGTCCTCCGGGTCATCGGTGGCGTAGCCGGCATGCAGCGAGTTGGTTGCGCTGGTCTTGAATCCCAGCTCGGCCCAGCCGCCCTTGGATTCGATCTCCTCTCCGGTCGTGGCGTTGATGCCCTGGCGAATGCCGCCGCGCACGTCGTCGAGGTTCTCGCCCTGGAACAGCTCTGACTTCAGCGAGAGCCGGTCCTTGTAGAGCGGCAGCGAGATGTCCAAGCCGTAGGCCTTGGACTCGAAGCGGCTTTCGCCGCCGAAGGTGCCGTCGGGGTCCTCCCAGGCCTGGTGGCCGTAGATGCCGACCTCGGCCTTCTGCCCGGCGAGCGGGAAAGCGTAGGCGACGCGCGCCTGCAGGGTCGGCAGGCCCGAGGCCTCGCCGTCGCTGTAACCCGTGCCGTAGGTGCCCGCGGGATCGAGGTCCTGGTTGTCGATCGCGCTGGTCAGGCCGGCCTCGGTCTGGACGATGAACTTGCTTTCGCCGCTGGCGCGCGCCCACTCGGCGCGGATCTGCGGGCGGCGGTCGCCCAGGTTCCCTGCGTCCCACATGACCTGGTCGTTGTTGACGATCGGCATCAGCGGCGAGATCACGTCGACGGTCTGGCCGAAGAGCAGGCTCCACTCGCTCCAGGCCAGCTTCAGGTAGGCGTGGCGCATGCGCAGCGCCGCGCGCGAATCGCTCTGCGGGGCCAGGCTCGTGTTGTAGAAGTCGATCTCGATCTTGCCGCTCACGTGCGCGTCGGCCATCGAATCCAGTTTCCCCGCGTCGACGTCCACGCCAAAGCGCGTCAGCCGCGGGTTGAGGCCCAGGTCCTCCTTGTTCTTGCCGCCCGCGCCGATGCCGTTGGGCGGCGCGGTCGGATCCTCGGACAGCACCCAGCCCGGAGTCTTCGCGCTGTTCATGCGCGAATCGTCGTACTGCACGTCCAGGCGCAGCATCCCGTAGAACTTGATGTGCGAAGGATCGTTGACGATGTCCTTCCAGGTCAGCCCGACCGGCGCCTGAGCGGGGGCGGGCGCGGCGGTGCTCTGGGCCAGAGCGAGGGTGGAGACGAGCGGCAAGGCCGCGAGGGCGCGCAACAAGGGCATGTTCGGTCCTGGGGGTTGGGAGGGAAGCGCACGCGCGGCGCGCAGCTCCCCCGCGTCCGCCCTGCCCGGGGACGCGGACTCGGACCGGAACACGAGCTTCAGGCTCGTGAATCGTCCCGAAGACCGACCGGCCCCCGTGCGGAACGGCTGCGCGCGAGCGCGAGCCGCCGCATCCGGCGGATTCAGCCGAATGCGCGCGTGAGCAGGGGGCGGTTCATGGCGCACGGTTATAGGGGCCGGCGCGCGAATCTGTCAAACGTGAGCTGGAGCTTCGCGCTCGAGGACGCGAACACGAATGCGCGCGAGCCCCTCGCCGCAGGGGCTCGCGCGCAAGAGGTTCAGACTGCGTCAGGACTTCGCGCGCCCGCAACCCGCGCAAAAGCGCGCGTCGGGGGAGAGCGGGCCGCCGCACCCGGCGCAGAAGCCGCCGACCGGCGCGCTGACCTCCAGGCCCTTGCCGCAGGCCGAGCAGTACTTGCCCGCGGCCACCGTGGCGTTGCAGGCCTTGCAGATCACCCCGGCCGCCGCGGGCGCCAGGCTGCTGCCGCCGCGGTTGTCCTTGACCAGCATCTGCGCCATCGCCATGCCGACGCCCAGGCCAGCGCCGCCCAGCAGGCCGGCGCCTGCCGCGCCGTCGCCGCCTCCACCGCCCTTGGACATGCCTTCGCCCGCGCCCATCATCGCCTTGCCCGCGGCGAACTGCTGGTAGCTGCCGACGCCGCCCATCGAGCGCACGTAGGCCGAGTCGGTGTACAGGCGCTTCAGGTTGGCCGCGTCGGTCTCGTCGATGGCGACCACGAAGTTGCCCAGGCGCACGATGTCCAGGCCGTAGCTGGCGACGTGCTGGTCCATGCTCTTGAGCACGTCCCCCTCGACCTCCTCGGTGTAGGCGCCCGAGGTGACGTCCAGCAGCGGCCACTTGTTCTTGACCACCAGTTCGGCGATGCGATCGCGGATCACCTTGAGCACCTGCTCTTTCATCCACAGGCGCACCTGGTAGCTCTCGGCGCGGCCCATGCCGACCAGCACGGTGATCAGCTGCTGCGCGTTGATCACGCGGAAGCTGAATTCCCCGTGCACCAAGGTTTGCACCGGCACGCCGCTCTTGGGGTCCTCGACGTGGCCGATCGGGCCGCCGAACTTGACGCCCACCTGCTCGTTGGTCGAGACGAAGAACACCTCGGCGATGAAAACGTTGCCGCCGGTGAAGCTGTCGACCAGGTTCGACAGGAAGGGCAGGTTGGCGGAGTCGAGCGTGTGCCGTCCAGGTCCCAGCGTGCCGACCACCTTGCCATCGCGGAAGAAGACGCAGACTTCGTCGGACTCGACGGTCAGCTGCGACTTCATCGGAATCGTCGGGTCGGGATGCTTCCAGACGACGTGGGACTTCGCGTCGTCCGGACGCGCGATCATCATTTCGCCGACGCCGCGCTTGAACCAATCGATCACGCCCATGGGAACGCCTCTCCTGCTGGCTCCGCCAGCGAACACCGCTACCTGATT
>Ga0315910_10001168_pt1 | contig 24556 bp, 22 predicted proteins | sample EdamamesoilMG_FD_204470 | JGI IMG/M metagenome (GOLD analysis project Ga0315910, IMG submission 204470) | Garden soil microbial communities collected in Santa Monica, California, United States - Edamame soil | ecosystem: Environmental > Terrestrial > Soil > Garden | place: USA: California... | reverse complement strand
GAGCGAGTCGAGCCGCGCGAGGGTGGGGAACCGGTTCCGCATGAGCAGGCGCGCCGGGACGAAGGGGTAGGCCGCCGCGGCCACATCGGGCATCGAGGTGTACGCCCCGTCGAGGATCAAGAGCCGGGGCGGGTGCGCCACCGCGACCGCTGCCGCGACCCCCGAGCCGAGCGACATCCCGTGGAGGATCAGCCGGTCGGGGGGGACCCGCAGGGAGTCGACCGCGAATCGCCAGGCGGCGAGACCGTCATCGTGCACCCCGCGCTCGGTGGGGGCGCCGTCGTTGAACGCATACCCACGGTAGTCGATCGCCAGCACCTGGAACCCGAGCCGCTGGTACCCGCGCAGCTTGTCGCGGAGCTGTCCCGACCAGATGCTCGCCGCGTTGCCGTGGAAGTACAGTACGGTCAGGCGATGGCGGCCCTCGGGAGCGGCGAGGACGGCGTCGAGCGTCAGGCCGTCGGTGGTCGGGACCCGGACGCGGCGCCATCCCGGGGCGAGGGTGGTATCGACCCCCACCCGCGACCACCCTGCCTGATACACGAGGGTGTCCTCCTGGACGAGGAGGACACCGACGATGACGACCCAGAGGAGGGCAACGACCCCGGCAGCGGTCGCGATCGCCCGCAAGAGCCGGTCAGCTCGCAAAGGCGTCCTTTTCATAGCGCCGCCGCTGCGGTCCGAGCACCGTCGCGGTCAGGATCCCGCCAGTGAGGGCGGCGGCGATGACGAGGGCGGTGAACGCGGTCTCGACGCCGGTGAGCGTCTTCCGGTCGAGGAGGGAGGCGAGTCCCCGGAACCCGATGCTCCCCGGCACCAGGAGGAGGACCCCCGGCACGAGGGTCACCGAGGTGGGACGGTCGGTGTACCAGGCGTAGAGGTTGCTCGCGATCCCGACGGTGAGTGCGGCGATGAAGGCGCCGAGCTCGGGGCCCAGGAGCCTGGCCCCCAGACGTCCCCCCATGAACGCGATGACCCCGCTCGCGATGACCCAGGGGATGTCGCGACGGTTGACCCGCAGGAGGATCGCGGCGCCGATGGGCAGCGCGAGGAGCGCCAGGTAGATCGTCCAGTCGGGGAGCGGGACCGGGGCCCCGGCGGCGATCTCGCCGACGATGTAGGTCGCCACGCGGAGCCCGACGGCCATCCCGACGATGATCGAGATGAGGAGCATGAAGGCGTGCGAGAGCCGCGCGATCCCGGCGAGCAGGTGGCGCGTGGCGAGTTCCGTCATCCCGGTGGTGAGGGTCCATCCCGGGAGGAGGACGATGAGCCCGGCGAGGGTCACCAGGAAGACGGTGATCCCCGGGAGCGAGACCGACAAGAGTGCCGCGACCAGCGAGGCGAGGAACGCCGCGAGGGGGACGAAGACCCGTCCGAGCGGCGGGATCATCCCGGCCAGCTGCGCCAGCAGCCCCACCATCAGCCCGATCCCCGCCGCGGTGGAGATCTCGAGGAGTCCGCCGCCCAGGAAGCGCGCGCCGCCGGCCGAGAGCAGGCCATAGGCGATCACCGTCCAGAGCCCGGGGTAGCGCGGTGGCGCGGTCATGATCTTGTCGATCTGCCGCGACCCATCTGCCGGGGAGAGCTCCCCCTTCATCACCTGACCCACCACCTGGTCGAGGTCGGCGAGGCGGCCCAGGTCGTCATCCGCAGCCCCGACCCGCATCAGGTGGGTGCGCTGCCGTTCCAGTGGCCCGAAGGCGGCGAAGATCGAGGTCGGCGTGGCGAAGAACTGCCCCTGCAGGCCGAGCTGTCCCGCGACCTTCTCCATCACCGTCTCGATGCGGTGCGCGGCGTAGCCGGTCGTGTGGAGCGCCTGGCCGATGCGCAGCACGAACCCCACCGCCGAGGAGGGGTCGGGGTCGAGCGGACTCGGGATCGGCCAGTCCCCGGAATGGTGGGGGAAGGCCGTGGCGGGGCGTTCCCCCTGCAGGGCGCTACGCGGGTCGGTCATCTCCCAACTTAACCCGTTCCGTGTGCCGAGCTAACTTGCGGGGTCCTGAAGTACGGAGCTCGAATGGACCGTCGTCTGGCCGGACCGTGGTCGCGGATCCAGGAACGTCGCGATCGGATGCTCGCGCGGGTCGGCGCATTGCCGGAGGCCCGACGGGAACGCCGGCCGACCCCGACCAGCTGGTCGCTGCTCGATGTCGTCGAGCATTGTGTGCTGGTCGAAGAGGGGATCACGACCGCGCTCGCGAAGGAGCCGAGCCCTGACCGCCCGCGCCGACTGGGGGAGGGGAGGAAGTATCCCTGGTGGTTCGTGCGCCTCGTGCTCATCGCGGACGTCCGGATCAAGGCGCCGGTCGAGGCGATCCTCCCTCGTCGCGAGTCGACCTTTGCGGAATTGACCGCCCGGTGGGAGCGACAGCGCCTCGCGCTCGGCGCTTGGCTCGAGTCGCAGCCGGACGCGGTCCTTGCCGCGCCCCGTTTCCGCCACCCGCTTGCCGGGTGGCTCAACGTGCCCGCTGCGATCACCTTCATCGCCGACCACCTCGGGCACCACCTCTCGCAGCTCCGTCGGATCGAGGCCCAACTCCTTCGGTGGGGGTTCGCGTCCGATCGTCAGGTCACCTTTTGCTGTCGAAGAGTTGGTCGGTAGTGTATAACTCTTTGACATGTTAGTTAATTGTAACACGTTGCGCTGCAGTGATTTAGGAATTTCGGAGTCGCAGGTATACTAGCTGCAGTGGTACCCGACCAGCCCCCTCACAGGTTGGTGGTTATGCGGAAAGGGTACATCGCAGCGGTGGTCTTGTGGTTGGGCTTTGGCGCCTCCGGGATCCAGGCGGTCCGCGCGCAGGGGGGGCCACGGCAGGATGGGCGCGCCACGGTCGTCTCGATCGTCCGGGTCACCGTCCCGCCGATCCTGAAGCTGGTCGTGGATCCCACCCGGGTGGGGCCGGACGGCGCCCCCGTCGTCTCCGTCATCACGAACATCCCCGAGCTACGGCGGACGGGGGCGCCCCTGACCGAGCTCATCAGCGACCCGAGTGCGGACTTCAAAGCCATCCGCCGGACGCGGGGTGGAGCATCAGGACTGGTTGGTGGATTCGAGGTGGACCCCGGCCTCATCCGGTACTCGATCTACGCCCCGTGACCCTCGGGATCGGTTTCGCAGGCTGGGCGCTCCCAGCGGGCCCGTGATCCCTACTGGGGACTTCTGAAACTTCAGGGGACCGATTACCGTCTCTACTTGGAACATCCGAAGTTCGGACCCCAGGAGGCGGTATGAAGAACGTCTGGCTCAGGATCGGGCTCGGCTCGGTCGCGATCTTTCTGGTCGGAATGGTCATCGTCCAGGTCTTCAAGGCCGGACGGGACAAGGTCGTCAGCATCGTCGACGGCGACGCCGACATCCCGATCCCTCTGCTCGGGGTGGTCCCCTTCCAGGTCGGGAACGCCCGGCTCGGCGACCTCCGCCGCGTCACCCTCCTGCGCGACGCTCCCCACCACATCACCGGCGTCAATTTCGTGGCCCGGATCGGCGACTCGGCGACGATCGAGCCGCTGAAGGACTGCGGCTTCCTCACGCTGGAAGGGTATGACCAGCGCCAGGCGGGGACGGACCTGAAGGTCAACTTCGGTGAGGACACCCGGTTCAAGTGCCTCTCCGACTCCTCCGGTCTGGCCTCGTTCGGACTGGTGGAGGTCCGGCACACCCAGGGGAAGGAAGAGACCACGCTCCGCCGGACCCTGATCCTCCCGCCGGAGGTGATCGTCGAGATCCAGGCGGCGATGGGGCGGCGCGATTCGCTCGACGCCGGGGCGCTCGAGGACTCGATCCGGATCGCCGTCGACTCGATCCAGCGAGCCGTACAGGTACAGATCCAGCAGGCCACCGAGGCGCAGGATCGGGCGCGGACCACCCGTGGCCAGGGGACCCGGAGCAGCGCCCCGGCGGCGCCGGCCACGCCGACCCCTCCGCCCGCGCCGAGGCAGTAACCCGAACGCAGGACTCCGTGAACCTCGCGCGGGATCACGGGATCGCAGGGGCTCGCGGAAGACCACTTTGGGGGTGCAAGGTCAGATCTCGCCTTGCACCCCCAATGATCTATTCCGTGGAGCTCCGCGTTCCAGTGTTTCCGTGGGAGGTTCACGGAGTAGTGCGACCTACCCCCGGATCGTTGTAGCTTCCCCAATGCTTCTTGTCATCGACAACTACGACAGCTTCACCTGGAACCTGGTGCAGTATGCCGGGGAACTCGGCGCCGATCCGGTGGTCGTGCGGAACGACCAGGAGACGGTGGACCAGCTCCTCGCCCGACGTCCGCAGGCGATCCTGGTCTCCCCCGGGCCGTGCACCCCTCTCGAGGCGGGGGTGAGCGTCCCGCTCATCCGGCGCGCGGCGGGGAAGGTCCCGATCCTCGGGGTCTGCCTCGGCCACCAGGCGATCGGTGAGGCGTTCGGGGGCAGGGTGGTCCGCGCCGCCCGGTTGATGCACGGGAAGACCACATCGGTGGTACACGAGGGGCAGGAGCTCTTCGCCGGGCTGGCTTCGCCGATCACCGTGATGCGGTATCACTCCCTGGTCGTGGCGCCGGAAGAGCTCCCCCCTGAGCTCTCGGTCACGGCGTGGTCCGGGGACCGGGCCAAGGGGGAGGAGATCATGGCGCTCCGCCACGCGGCGTTCCCCATCTGGGGGGTCCAATTCCACCCCGAATCGGTGGGGACCGAAGGGGGGAAGCGGATCATCGCCAACTTCCTGCGTTTGGCGGGTTTCCGCTCGCTTGCGCTTTCGACGGCGGCCGTCTAACCCCTTATTTCTCAACCTGTTGACTGTTGGCTGTTAACTGTTAGCTGCTCGCGGCACGACTTTTGACACGGGGGCCCCACTTCTCTATTTTCCAAGATGCGCCTCCTGGGTGTCATACCGGCCCGTCTCGGGTCCACTCGCCTCCCTCACAAGCCGCTCCAGCTTCTCGCCGGGGAACCTCTGGTCACCCGGGTCATTGAACGCGTCCGGGAGCTCAAGCTGGTGGACGACCTGGTGGTCGCGACCGACGCGCCGATGGTGGCCGAGGTGGTGGAGCGCTCGGGGGTGCGGGCGGTGTTGACGCGGAGCGACCATCCGTCGGGGACCGAACGGGTGGCGGAGGTCGCCGCGCGTCCGGAGTTCGCGGGGTTCGACATGATCGCGAACGTGCAGGGGGACGAACCGTTCCTCGACGTCGACGCGCTGACGGGGGCGGTGGAGCGGGTGCGGGGCGGGGATGACGTCGGCACCGCGGCGGCACCGCTCGACCTGGCGCACGCCGCCGACCCGGCCCGGGTGAAGGTCGTCACCGACGTGACGGGTCGGGCGCTCTGGTTCTCGCGCGCGGCGATCCCCTTCCGGCGCGACGGTGACACGCCGGCCGAGGGACTCTACTGGCAGCACGTGGGGCTGTACGTCTACCGGCGCGCGGCGCTGGAGCGGTGGATCGCCCTACCGCCGACGCGGGCGGAAGGGGCGGAGAAGCTGGAGCAACTGCGGGCGTTGGAACATGGGATGCGCATCGGGGTGGCGCGGCTGGAACATGCCGTGCTCCCCGGGATCGATACGTCCGAGGATCTCGCTCGGGCCCAGACACAATGGCGGACACTGCGAGGGGGCACCCGATGAGCACCAGCCAGCACGCGACCAAGTACATCTTCGTCACCGGCGGCGTCGTCTCCTCCCTCGGGAAGGGGATCGCCGCCGCCTCACTGGGACGCCTGCTGGTGGAGCGCGGCCTCACGGTGACGATGCAGAAGTTCGACCCCTACATCAACGTCGATCCCGGCACGATGTCGCCGTTCCAGCACGGCGAGGTCTTCGTCACCGACGACGGCGCCGAGACCGACCTCGACCTGGGGCACTACGAGCGCTTCATCGATCGGTCGCTCTCCCAGGCGAACAACATCACCACCGGCCGCATCTACCAGAACGTCATCGGCAAGGAGCGCCGCGGCGAGTACCTGGGCGCGACGGTGCAGGTGGTCCCGCACATCACCGACGAGATCAAGGCGGCCATCCGCCGCTCGGCGCCGGGGCACGATGTGGTGATCACCGAGATCGGCGGGACGGTGGGCGACATCGAGTCGCTCCCGTTCCTCGAAGCGATCCGGCAGTTCCGCCAGGAAGTGGGGCGCGACAACGCGCTCTTCATGCACCTGACGCTGGTGCCGTACATCGCCGCCGCCGGCGAGGTGAAGACCAAGCCCACCCAGCACTCGGTGCGCGAGCTGATGGAGATCGGGATCCAGCCCGACATCCTGATCTGCCGCGCGGAACGCCCGCTGGCCCCCGAGATCAAGCGCAAGATCGCGCTCTTCTGCAACGTGGACTACAGCTGCGTGGTGGAGAGCCCCGACGTGCGCACCATCTACGAGATCCCGCTCCGCTTCCAGGAGCAGGGGCTCGATGCCGCCGTCTGCGAGCGGCTCCGACTCGAGACCAAGTCCCCCGACATGAGCGGATGGGCCAAGATGGTCGAGACGGTGCTCCGCCCCGGCCGTGAGGTGAAGATCGCGGTGGTCGGCAAGTACACCGACCTCCACGACGCCTACAAGTCGGTCTCCGAATCCCTCATCCACGGCGGGATCGCCAACGACGCCGGGGTGCGGGTCGACTGGCTCGGCAGCGACCAGTTCACCGACCAGGAGGCGGCGGCCAAGCTGCTCGCCGGCTACGACGGCCTCCTGGTCCCCGGGGGCTTCGGGGTGCGCGGCATCGAGGGGATGATCAACGCCATCCGCTACGCCCGCGAGCACCAGATGCCCTTCTTCGGGATCTGCCTCGGCCTCCAGGTGGCGATCATCGAGTTCGCCCGGAACATGTGCGACATGGAGGGGACCACCAGCACCGAGTTCGAGCCCGACTGTCCGGCGCCGGTGATCTCGCTGATGGCCAACCAGCGCGAGGTGAAGGACATGGGAGGGACCATGCGGCTCGGCGCCTACGCCGCGCGGCTCCGGAACGGTTCCAAGGCGGCCCAGGCGTACGGCAGCACCGAGATCAGCGAGCGGCACCGCCACCGGTGGGAGGTGAACAACGCCTACCGTGACGTGCTGGCCGAGCACGGCCTCCGGCTCTCGGGACAGTCGCCGGACGGCGGCCTGGTCGAGATGATCGAGCTCCCGGACCATCCCTGGTTCGTCGGGTGCCAGTTCCACCCGGAACTCAAGAGCCGGCCGATGCGTCCGCACCCCCTCTTCGCCGCCTTCATCCGCGCGGCAGTGGAGCGGCGGGCGGGGGCCGAGGCGCCCAAGGAACAGGCCGCCCGGAAGGCCGCGGGGACCGCGACGTGAGCTGGAGCTTCGCGCGGCACCCGTTCATCCTCGCGGGGCCCTGCGTCATCGAGCCGGGCGATGTCCTCCCGCGGGTCGCCGCGGAGCTAGCGCGCCTGCAGGTGACCCTCGGCGTGCCGTTCTGCTTCAAGGCGAGCTTCGACAAGGCCAACCGTGCGCGGCTCGGCGGGGCGCGCGGGCCGGGGATCGACGAGGGGCTCAAGGTGCTGGAGCGGATCCGTCGCGAGTCGGGGCTCCCGATCCTCACCGACATCCACGAGGCGTCGCAGGCGGCCCCGGTGGCCCAGGTGGTGGACGTGCTCCAGATCCCCGCCTTCCTCTCGCGGCAGACCGATCTCCTCGTCGCCGCCGGGAAGACCGGGAAGCCGGTGAACGTGAAGAAGGGGCAGTGGATGGCGCCCGAGCAGATGGCGGGCGCCGTCGAGAAGGTGCAGGGGAGCGGGTCGAAGGAGGTCGCGGTCACCGAGCGCGGCACCTTCTTCGGCTACGGCGACCTGGTGGTGGATATGCGGAGCTTCGCGCGGATGCGCGAGGCGACCCGGGTCCCCGTGATCTTCGACGCCACCCACTCGGTGCAGCAGCCGGGGCAGGGGGGCGGCGGCACCAGCGGCGGGCTCCGGGAGTTCATCCCTTCGCTCATCGGCGCGGCCGCCGCCGCGGGGGCCGACGGTTTCTTCCTCGAGACCCACCCCGATCCGGCGCAGGCACCGAGCGACGCGGCGACCCAGTGGCCCCTGGCGGAGCTCGAGGGGCTGCTGCAGCGCACCATCGATCTCTGGCACCGGGCCCGGGCGTGATCGACGCCGCGCGCGCCAAGGGGATCAAGCTCGTCGGCCTCGATGTCGACGGGGTCCTCACCGACAACGGGATCATCCTCGCGGTCGACCAGGGGCGCCGGGTCGAGTCGAAGCGGTTCCACGCCCTGGATGGGGTGGCGATCCATTTCCTGCGGATGGCGGGGATCGAGGTCGCGTTCGTGAGCGGGCGCACCTCCGAGGCGACCGCCGCGCGGGCCGCGGAGCTCAAGGTCACCGAGGTGATCCAGGACCCCGGGATGGGGATGAAGCTCCCCGCGGTGAAGGCGCTCCTCGCCCGGAAGGGCCTCGACTTCTCCGCCCTCGCCTTCGTCGGCGACGACGTGGCCGATATCCCGGTGCTCCGCCGCGCGGGGCTCCCGGTCGCGGTGGCGAACGCGGTCGCGGAAGCGAAGGCGCTCGCCGCCTGGGTCACCCCCTCCCGCGGGGGCGATGGCGCGGTCCGGGAGTTCGTGGAAGCCCTCCTCCGGGCGCGCGGGGAGTGGGACACCCTGCTCGCGCGGTACCTCAAGGAACGTGGCGATGCCGATGACTGACCAGGAGCTCTGCACCGAGGCGCTCCGCGTCCTCCGACTCGAGGCGCGGGAGCTCGAGTCCGCCGCGGCGCGGCTGGGAGCGGAGTTCGCGGCCGCCGTGCGCCTGGTGGAGCGGATGCCGGGGCGGCTCATCGTGTCGGGGGTGGGAAAGAGCGGGATCATCGCGCGGAAGATCGCGGCGACCCTCACCTCCACCGGCACCGCGGCCAGCTACCTCCATCCCGTCGACTCCCTCCACGGCGACCTCGGCATCGTGGGGAAGGAGGATGTGGCGCTCCTCCTCTCCAAGAGCGGGAATACCGAGGAGCTCTTCGGCCTGGTCGCGGCGCTGCAGCGGATGCAGGTCCCGATCATCGCCCTCACCGGTGGGCGCTCTTCGATGCTCGCGAAGGCCGCGACCGTGGTGCTCGATGCCGGGGTGAGCGAAGAGGCGTGCCCGCACGACCTCGCCCCCACCACCAGCACGACCGTGGCCCTCGCCCTGGGCGACGCCCTTGCGGTGGCCCTCCTCAAGGTGAAGGGGTTCGGCCGCGACGACTTCGCCGCCTTCCATCCCGGCGGCAGCCTGGGGCGGAAGCTCTCCCTCCGCGTCAGCGACGTGATGCTGCAGGACCTCGCTCCGCTCCCGCCGACGGCCGAGATGCGCGACGCCGTGGTGGCGCTCGCCCGTCAGCGCGGCCTGGCGGTGATCGCCGAGGGCGGGCGGCTCGCCGGCGTCATCACCACCGGCGACCTGGCGCGCCTGGCCCAGCGGCAGCCCGATTTCCTCGCCGTCCCCGTGACCGACGTGATGACCAAGGCCCCCCGCGCCGCGGACGCGGAGGAGCTCGCGGCCGCCTGCGTGGGCCGGATGGAGCAGTTCGGCATCATCGCCATGCCGGTGACCTCGGGCGGCACGCTGGTCGGGGTGGTGCACCTGCACGACCTGCTGCGGGCGGGGGCGGTGTGAGGGAACAGCGAACGGACGCTCAGACGCTCAGTGGGTGGCGTACCCGCATGCTCCTGAGCGTCTTGAGCGTCTGCGCCCTGTTGCCTGCCTGTGACGACAACGCCCTCCGCGTGCAGGCCGCGATCCAGCAGGCCGACACCGCGGACCAGGTGCTCGACAGCGTCTTCCACGTCGTGACCAAGGACGGGATGCGCCAGAGCATCGTCCAGGCCGACACGGCGTACTACTACGAGCGGAGCGAGACCTTCGAGCTCCGGAAGCTCCGCGTCACCTTCTTCCGCGCCAACGGGGCCGAGACCTCGACCCTCACCGCCGAGTCGGGGACGTACCAGGTCCGGCTGGGGAAGATGGAGGCGCGGCAGGCGGTGGTGGTGCGGAGCGTCGACGGGCGGGCGCTCTTCACCGAACTGCTGCGCTACGACCAGAACCTGAACCAGCTCTCCACCGACCAGCCGTTCACCTTCACGGGGCCCACGTCGAGCGGCTCCGGGGTCGGCTTCGTCTCCGATCCCGATTTCCGGAACGTCACCGGCTCGCAGGGGCGCGGCACCGAATCGCAGGGCGCCGGGCGCTTCATCCCCCCGGGGCAGTGAGCGATGCGGCGCCTCCTCGCCCTGGTCGCCTTTGTCCTCGCCCCCGCCGCGCTGTCGGCGCAGGAGTTCGGGGACTCGCGCTGCATCATGGTGGTGGACACGATGCTCCGCTACCGCCGGGTGGAGCAGGCGGGGTCGCTGACGTTCTACGCCGGCGGGCTGGTCCGTCTCAGCTGCCAGGGGACGTCGGTCAAGATGCAGGCCGACAGCATGATGGCGATCGACAACTTCCGGATCACCTACTTCATCGGGCACGTGCACTACAGTGACTCGACGATGGACGTGACCGCGGACCGCGGCACCTACATCAAGGATGGCGAGCGGTGGGAGGCGCGCGGCAACGTGGTCGCCCGGAACCTCCGGACCAACTCGACCCTCCGCGGGCCGTCGCTCGACTACCTGCGTCCCATCCCCGGGATCCGGGACACGGTGCAGATGTACGCCGTGAGCCGGCCCCGCATCGACTACGTGCCGCTCGACAGCGTGGGGCGGCCGCAGGAGCCGTACATCATTTACGGCGACCGGGTCCGCTTCCGGGGGAACGACCGGGTCTACGCCGGCGGTCGCGTCACCGTGGACCGGAGCGACTTCTCCGCCAAGGGGGACTCGCTCCGCCTCGACACCGGGCTCGGCCAGGACGGCGCCCTCGTCGGCAACGCCCAGATGCAGGGGAAGGGGGCCGACCCCTACACCCTCACGGGGAAGAACATCCTCCTCCGCCTCGGGAGCAACGAGCTTCGCGGGGTCCGCGCCACCACCCGGGGGCACGCGGTCACCCAGGAGTGGGACCTCGTCGCCGACACGATCGACCTGAGCCTCGTCCGGAGCCTCCTGGTCCAGACCCTTGCGTGGGGGGACTCGATCCGCCCCAAGGCGGTCTCGCCGGAGCGCGAGATCCGCGCCGATTCCCTCGCCATCGACACCCCCGACCGCCGGCTCACCGAGGCCCGCACCTACGGTCGCGGCTGGATCGCCACCGCCGCCGACTCGGCCGGGGAGCGGGACTGGCTCGAAGGGGACAGCGTGATCGCGCGCTTCGCCGCCGCCGATTCGGGACCGGCGCGGAACGTGCTCCGCCAGGTCGATGCGATGGGGAAGGCGCGGAGCTACTACCGCGTGGTGGACCGTGCCCGCCCCGGCCCGCCGTCGATCAACTACATCCGCGGCGACCTGATCGTGGTCCGGATGAAGCCGAGCGGCTCCAACGAGGTCGACCGGGTGGACGTGCGCGGGAAGGTCGACGGGGTGCAGCTCGAACCCCTCCGCCAACGCCCCGACTCGGTCACCACCGACTCCCTCCGCACCGTCGCGGACTCCCTCCGTCGGAACGCGCAACGATGATCGCCAGCTCCCTCGCCGCCCTGCAGGAACGCGACCCGTCGCAGTCGGTGGCGCTCGCCGCCCTGGTGCAGACCGCGGGCGCCGATGGCAGCGCCGGGCTGAGCGACCTGGTGCTGGTCTACCGCGAGCTCTACCTCCACGCCTCCCGGGCCGCAGGGGCCGCACCGTTGGGGGAACTCTCCTCCGACCAGCTCCGCGAGAACCTGCTCCTGTCCGTGCTCCCCCGGTTGGTGGACGCGGGGTGGGTCGCTGCGATCCCGGAGGGCTCCGACCCCCCGGTGCGGATCGCACCCGCGTGGTGGGGAGAGGTGACGCTCGACCGCACCGGGACCCAGGACCGGCTCCTCGCCACCGCGGACGCCGCCTTCCGGCGCGTGACCCAGACCTTGCGGGTCGTCATCCCGACGCCGAGCCTCCTGCGAGGGGAGGGGCTCCGGAAGACGTTCAAGAAACGGACGGTGGTGAAAGACGTCTCGGTCGAGGTGAAGCAGGGGGAGATCGTCGGCCTCCTCGGGCCCAACGGGGCGGGGAAGACCACCACGTTCTACCTGATCACCGGCCTCATCCTACCGGACAGCGGCACCGTGACCCTGGACGGGAACGACCTGTCGCAGGCGCCGATGTACCAGCGGGCCCGTTCCGGGATCGGCTACCTGGCGCAGGAGCCCTCGATCTTCCGCCGGATGACGGTGGAGGAGAACGTCCTCGCCATCCTCGAGACCTTGCCGCTCTCGAAGCGCGAGCGCCTCGAGCGCCTCGAGCGCCTGCTGGACGAGCTCTCGATCAAGCACCTGCGGAAGAGCCGCGCCTTCTCCCTCTCGGGGGGCGAACGCCGGCGGCTCGAGATCACCCGCGCCCTCGTCACCGAGCCCAAGTTCCTCCTGCTCGACGAGCCGTTCGCCGGCGTCGACCCGATCGCGGTGCACGACATCCAGAGCATCGTCGCGGGGCTCCGCCACCGCGGCATCGGCGTGCTGATCACCGACCACAACGTCGAGCAGACCCTCGACATCGTGGACCGCGCGTACATCATGTTCGACGGCAAGGTGCAGGTCGAAGGCCCGGTGCGCGACCTGGTCTTCGACGATCGCGTCGCTGAGATGTACTTCGGCCCCACCCTCACGGCGCGGCTCCGGGCCCGCCTCGAGGAACAGGGACGGTGAAGACCGGCCTCGGCCAGCACACCGGGCTCCGCCAGGAGCTCCGGATCAATCCACGCCTGTACCAGGCGATGGACCTGCTGACGATGCCGATGATGGACCTGCAGCAGCACCTGAAGCAGGAGCTGCTGGTGAACCCGTTCCTCGAGCTGGAGGAGCCGCAGGACACGCCGGAGCTGGAGGCGACGCAGCAGCAGGAGAAGGAGAAGCAGGAGAAAGAGGACGAGATGGACTGGGAGGAGATCCTCCTCAACGGCTTCGATGTCGCGGGGGCCACCAGCGGCGGGTACGAGGATCGCGAGTACCTCGAACCGGTGTCCGTGGAGACCCCCGATCTCGACGACCACCTCCGGCAGCAGCTCGACCTCCTCGTCCTCTCCCCCCGCCAGCGCTTCCTGGTCGAGCAGTTCCTTGGCAACATCGGGGACGACGGCTACCTGCAGTCCTCCCTCGAGGAGGTCGTGGCCCTCGCCAACCAACAGCTCGCCGAGGAGTGGGCGCTCCGCCGGCCCGATGCGGTCGATGACGACGGGGACGCGGTCGAGGAGGAGGGCCCCGCCGAGGTGCAGCTCCCCCCCGGGGTGAAGCCGTACGGGATGCCCGAGGCCGAGGAGATGCTCCGCATCATCCAGGATCTGGATCCCCCCGGGGTCGGGGCCCGCGACGTCCGCGAGTGCCTCCTCCTCCAGCTCGATGACCGCGGGGAGAAGGGGGGGCTCGCCTGGCGGCTGGTGGAACAGGCGTGGGCCGAGGTGATCGCCCACAAGTGGAATGAGATCGCACGACGGCTCGATGTGGAGCCGGCCGAGGCACAGGCCGCCGCCGACCACCTGTCGAAGCTCGATCCGAAGCCCGGGCTCCGGTACTCGGCGCGGCCCGATGCCTACGTCATTCCCGACCTGATCGTGGACAAGGTCGACGGTCGCTACATCGTGGCCCTCAACGACCAGGGGGTGCCGCGGCTCCGGATGGCCCGGGCCTACCAGGACGTGGCGCGGCAGAAGAAGGGGATGGACCAGGAGCAGAAGGAGTTCGTGCAGCAGAAGATGTCGAGCGCCCAGTGGATGGTGCAGGCGATCGAACAGCGCCGGCAGACGATGCTCAAGGTGATGCACTTCATCGTCGACCGGCAGCACGAGTTCTTCGAGAAGGGGGTGGAGTTCCTGAAGCCCCTCACCCTCCGCGAGGTCGCCGACGTGGTGGACATGCACGAGTCCACCATCAGCCGGGTGACCAGCGAGAAGTGGGCGCAGACCCCGCGCGGCACCTACCCGCTCAAGTACTTCTTCTCCTCCGCCCTCAACACCACGAGCGGCGAGGACGCCTCGGCCCGCGCCATCAAGGCCAAGCTCGAGAAGATGGTCGGCGAGGAGGACACGGCGAAGCCGCTCACCGACCAGCAGATCGTCCATCTCTTCCAGGAACAGGGCGTGCAGATCGCCCGCCGCACCGTCGCCAAGTACCGCGACCAGCTCGGCATACTTCCCGCCCGGATGCGCAAGCGCGTATGAGCACTCGCCCCGTCGAGGTCAGCGTCCTCGTTCCCGCGAAGGATGAAGCGGAGAACCTCCCCGAGTTCGTCCGCCAGGCGGCGGACGCGCTCGTCCCCGCCGGGTTCGGTTTCGAGGTCGTCGTCGTGAACGACGGCTCCACCGACGCCACCGAGGCGGTGCTCGCCGACCTCAAGGCGAAGCACCCCTGGCTCCGGAGCGTCACCCACCGCCGCCAGCTGGGGATCGCCGACGCCCTCCGGAGCGGGGCCGACGCCGCGAGCGGCCACATCCTGGTCTTCTACCCGGCCGACCTGCAGTACCGGCCGGAGGACATCCCGCGCCTGGTCGCCCCGATCCTCAAGGGGGAGGCCGACATCGTCACCGGCACCAAGCAGGGGAAGTACGAAAAGGCCTTCGTCTCGTCGGTCTACAACATCCTTTGCCGCTGGCTCTTCGGGATCCGCGTCACCGACCTGAACTCGGTCAAGGCGTATCGCCGCGAGATCATGGACGTGCAGCCGCTCCGCCCCGACTGGCACCGCTACATGGTGGTGATCGCCGCCGCCGAGGGGTACGAGCTCACGTCGACCCCGGTGCCGCTCTACCCGCGCACTGCGGGGACCTCGAAGTTCGGGTGGGGACGGATCCCCGTCGGGGTGCTCGACCTCCTCTCCGTCTGGTTCCAGCTCCGCTTCGGGCGGAAGCCGATGCTCTTCTTCGGCGTGGCCGGCGCGCTCCTCTTCTTCCTTGGCTTCCTCACCGGGGTCGTGGCGCTGGTGATGCGCTACGGCTACGGCTACGGCTTCCGCCCCCTCCTCGACCTGATCATGGTGCTGGTGATCTGCGGGGTCGCGCTCTTCGGGTTCGGGTTCGTGGGCGAACTGGTGGCGCAGCAGCGGGAGGAGATCCGCGAGCTGGCGCGCCGGAAAGAGTAAGGGCAGCCGACTCGGCTGCCCTCGGGATGCAGATCGGCCTTCTGGACTACGCCCGCGGCAGCCTGACCCCGTAGCGGCCCAGGAAGACCGCCAATTCCTCGGTCAGCACCGCCCCCTCACGGGAACGGGTGCGGCCGGCGAGGTCGAGCCAGAAGACCCCACCCTTCGTGAGCTCGCGACGTTCCGAGTCGGTGAGCGGCTCCTCGGTGAGCAGGGTGGTGCCGCGGACGATGGCGCCGAGCGGTTGACCGGCACGCCGCCAGAAGAGATGCCCGCTCCCGTTGGGGCCGCGATAGGTGCGGCTCGGTCCGTCCCCGGTGCGCGACACCCCGTTGTCCGCCACGAACCGGTCGAACTCCGAGACGATGGTCTCCGTCAGGGCGGCACGCCCCGCCGCATCCGGCTTCCGGGGCCAGTCGGGCCCGCTCTTGATGACCTTGGCGGGGGAGCCGACCGCCAGCGAGCCGGCGGGGATGTCGCCGCTCACCAGGGAATTGGCGCCGATCACCGAGCCGTTACCGACCGTGCTCCCCGGCATCACGAACACGCGCCACGGGAACCAGACGCTGCTCCCGATGGTCACCGGCTTGTAGTCCGCGGGATAGCCGTCGAAGGCGTTGAGCCAGGCGCCGTGGGTGAAGATCAGGGTGTGACCCCCGATCCCCGTGTCGTCGCCGATGATCACCGGCTTGGTCGGGTTGATGTAGGCCATCTGCAGGACGATGGTCCGGGCGCCGAGCACGAAGCGCGATTCCGGCAGCTGCGGCCCCCCGACATAGACCTGTTCACGGATCCGGGCATCCTCCCCGATCTCGATCACCCGGCAGGAGACGTAGCTCATCGTCCCGATGCTCGAGTGCGCCCCCATCCGGATGATCCGCCCCTGGACCACCGCCAGCGCCCCGATCTCGACGAAATCACCGAGCTGGACATCCTCCCCGGAGACGACGCTGCCGGGGCCGAACTTGACCCCCCGACCCACACGGTAGCCGAGGAACGTCCGGTAGATGAACCCCTTGAGGAAACTCGGCATCCACCCGAAGGCGATGAGGTGCCCCCACGGGATGCGCTTCTCTGAGATGAGTCGCTGGGCCATGGCCCCAAGGCTACCCCGCGCCGAGCGCATGCGTCAAGCGGGGCGTCCCGCGTGATCCAGCTCCCCGTCGAGGGGCTTGCCCCCGTGGAACGCCACGGCCTCGCCCTCCTCATCGACCTCTCCCGACTCCTCCCGGCCCCCGCCGGGGCCGCCGCGGTGCGTCTTGACCTCGTGGCCGGCGGTCGGGAAGGGCTCGACGCGTTGGCGGACGATCCGGGGATCGACGACGGGGTCATCCGGGTCACCCGGAATGCGGTGCGCACCTTCGGCGAGATCGGCGGGATGGTGACGGAGCAGGGGACGCGGGAACGGGACCGCCTGGGCCGGGTGCCGAGTACCGCGAACCCGCTGGTCCAGGCGTGGCGGGAGAAGGAGCCGCTCCTCTCCAGCTACGCGAACGGGATCCGGATCGCCGCGGCGCGGGCCGCCGGGGACCGCCCCTTCCGTGCCGTGTCGCCCTGGCCCGACGGGAAGCGCTGGGCGGCGGCGATCACCCACGACCTCGACATCGTCTCCCTCTGGCCGGTCTTCACCGGGCTCCGCGCGCTCGAACTCCTCAAGAAGGGGGAGTGGGGCCAGCTCGGGCGGACGATCGGTGCCGCACTTGGCGCCACCTTCGGCGATCCGGTCCGCCGCGCCGCCCTCGAGATCCTGGCCATCGAACAGGAGGCCGGGATCCGGAGCACCTGGTACATCATCTGCGGGTCGCCGACCTGGCAGTCGTGGAAGCAGGGGGATGTGACCTACACCCCTGAGTCCAAGGCGACCCGGTCGATCCTCGCGGCGATCGCGGCGACGGGATGCGAGATCGGTCTCCACGGCTCGATGGTGACGGCAGTGGATCCCGCCCGTTTCCTCGAGCAGGCCGAACGGCTCGGTGCCCTCGTCCCGACGCGGGGGACGGGGGTGCGACAGCACTTCCTCCGGATGGATCCGGGAATGACGCAGCGGGGGATGATCCGCGCCGGGTTCCAGCACGACGCGACGATCGGCTTCTCCGACACCAACGGGTTCCGGATGGGGATCGCCGACATCGTCCCCTGGTACGACGCCGCGGGAGACACCAACACTCCGCTCGAGGCGGTCCCCTTCTGCTGGATGGACCGGACCCAGAGCAAGTACCAGGGAGTCGAGGATCCGATGGAGTGGGCGCGGGTGGCGCTCGAGATGGCGGGGCGCTGCCGCGACGTGGAAGGATTCTGGTCCGGGATCTGGCATCCGAACCTGACGGCACCGCTCGGCTACCCCCGGGCCCCGGAGGCGTTCCGCGCCATCGTGAAGGGCCTCACCGCCGACCCGACCGCCTGGGTCACCACCGTTGGGGAGGCGGTGCGGTGGCGGAAGGCGCGTCGCGCCGTGGCGGCGGTGGGGATCGGGGCGGGGGGCGAGGTGGTCGCGAAGCGTCCCGTCGGCTCCGCACCGGTCTGGCTCGAAGATGCTCAGGGGCATCGGCGGGAAGAGGCGACGGGATGAAGATCCTCTTCGTCGCCCATACCTATCTCCGCTGGCCGGGGGACCGCGCCGGGGCGCAGGTGCACCGCTTCGCCCGGGAGGCGCTCGCGCGCGGGCATCAGGTGCTGGTCGTCGCGCCTCACGCCGCGGGGGCAGCGGAGGGGGAGGAGGTCCTCGACGGGGTCCGGGTGCGGCGCTTCCGCTATGCCTCGGATGCCAACGAGCGGATCGGCTACCAGGGAGCGATCGCCAAGAGCATCGGGAGCCCGGCGGCACTCCTCACCTTGCCGGGCTATCTCCTCAAGTTCCGCGGGGCGGTGCGGCAGGCGGTCGTCGAGTTCACCCCCGACGTCGTCTCGGTGCACTGGTGGGCGCCGGGTGGGCTGGCCACCGATGGGGTGTCGGCCCCGGTCGCCATCACGTGCCACGGGAGCGACGTGCGGCTCCTCACGACCAGCCTCATCGCCCGCCTCCTCGGTCGCCCGGTGCTCCAGCGCGCGGCGGCGGTCTCCGCGGTCTCCGCGCTCATGGCCAAGGACATCGCGGAGCGGAGCGGTCGCACCGACGTCGTCGTCACCCGGATGCCGATCGATGACACCCGGTTCGCTCCCGGCGCCGCGCGCGGGGTACCCCCGCGGATCCTCTTCGCGGGGAACCTCATCCGCGCCAAAGGGGTCGACCTGATCCTCCGCGCCGCGGCGGAGCTTCATCGTGCTGGAGTGGCGTTCCAGCTTCGCCTGGTAGGTGACGGCCCTGATCGACCGGAGTTCGAACGGCTCGTCGCGGCGCTCGGCATCGTCGAGCTCGTGGACTGGGCGGGCCCCAAGGCCCACGACGAGATGCCGGGAGAGTTCGCCCAAGCCGCGATCTTCGTCCTCGCGAGCCGAGGCCCCCGCGGAGAGGGGCTCCCGCTCACCGTGGCCGAGGCGCTGCTCTCAGGGTGCGCGGTGGTGTCGACGCCCGCCGGCGGGGTGCCGGAGATCGTGCTCGATGACGTCACCGGACTGATCGCGCGGGATGACGACGCCCCCCACCTCGCCTCGCAGCTGCGGCGCCTGCTCGACGATCCGGCGCTCCGCGAGCGGCTCGGACGAGCGGGACGCGCGCGTGCGCTCGAGCAGCACGGCGCTCGCCAGGCGAACGACCGCTTCTTCACCTTCCTCGAGGGTGCGACCCGAAGGGGCGGCGTCCGATGAACCGACGCGCCCTCTTCCGCGTCCTCCTCACCACCGCCGCCCTGGTCGCGGTCGGGATCGCGCTGAGCGACCTCGCGGGGCAGTGGGGCGAGCTCACCCAGCAGCCGGTGCAGTGGGCGTTCCGGCCAGGGTACCTCGCGGGGGCGATACTGGCCGCCCTCGCCACCTACCTCGTCCTCATCGACTCCTGGCGTCGGGTCCTCGGCGGGTACGGCGATGCACTGCCGTTCCCGGTCGCCGCGCGGATCTGGATCCTCTCCAACTTCGGGAAGTACCTCCCGGGGAAGCTCTGGATCATCGCCGGGATGGCGGTGATGGCCGGCAAGGAGGGGGTGCGTCCCGCGGCGGCGGTCACCTCCGCGGTGATCATGCAGGCGTTGGCCCTCGCGAGTGGGGCGGCGGTCGGGGCCTTCGCGCCGGGAGCGCTCGCGGCGCTCGGACCGTGGGGAGGCACCGGTGCCCTTGGGGTCGCGGTGGCGAGCTTCCTCGGGCTCGGTCTGCTCATCTCCCCGCGCGCGCTGGGCGTGGTGCAGGGGGTGCTCCCCGCGGGTGCCCCGACGCTCGAGCCGGTCCGCGCCCCGGCGCTGGCGCTCGGACTCGTCGGCAATCTCCTCGCCTGGCTCGGCTACGGTCTGGCCACCCGCTGGCTCGCGGAAGGGCTCTTCGCCGGGGCCGAGCTCCCGCTCCTCGTGGCCGCCGGGGCGTTCGCGGTCTCCTACCTCGCGGGGCTCCTCGCCCTCGTGGTCCCCGGGGGGATCGGCGTGAGGGAGACTATCTTTACGGTCCTGCTGGCGCCGTACCTCGGCATCCGCTCCGCTGTCGCGCTTGCCATCGCGAGCCGGCTCCTGATGACCCTGATCGAACTGGGACTTGCCCTGCCGGCCGCGCTCGCGCGCCGCGGGGGGACCCAGGAACCTCCCCGCACCACGGGCCCATGAACTCTCCCGAGATCGATCCGCTGGACCGGATGCCGCGCTGGCTCCCCGCCGTGACCTACCTCGTGCTCACGGTGCTGGTCTTCCGCGCCTACCTCTTCGCCCCCGCCGGGGCGATGCTCTACGGGTCGGACACCATCGCCGCCGGCGTCCTGCTCCGCGGGTTCTTCGTGGATGCCGTGCGGGCGCTCGGGCATATCCCCCAGTGGAACCCCTACCTCCACAGCGGGCTCCCGTACCTCGAGGCCGGCGGGGGCGACACCCTCTACCCGACCTCGATCCTCCACTTCTTCCTGTCGATGCCGCAGGCGCTGGCGTGGAAGCTCATCGTCCACGTCTTCCTCGCCGGCTTCTCGATGTACTACTGCGTCCGGGTCTTCGGCGGGTCGCGGTGGGTGGCCTACGTGGCGGGCGGGGCGCACCTGCTGTCCGCGCAGATGATCAGCCAGGTCTTCGGCGGGCAGGACACCAAGATCTACGTCGCCGCCCTCTTCCCGGCGACGCTCGCCTTCCTGGTCCGTGCCATCGACCGGCGATCGTGGACCCACTTCGTCTGGTTCGGCCTCTTCGCCGGACTCCTCCTCCTCGGCCACCCGGTCCTCTCGTTCTACGCCTGGATGGTCCTCGGGATCTGGGGGCTGGTGATGATCTGGACCCGGCGCGGGGAGGGGACCAAGGCGATGCTGCAGCGCTTCGCCGGCGGGATGGTCTCCCTGGTGACGGCGCTGGCGCTGGCGACCGTGGTCCTCTGGCCGATGTATCACTACCTCCGGAACTACTCACCCCGCTCGGGGACCGGCCGCGGGCTCGAGTACGCGATGTCCTATCCGCTCAACGCCCCGGAGTCGGTCGGGCTCCTGATCGGTGGCTTCGCGGGGTCGGACCGGCTCGACGGCTCCCGTTATTGGGGCCCGAATCCGCTCAAGGGGAATCTCGAGTACGGCGGGACGCTGGTCCTCGTCCTCGGCGTGACGGCGATCTTCGCGCTGAAGGGGGACCGCCGTCGCTGGGGACTTGGGGCCACGATGTTCCTCACCTGGCTCTACGCGATGGGGGACAAGCCGGCGGGGATGTCGTTCTGGCGGGTGATCTTCCACCTGCTCAAGCCGACCCAGAACTTCCGGGCGCCGAGCCTGGTGATGTTCATCTTCTTCGCGGCGGCGCTGGTCCTGACCGCTCTCCTCCTCGACCGGCTCCTGAAGCCGGGCGCGGAGGGGGAAGCGGCGCGCGCCACCACCCGGAAAGGGCTCCTGGCCGGGGCGGGGATCGCGCTCCTCCTGACCCTCATCGTCCAGGTCGGAGGGCCGTCGACCGTGAGCGCCCTCTTCGGTGCCACGGAGATCGAGGCGCTGACGGGGAACATCGGGGCGATGATCATCGGCGGCTGGATCGCCATCCTCGCCTGCCTCGCGATGTGGGCGCTGGTGCGGGGCGTGGGGACGGGGGCCGTGGCCGCGACCGGGATGCTGCTGGGGTTCCTGGGGCTCACGACCGTCGACCTGCTCGTGGCGAACGCGCCGTTCGTCGTCGCGCGACCCTACACCGACTACTTCCCGACCCGCGGGGACTACGACCAGCTGAAGGGGCTCCTCGGGCCCGGCGAACGGGTCCTCCCCTCCGACCACGTCATCCGGCAGGGGAGCCTCGCCACCTACGGCGTCCCCGAGGCCTTCGGCTACCACGGGAATGAGCCGCGCTGGTACGACGTCGCGACCATCCGGAACTACCGCGACCAGGCCTACTACTCCGACCAGCAGCAGTACAACGGCTACCTCCTGCAGCTGATGACGAGCGGGATGGGGCGCGCCCTCGCGATCCGCGTGGCGATCCTCCCCCCGACCGACATCCCGATCACCGGGTGGGAACGGCTCGGCGCCAACGAGCAGTACGCCGTCTATCGGAGCACGGAGGCGCTCCCGGGCGGGGCGCTTATCTCGAACGTGCAGGTCCAGCCCGACACGATGGAGGTCCTGAAGACGCTCTGGAGCGGCGGGTTCGACGCGGGGACCATCGCCTTCGTGGCCGAGTCGGTCCCCGGGCTCGGGGCGGCGGGAGGGAAGGGGACCTTCCAGATCACCAGCGAGGCGAGTGACTCGGTCGTGGTGCAGGTCACCAGCGACGGCCCCGCCCTCGCGATGTTGAGCCGCACCTGGCACCCCTATTGGCAGGCGAGCATCGACGGCGCCCCCTTCCAGGAGGTGGTCCGGACCGATTACACCCTGATGGGGGTGCCGGTGACGGCGGGCACGCACAGCATCGTCTTCCGCTACCGGTCGCCGGTTGTGGCGAAGGCGGAGCTGGTGAGCGCCTCGGCCTGGATCCTGGTCCTCATCACCTCGCTCTGGGCGCTCTTCGTGGCGGTGCGGAGGAGGAAGCACGGTGTCTGAGCGTGCCCTGGTCTGCGTCCCGACCTACAACGAGGCGGAGAACCTCCCCAAGATCGTCCCCGCCATCCTGGCCCAGGACCCGAGGCTCGAGGTGCTGGTCATCGACGACGGCTCCCCGGACGGGACCGGGAAGCTCGCCGACCAGATGGCGGCGGCCGACCCGCGGATCCACGTCCTGCACCGTACGGCCAAGGAAGGGCTGGGGAAGGCGTACCTCGCGGGGTTCCGTTGGGCGCTGGGGCGGGAGTACGGCTACGTCTTCGAGATGGATGCCGACTTCAGTCACGACCCGAAGTACTTAAAGGACTTTCTCAAGTCCATCGTGGACGCCGACCTGGTGCTCGGCTCCCGCTACAAGAGCGGGGTGAACGTGGTGAATTGGCCGATGAGCCGGCTCCTCCTCTCGTTCTTCGCCAATAAGTACGTCCGGTGGATCACCTGGATGCCCCTGACCGACGCCACCGGGGGGTTCAAGTGCTTTCGCAGGGCGGTGCTGGAGGCCGTGGACCTGGACGATGTCCGCTCCAACGGCTACGCCTTCCAGATCGAGATGAGCTTCCGGGCCTTCCGGAAGGGATTCCGCGTGCGGGAGATCCCGATCGTCTTCGTCGACCGGATCGAGGGTGTGAGCAAGATGAACAAGAAGATCGTCCGCGAGGCGATCTGGATGGTGCCGTGGCTCCGGCTCTCGGCCTTCCTGGGGCGGCTATGAACGCCACCACGGGGACGATCTTCTACAAGATGACCGGCTCGGGCAACGACTTCGTGATGCTCGACGGCCGCAACGCCCGCCTGGAGGACTGGCCGGTCGAGCGGATCCAGGCGGTCTGCGACCGGCGCTTCGGGGTCGGCGCCGACGGCTTCCTGATCCTCCAGCCCGAGGGGGCCGGGGCGGTCCGGATGGTCTTCTTCAACTCCGACGGTTCCCGGGCCCCGATGTGCGGCAACGCCGCCCTCTGCAGCACCCGGCTCAGCTACCGCCTGGGGCTCGCTCCCGAGGGGATGACCCTGGTGACCGACAGCGGGGCCTTCCCGACCCGCTCGCTCGACGGCGTGATGGCGGAGCTCAACCTCCCCGACTTCGACGCCCACCGGAAGATGGAGATCCCTCTCGTGGCCGGTGAACAGGGGATCTGGTTCGCCAATGCCGGGGGGCCGCCGCATACGGTGGTCGTGGTCGACGATATCGAGAAGGTCGATGTGGCGGGCCGTGGGCGGGAACTCCGGTACCACGAGGCGTTCGCCCCCAAGGGGGCCAACATCAACTTCGTCCAGGACCCGGCCAAGTGGTCCGGCACAGGCCCCCTGCCGATGCGCACCTACGAGCGGGGGGTGGAGGGCGAGACCCTCGCCTGCGGCACCGGGGCGGTCAGCTGTGCCGTCGCCCTGGCCACGATCGGGAGGATCGACCTCCCCGCCCGGCTCCTCTCCCGCGGTGGCTTCCCCCTCACCGTCCGTGCCACCCTCGGCCCCAAGGTCACCGGGGTCTGGCTGGCGGGGGAGGGGCGCCTGATCGCCCGTGGGGTGCTGGAGGCCTAGCAGCCACCTGGGTGCAGTCGAAGCGGGAGCCGGCCCTCTGGGCCGGCTTCTGTGCATTTGGGGGCTGGTGGTGGAAAGGGGGTGTGTCTGGGGTGGAGAGTAAGCTGCTGCAGGGGAATGAGTTGGGTGGTTGTCCCGTGTTATCCCCATTCTCCCACAGGTATACTTAACATAATACCTATTATAGGACGTTTGATTGTAGCCTACAGCCAACAGCCAACAGTCTTTGGGCAAAGGCCTTCTACTACCCAAGACAAAGCCCACCCCGTTCGAGGTGGGCTGTCGACTGTCGGCTGTGGGCTACCTCAGTGCGCCTTTGGCTCCGCGCCGCGGGTCATCTCCGAGAGCCGGACGATCGCCTCGGCGGCAGCCGGGGTCTTGGAGTAGTCCTTGGCGACCACCCGGAGCTGCTCCAGGGTCTTTTCCCGATCGCCCGCCAGCTGGAAGCACCGGGCGGCGCTGACCGTGTACTGCGCCTTCAGGACATCGAGGTCAGCGGCCTGGGCGGCCAGCAGATAGTTCTGGGCGGCGTCGGCCCACTTGGCCAGCCCCTCCTGGGCGCCGGCGAGGAGTCCGTGGGCCGGGGCCACGTACTTGGCGCGCGGGCCCGAGCGGATGGACTCCTCGAGCGCGGTCGCGGCGAGCTGATTCTGGCCGTTCACCATCCGGACCTGCGCGAGGGTGATCACCGCCTCCTCGGCGGCGTCCGTCCCGTCGAAGGACTCGATGATCCTCTGCAGCGCCCCGGCCGACTGGCCGAGCGGCATCGAACCATCGATGGCATTGCGGGCCTGCTCCAGCGCGTCACTGGCGGCCGCTTCCTTGTTGGCCTGGGTCCACCAGAGCATCCCACC